>Ga0265797_10000125_pt1 | contig 152293 bp, 134 predicted proteins | sample P2T30metagenome_FD_192433 | JGI IMG/M metagenome (GOLD analysis project Ga0265797, IMG submission 192433) | Plant litter microbial communities from East Loma Ridge, Irvine, California - P2 T30 | ecosystem: Environmental > Terrestrial > Plant litter > Unclassified | place: USA: California...
GTGCTCGTTCGCGACGACGGTCTTATATGCAAGATACGATACAAGTCTCTTATTGCTGGATAGGGCGCGTGTTTGGTTGAAAGGGCGCGTTCTGGTATCGTTCGTCCGGTAGGTACATGTAACGTTACATGTATGTACCTTACCTAATCTACGGTGGCTTCATGTATTTGACGCCCTAGCGAGTCAGCCACCATCGGACTTCAAATACACATGTACACAATTCCGATGGTCTTATGGGTGTCATAGCTTGATATTCTTCACTTTGGAGTGCATGGCGGTGTTTGTTACGATGATACCGAGTGGAAGACAGGAAGTAGTCATGCTTGCGACTGGGATTTCATTTACTTTCTGCCAGAAAACCCATACACGCGATGGCCTAAAGCTGGCCAGATGTCAAACTCCAGAAATGCCCTTCATGCTCAAGACGCCTTCGCTATGCGTATAACCAAAGAGAAAAACTGAACTCAAAGCATTATGAGACTCCTCCACCGACGACGAAAGCGATCTTCTTCAAGAAGCACGCAATCTGTAGGCGCCGTGAGCGTGACGGCGAACATGAGCCGAACGCCTCTGAATGCTGCCATTCGAGCAAGTCGTACCTCCTGCCACGTCCTGCCACAGAACCTTACCGTGGTTGCAAAGGCCGAATTGATCCGGACCATTGCATACAATCGCACCCTCGGTAGTACATATGGTCGAGCTTCCTGCGGCACCATTGGATGAGGATGAGGAGCCTGTTGGAGATGCTGTGGATCCTCCTGATGATGGCCCGGAGACACCTTCGCCTGATGATGGCGACATGGTCGGATAGGCGGGTGCAGCTGCTGAGCTTTCAGCGACGCTGGAGGTTGGAATTGTCATCGTTTGGAGGGTGGTATAGGATGCAACGGGAGCGTTGGCAGAGGGAGCCGGGGCGTAGGCTGCGGCAGATGATGCCGATGACGGTGCCGCCTCAGCTGCAGCCTGCGAGTATTGCCCGTTGTTGGGCGTCACGGCGGTCGATGATGGCTGAGCTGGAGTGGTCGCTGGTGGTGTATACATTCCATCGTTGCCGCCGCCACCAACCGCAGGCGCTGATGGTTGAGGACCACTACTACCTCCTCCACCTGCGACAGGGACAATTTTGTTGTTGTCGTTAGCTGGCGCAGATAAAGCAGCAAAGTTTGCTGTCTTATCTGAGTTCGTGGCGTTGTTCCGGACACCAGTAGGGCACTTGCTGTCATCCGGTTTTTGTAGGACGGCAGTAGGTCCCCGGAGGACGAAATCACCAGGATCAGGTATTTCGACATCTTTTCCTTCTTCGACGCTACAGTCCGTGGTAGCGATGTTCGCCACGAACATGTCTGGCAGCGATTCGTAGTAGTCTTTGTTGTCGGAGCCGCCCGTTATGGAAATAGGGGCACAGTCCATGTACATCTCACGGTTGCCGATTTTGTTGAACCATGTCCAAGCAAGAGTCGCCCTCTCAGCGTTGGGAAAGTCCTTTGGAATGTTAAAAGTGAGCTGGGCGTTGTTCTCCTTCGGACACGATCCTTCGAATGTCTGGATGACCTTGAACACCGAGTCTTTGGTAGGTTCTTCGTCGAAGGTGATGGACACCTGGCAGGTCCCTCCATCGTGTGGTGCACTGCCAGCCAAGCTGAGTAGGATAGGCTTGTCGACCGGGATTTCGTTCATTGCTGATACGCTGTATGAAGATGGGTTGTTCGGGTCTGCCTTGCAAGGGAAGTTGCTACCGGTCGCTTGAAGTGGCGAGTTGTCGAGATTGGCGACGTTGAATGGTACTGGAGACGCCATCTTCATGTGCGCGTCGGTTGCCTTGATGAAGTCTAGGGCAAGGATGCCGCAGATTTTGCTGTTGAAAGGCATGTTTGGTGATTGATGCTTCGCAGTGATGAGGGTGAAGGAACTGTTGCTGTCGTTGTTGATGAGCTTGTGTTGAGGAACTTTTGTAGAGAAACCAGACCAGCTAGTTGCAATTGATTAAGTTAATGACCGGCGTTTGAAGGAATGTGAAAAGTGCGCGTCAAGCGTCGTAATAGTTGAAGTTGCACGACAGAAGGAAAGGGAGGGAGGACGTGGAGGCAAGGTGGGCATTTAAGCAACGTTTCCACAGCTATTGACAGTGGAACAACAGCTTCGTAATACTTTCACCTTCGCTGCATTCACTATTGTCGAAGCGCTCCAACAGCAGTGTCTTGCGCAACAGCAGTCTCGTCATCTGCACGATGATCAAGGATCAACCTGAATGAATTGTGAACCTGGCTGAGTTATTGGGCGGTGCAGGCTGCTGGTGCGGTCACAGGGGAGAAGCGCTCGGGAGAGGGATTGGTGAATGTGAAGGTGTAGCTGTCGTCGGTGGACAAGATATCGAAGTGGTCTATGCGCGAGCCTGGGAGTGTTGGTGTGGAGAAGCTTTGATTGGCCAGCCGCAGTGAACGAGATGTCCCAGGTGAAACTCGCCTAAGCGCTGGGGTTAGCGCAAACCAGCAGGACATACATGTATGTGTGGTAACGTACACTGAGGTATTTGCAGGTGATGACGTGTAATTTCTCGAGGGCCATGTCCGTACATGTAATCTTTCTATCCTCGTGAGAGGAATGCAAATTTCAACCATCCACGGAAGTGTCTCCAGCTATCCCAAACTCTCGCCCTTTGTTCGACTCTTTGTCAATGTGTCGAAACACCCAGGTGTCGTCAGTTCCGTCCAGGTCAACCCATCGACTCTTCACCTCTTTCAGAAGACTGCTCTCATCTGCATACTCTTGCTTCCACTCTTCCTGCAAGCCATCTTCAAGTCTAGTATAAAGAACCGGCAGCGTAAATGACTTCCACGGCTTCAGGCCTCTGTGCCAACTAGCCACCATGGTTGCGGTGAGAAATACACCCGAGAGCACCACCAGTACCGCAGGGAAAATGAGCCAGAGCCACCTCACCTCTATATGTACTATTTCGACCCAAGCCTGGCCGGCGTATCTTTCTTGCTCTTCGTCCACGAGAAGACCGTTCATCCTGATGTTGTTTGTCAGACTTTTGGCAAGTCGTGCCCACCACTTCGGGATATCATCCGCATAGACCCACGCAGCATGTAAACAGTCCATAGCAGAACCGATTCCGTTGCTTTGTAGAACATCTGTGAATCTGTCGGAAACCTCGCCGGGTAAGTAATTCACGTCCCAGTTGCCGTTGATTGTGATCGAGCCGCTGAGTGCGCCCATCAAAGTATTCTCAATACCGAAGCCGTCGCGGACTGATGTACCAGCGCGATAAGCTGAAATATTGTGCACATTGAAAGATGGATCGTCTTTGAAATAGGGAGACGGGTCTGGTCTTTCGCCGTTTCGATGGTCCAGTAATGTGTCCGTGATCTCGCCGTTCGATGCATTTATTGACCTGGCTTGAAGACATTGCCATAGCCCACACTCGACGGCAAGAACGTTCGCTTGGTAAAAGGTCGTTTCATTGCCAGGCGAATGGACGCCTCTGTTCGCATGGACGAATTCCGAGTAGGATTGGCCAAGAAAGTTGAAAGATACACCGCCTAGTATTTCGCCTTCTCCAACAACGTCCGTGCGATTAAAGATGTGGTTACTGCCTTCGCCAGCGGCAAACACAGGTGATGTGTAGTTCCATTCGGCCATGGTCCTATGCCGTACTAAGCTGAGACCATCAGTGATGTTGTAATAGCATAGGTTGGGGTCCGGAAACAAAGGGTTCCCGGTGGAACCACATCCGACATCAAGACGCCTCTGCATGTCGATGCACGCGCCGCAAATTCCAAGAGTTGGAACTACTGGCCAAGTGCAATTGCCCGTGGCACAGGAAATAGGGACATCTTCGATGTTTTCCGACATGATGCCGTTGTATACTGCGGCAAGAGACGAAATATCCGTATAGAACTGTTGCTCTGTAACGAGTTAGAAAATGGCCATTGGCAGCCGCACAGAGCACTTACGGAAGTTCAATTCCGTCCAACGCGGTTGATTGGTCAGGTTGAAGATCTCGCTCCTTGGGACTCTGCCAGCAAGGAGATTATTTATGCGCCCATCGCGTGTGCTCGTGTATGTGTTCAGAACGTTCTGAGTGACCGCACTGAAGAACACAGACACGATGGTGATGAATGCACCGAGGTAAGCAAGATCCCTACGTGAGCACCGTCAGCATGCCGCTATTAGCAGGTCAAGTGAGTAAAGAATGATTTTACCACGCATCTAAAGAGAACATGAGCTTCATGCTTCCGACAGAGCCCCGCGAGGCCTCATCAAACACCTCAAAGTCTCCAAGTCGCCGTGCTCTACGGGCACTTCTTCGGCCAGGGATGAAACGAAGCCATTTTCGCTGTCCGATAGCTGCGGATACCGGGACAATCAGGCCGGTCTTGATCAGCGTCGCGAGAAAAGCGATCAGACCGTTCAGGGTGAAGTAAGACTGTTGCCACGCAGATTGAGGCTTGTCATGGTAATACCAAAGCAGGGCTACCATAGCACTAAGAGATCCGACGGCGAGCAGTTCACAGAGCCATTCCCAAGGCCACCAATGGCTTCCACTTTTGGTCTTCGAAATGGGAGGTGGCTGCCACTTCGGGGAGGCTGATGCTGTTTCGGAGACCATCGAGCTATCTTTTTCGCTGCCAGAATGAAGACTTTCAGAGCTCCCATGGTTGATCGTCTCGACTCTGGGCTGAGTGGAGGGCTGGTATCGTACTTCGTCGATGGGTGAGACGACATGATGTTGATCAAATGCAGCCGCGTCGGGAGGTGATAGTGGTAAGCGTTTGTTGCTTTGAAAAGGCATGATGGTATAGACAGGCAGCGTAGGTCTCCTCCAGTTGGTTTCGTGTTGAAGTCAAATCACGCTCAATCTTCATCTTGAGGGACTTGATGTCTTTTGACCTACCTTCAGGGCTGCGGTATTGCGGCACAGCACTACGCTATGTCTCATAATGTCACCGAATCTGTTGGTAGCGGTAGTTGCGCCACGTTAAGTGGGCAAAACAGCATAAGGAACTATTTCGAGTCGCCGAGCGCCGTAAGCGCCACTGTGCCGTATGCAAGTAGTGCCTCACCAGGCGCCTACGCTGATTTGGTTACTCGCACGTGAGCTAGAGTTTCCGCTGTGGTTCTGTTAACAGGCCAGGTATGGTCTTGATACGTCCGTGGAGGGTCATTTTCGATGGAGGGTGTCTCTTCGTGCATCAAGCTAGCAGCACATGTCGGCAATCAAGCTGACTGTCTGTGATGGCGCACTGTCAGGCATTGAATATGATCCACGTGATATGATTGATATGTCGCCAATAACACCGACGCCACCGAAACATGTGGTGTAGATGAGGTCGTCCGTGTGTGATGAATGAGAACGAGGGAAGTGGGAAGAACTGAGGCTCTCAAAGGAGAACGCTCGGCTGCCAGCCCTCAAGCCTCGTCCCTTCCTCCCGCAACGTCAAAGCTGTTTTTGTCATTTGAACGCTCCGCAACGCGCGCCAGTCCAACCAAAGCAAGCCCGCACCCACATTCACACATCACCGGCAACCGCACCGCCTGGACGAATCTGACCATCGCGCCGCCTGTTGCACTCTCGGAAATCAGGCGACTCTGATGGTACCCATACTGCCTTAGCACCGTCGCGACCACCCTCTGCTTTCACTCCCCCTCAAGAACCTTTGCGCTCCTCGAGCACCATCAACACCAAGCCAGGGCGCGTCCAGCGAACCACGACCCAACAATGCCGGCAATGAACGCCAACCGGGTCACCGCGCCCCAGGCCTTTGTGTCGAGCTACGCGCCACGCATTCGTACCTATGGCAATTCAATCCTCGCGCCAGTGCAGCCGCAGAATGTCATCCCTCCCATGCGCACGACCAAACGCGGCACCGCGGCTATTAACTATTCCGAGGACTTCGCGGATGATAGTATTGAGGACTCCGACAACCCGCGAAGACAGACAGGCTTGCGTACGGCGCAGCAGCGACGCGATCCCGAGGCGAGCGGAGAGAAAGCGCCGGAGAAAGAGCTTGGAAAGGAAATCTACGAGCCTGTGGAGGTGCAAGGCGTATGGCGTGAATGGATGGGCAAGCCAAAGCGCTACTTGACGGAGAAGCAATTGCACACGCAGTCGGCGCTGCCTACAACGCTGGTTCCCATACGGATCGACTTGGACGTTGCGCCTTTCCGTCCTGAAGCCGCACTGCCGACTCCCAGCAATGCGCGCGATTTTGGCATTGATGAGAGCCTGCCTGCCTACAAGCAGCCGGAACCTACACCCCAATACAGGCTGAAGGACAGCTTCTTGTGGAACCTCCACGAAGCCTTGATCACACCAGATCAGTTTGCGCGTACCTTTGTCGAAGAGCTCGACTTTCCTACTTCACGAAAGCAGGCCATGATCATTGAGATTTCCAATCAAATTCGACAGCAACTGGAAGAGCACTCTTCCACAGCCCTACACCCGCTCTTCCAGCCGAATGCGCTGCCGACTGCACCTCCGACTACAGCAGCTCCGACTCCTGGACACAACCCAGCTTCGCGTGAGATGTCTTCTACTCCATTACAAGCCGATACTCCTAGTGCGAGCTTCTTGCAACCTCCCAAAGTCAACGGACATCTCCCAGTATCTGACCCAGCTTCGCCTGCTCCCAATGGAACCGCCAATGGAACCGCCACTCCCGGTATTGCAGTGTCTGCCCAACCGTTACCCGCCGATGCTAGCGTCTCGTCCGTTCTAAACCCAGCCGACTCGCATCGCTGTATCCTCTCAATCTCGATCAACCTCCAGAATCAGTTATACACTGACAAATTCGAATGGTCGCTGCTCCATCCTCCAGGATTTGCAGAGATTTTCGCAAAGCAGACTTGCGCGGACATTGGATTGAGTGGCGAGTGGGTGCCTGGAATGACCCATGCAATCTACGAGGCCAGCCTGCGACTGAAGAAAGACATGCTTGACAATGGTGGCAGCTTGGCCGGTGTCGTGGGCAGTGGTGTGAATGGCTGGGGTGAGCTTGAAAACGAGGCTTGCGACTATCACGGCACCACTGAGCCCGCACTTGGCGTTGGCGCAGGATGGCGATTCGACGAAGACGGCTTGGGGGCAGATTGGGAGCCTAAGATCGAGTTCCTCTCCAAGGAAGAGATCGAGAAACGCGAAGGCGACCGTGAAAGACAGATTCGGAGACAACGAAGAGAGACGGCTCGATTCACTACCTCCTTCGCTCCCCTGCAGACACAGAGCAGTGGTATGAACGATTATTTTGCTGGCGGTCTTGGCTCGCAGCAAGCCAATGGCGGTGGCGAAGACGAACGCATGGGTCGCGGAGAGCGGTCAAAGAAGAAGCGCAGGTTCAGAAGCTTGTCGCCTGTTGGCCGCGATACGCCAGAGACATCAGGCTTTGCCGGCAGCACTTCGCAGTTGACAGAGGGCGAGAGGCAATACTGGGTCTGCTCGCACTGCAAGGTTTGGGGATCTGCAGTTTGGGGCGTGAGAGATGGACCAAACGGGCAAAAGGTATGTCCTGAATCGGTTATCGTACGACCGCTACATGTACTAACAAATTCACAGTCACTCTGCATGAATTGCGGTCTGCTTTACGAGCGCGACAAGCGTCTCCCGCCATGGAACTTCCTTCTTTTCCACAACGAAAAGAACCAAGGCACTCGGTAACTACACCCCTTCAACCCAATTCAAAACAACCTCCGCGTCCTAACCCACCACCCAGCGAAGCAAATCCCGTCTATCAACCTCCGCCACCCCAACCGCGACAAGTCACCCACCTGCAATCCGATATCGCCTCATTCCCCGCTGCTGCCACGCCGCAACAACAACAACACCACACCCCATCTCAACCAATGCACCATCAGCAGCATCATCAGCAACATCACCACCAACCTCAACACCAACTCCAAACTCCGCGTCAACAAGAAATTAATCCTTCCTCTCACCTCTACACGGGCGCCAGCGCCGGCGGCCAAGGCCAGATCTCCGCCTCGACCATGGCAGACATCACAAACTACGCCGAACCGGGCGAGGACCTGGACTGGACCAAGATCACCGAGCCGCGCGAACGTAAACGCCTGCAGAATATTATTAATGGCCGCAAGTACCGCGAACGCCGCCTCGCTGCCGAGGGCCAGGGTGGTTCCGGCGGCAATTACCCTGGTGCTTCTGGAATTGGCAGCTACATGAGCACCGGCTACGGGCAGAGGCAGAGTCTGCAGAGGGCCAAGATGGCGCAAGCTGTCGATGGCGGTAGCGGCACTCCTGGGCAGAGCCAGAGTCCTGGGCCGGGGCCGGGCACGCCGCAGCCGGGCCAGCAGATGTATTAGGAATGGTCTGCTGAGCATCAGGCATATGTGGCCAAAAGATTGCCTGGCATAGGTTAGGAAGGGGGGTTTGGTCTCTCTCTCTCCTTCTGTCTCGCCGTAGCTCCTACACGAACTTGGTTGTATGGATTGTAGAATTAGATTTTGATTCTTCTTCTGACCCTTTTTATTTTAGCGATGGCGTATGGGAGAGATAGTACTGAGTACAACGTGCCAGTGTACTAGGTACTGCTGTCCATCGATAAACTGATGCTATTGTTTGTTCTCGTCTGCATTTCTCTACTCGTATTGAGGGTTCGTTTCTTACCCGCTTTTCCCAAAGTGCACTTGAGGTGCTCCTTCTTGCTGCTAGCGTCAAAGGCTGTGTCGATGTGAACGTCGATACCTCGCGTGTCATGTTTGATGCGAATGCGGGCACAATGGAGAATTCGTCCGTTCGACACGTGATGGGGCGCAATAAAATGGTATAGGATGGATGGGATGAGATGAAAGACACAGTGCTTCAAAGACTCTGACATTGATGATACACAGAGCTCTTAAGCTACCTAGGTACGCGATCCTTTGCTCCAAAGCAACACGTTCACATTGCCTCGTGGTCTCGTTCATCTTCTCGCAAGCATCAATCCCATGAAGGGGAGGGAGGATGGTCATAATAGTAAATGCAGAATCCCACACGCTCACATACGCTCGCAAGTAAGAGGATTCGCAGAAACGGGTACTCGCTCGCCAAATACCAGAAATCAAATAAAGAAGCAAAGCGTCGTTGAGGTCGTGTTTCGTACCCGATGCTCTGCAGTCTCTTCTTCTTCTTCTTCTTCTTCTTCTTCTTCTTCTTCTTCTTCACCTTCTTATCGAAGGTACATGTACAGAACACTGCTTCTGGTAAAGTGAAAGTCATGAACGACTGGTGCATGTAGTCATCGCGTCTCACAGCCTGCGAGAGACACAGGGCTACTACAGACTTGTCTGTAATTGTTCACCGCCAACGGGAAGCCTCATCCGGTGGCAAGGCGCTTTGCTTGTGGTGCATCGGAAGCGGTGTCCTATTTGGTCGATCTGTCAGTAACGTGTTCCACGGCTAGAGAACAGGCGGACGGTAGCTTACATCTTCGTCATCATCGCTAGCCTTCCTCTTTGCGCCCGCCACAACGCTCTCAGCGCCCATCACCGTGTCGTCGGTTGCAGCGGCGGTGAAACCTTTGGGCGTCAAAGTCGGCGCTTTGGGTTTGAGGCCGATGTTGCCAATGACATTTCGATCTCCAACAACGGCGATTCCGCAGTTGATGGTCAGATCGACGCGGAGGCAATGCGGCTGGCCGGTTTGAGCGTTTGCCGCAGCGACGGCATTGTTGAGTTGGGTGACGGCGCTGAGCAGGATGGCGCTGAATTTGGTGGCGTCGGCGAGAGTTGAAGGCGAGGTCGGGACCAGGTTGTTGCTGCCGTGGACATTGTGGTTGGCGTTGATGACGAGCTTCATGGGCTCTTCTTCGTCGTCGGAGTCGTCGTCGTCTGAGTCCGAGTTGCTTTCGGTATATGGTGGTGGAGGGGCAGTGTCGATGGCCTCATGAATGACTGGTTGACGTGCGCGTTCGGCCATGATTTTGTTTGTGAGTTGGGTGATGGTGTCCATTTGATGGAAAGTGAGAACGACGTGTGGCGAAGACGTCGCGACGACTGTTGGATGTTAAGCTGGAAGGTGCGCGTTGTCGTTCGTGCCTTCCCAGATATGACAAACAGGCAGCCTCGCAAGGCGGTGTCTCAGAGTGGATGGAAATGCTAAGAGGGCTGCGTTGATGTGTTTGTCGTGAGACTGGATATGATGGTGATGATGATGGTGATGGTGAATGTCAGTAGGTGAATATTGGAAGATTGCAAGCAAGCATATATACTGTACTGATGACTGGGAATTGTAATAAGGAGGCAGTGAGCGTTATTCACACCCACATCGACAATCGCAAGGCGCGACAATAGCATGCGAAGCCTTGGGCACAACATCACCTGAGCCATGTGAGCTAGAGGATTAGGCTCTGCTATCCATACTCTTCTCGTCCTACAATAAGAGTGTGCAGGCCAATCACATCGCCGCTGGCCATGGGGCGAGTCGTCCTCTTCGTCCTGCTATTGTTGTCTATTGACGCAGTTTCAGTGGCAGCCACCACCCTTTCTTATTGTCGACCGAGTGGGGTCGCTTAGCGCGTGACAGCAACGCCCGCAAGCACGTTTCACTTCCCGCCATCTGCCTTTCTGCTTTCTGCCTGTGTCGTTACAACAAACAATTCAACATCATTTTTTTCAAAGTCATCACATATCATACATGTACTCGGCAGACTGTCGCGAGTTTCCACACCAGACAGATGTGCAACAAATTATAACACTCTGGTGCATTAATCGTCCTCAATCACCAAGCCGTTGGAATCCTTCGTGCACAGGTGCATCCTTCTGCACAGCCGTCTTACGCATCTCGGTGCAAGGGTCGCAGTTCAGCTTATCAGGCGGCAAGGTAACAAGGTAAGGTAGGTACAAACTATACTGCCATGACCGACTGTAAACTTTTGATCCGACTTGGCCTCTCATCGTTACTTGAAGCTTGACTTTTCGAACTTCATTGGCCTTTTTGGTACCAGACCTTGCTCTGATGGCCCAGCCAATCTTGTCCTCTTCCTCTACCATCACAATACCTGCAGGGAAGATCCAGATATCGCCTCTCCCTAGGGTCCAGCAGCCGCAAATCAAGTCGCCGTCGCCAGCAAGTACGGACAGTAGCGACTCTCAAAGCCTGCCAATCAGACAAAGTCGTCTCGGCAAGCCGAAAGTAAAGACTGGCTGCATTACTTGCAAGTACGTGCGCTTGAATAGTCGTCTGTCTGAAGGGACTCAACCTCTGACCTCGTCAGGATTCGTCGTGTGAAATGCGATGAGGCCAAACCAGAGTGCGATCGTTGTACGAGCACTGGAAGGAAGTGCGATGGCTATGTCGCTCAAAAGCCGAAGAAAGCTGCTCCAAAGCTGAAAGTAACGGCGAACACAAAAGAGTTTGCTCTGGGAAGGGTCATCAATTGGGAGCAGGGTGATTCCGCTGAGAGACGTGCTATTGACTACTTTCGCTGCCATACGGCGCCAAGTGTGGCCTCTTACTTTGACTTCGATTTTGTAAGTCCTGTCGGCGTATGTTGCTCCGCCAAGGTCATGCTGACATTGCCTTCAGTGGAGTGAACTAGTATTGCAAGTCTCACAGAGTGAACCCGCCGTGCTACACGCCTTGGCTGCGGTCGGCGCTTTGAACGAGCGACGGGATGTGTACCTACAAGACGTGACCTATACCCGGTCAATCGTAATCGATCACCCGCTCGAGTCCAATGAACCTTTCCTCTGTCAGCAGGAGCAGCACAACGATCCTTTCGCCCTCGCACAGTACAACAAAGCCATTTCTCATCTAGCGACTGCCATCAAATCCTCATCATCGAATGCGATCGACACCGCATTACTCGTATGCGTTCTGTTCGTTTGCGTCGAATGCCTTCGAGGAGACTATGTGCCGGCTCTCAAGCACTTTCGAGGCGGATTGTCCATCGCCATTGCTGCCGCTGGGAAGGGAGGCCCTAATAGTCGAGCTTCACAGGTCACAGCCATACGCGAGAGACTGATGCCGTTCTTCAATAGACTGGAACTTCTTTGCCAGCTGTACGGCCAAAGACCCGAATATGACTACGGTCTGGAGCCATCGGAAGCTCTGCCGGATGCCTTTCACTCGATCGTAGAAGCGCGAGATAGTATCGTGCACCTGATGAACATCAGCATCCGCCTAATCCACAGCACCAAATTCCGCCGCTACAGCAACGAGGTCACATTGGCCGACATTCAGGAGCACAACGAGGTAGTCAGCTGCCTTTCCACCTGGAAAGAAATGCTCGATCGCTTCGTCGCCACCGCCCCACCCTCATCTCACCTCACAGAAGCAGCAACAATCCTCCAAATCCAACGGATCGCAACACTGACCTGGCTAAACCGCGCTCTCGTCCCGGAAGAAACTGCCGCAGATGCCGACATCCCTATGTACGAACTAGCTGTCCGCCTAGCAGAAAGCCTCCAATTCCAGGACCACGGCCAAACATCAAAATCAAAATCAAAATCAAAATCAAACCTTCCACCTTCCACTTTCTTTTTCGACATGGAAATCGTCTCACCCATCTACCTCGTCGCAATCAAATGCCGCCACCCCAACATCCGGCGCCGCGCCATCGCCATCCTCCGCCACACAGTCCGCCGAGAGGGTTTGTGGGACAGCGTCAAAGCTGCCGCCATCGCGGAGCGCGTCATGCAAATAGAAGAGCGAGACCTGCCGACACTGGATGGCAGCGTCTTACCCGAGGAGGGCGCGAGAGTGCATGATTGCCATATTGATTCCGGGCCTGGGTTGAATCCTAGCGGGCACCATGTTACGTTTTTCACTATGCCTGAGGGCGTTTGGGGGGTGTGGCGAACTTGGGATGAGTGGGTGGAGCTACAGCGTTGAAATTGTTGTGATTCTCTTAAGGAACTGGCCTACCATCACAGCCGACAAGAATGACGCTGAGGCTGCGGTGTACGTGGATCCGAGCGGGTCGAAGTCCATCGACAATATATTCACTAGTCGTCTACACTCATCAAGCCAGAAATACATCTCGGCGGTGGCGTTGGACTAAATCTCGAAGCGTACATAACCATGTGAGACAACATACCCTAATGAGATGTACCTTTCTGGATTATATTTCTCAGCAGTGGTTGATGGGGTTCCGGTGCCGAGAGGTGACTGGATGGATACATGGATGAGCTGTGAGGTTCATATAACCGGTTGGGTTTTGGATCTCCAGTATTCGGATCCGTAGCTTTGCAAGAAGTCAGTTGTATGCTTCGTTTTGGGCTCTGTTTGTGGTGTGTCATATTCTTCATTCGACGTTATTGTAGGCGCGATGATTTCACCATCACCTCGAGCTCAACTCTCTGCGCTCGTCGTGCTTTCTGATCGCCCGGTTTGACGTGGCAGGATTGGTCCTCCGCGAACTCGCGGGTAGATTCTTTGCAGACCTTTGATCATCATCTCGCACTCACGCGCATGCGACTGGTGCATCCTTCCTCCCTTCATTTTCAATCACCCTTTTTCGGAACCGCATCCAGCCTTGGTCTCAAGTTCCAACCAAGCCCGCCGTCTCCCCATTCGGATGTGACTCACTTGCAGGCAGGCAATTAATCCAGCCATCAAGCGACCTGACGCACATAGCTCTCCCTCTGCACGCACTCCAACATTCCTCAACCGCCCCTCTTGAAGATCGCGTCCATATGATCCTGAGAGTTCTTCAATGTTTGCTCGAGATAGTTCTCCTTTTTCTTCAAGTTCTCAATCTCTTTGACGACAGCCTGGGAATCTTTGGCTTGCTCGGCTTTGACGTCTGCGGTGCTGGTGTTTACAAACCTGTGTGTTGGAAAGAAAGTCAGTCGACCACCCAGTCAGGACAACGTATCCACTCTTTCGAATAGGATCGAGCTTACATCTTCCCAACGCCATTGTACACCCGCGTATCCTTGGGCAAGGCATCGATTTCGGCCGTCGAGAGCTCGAGCATGCGCTTTTTGCGCGACTGCGAGGCCAGCTGTTGGCGCACTAGCACGAGTTGTTGCGAGGAGAATTGGGCTTTGCTTTCGATTTCTTGGAGGAGTTGTTGGAGCTTTTCGTTGGGGATTGCCATTTTGATTATGGTTTGCTGGGTGTGTTGCTTCGATTGATTGTGATTTGTTCAATTGTTTGCGATGTAATCCGTCCAGCTTCAATGCGATCCTCCGAGGCTCGTGAATACCTGAGGCAACCATATTCTTGATTCCCCTCGATCACATGTTTGTTCTGGATCTAGTCTAGTCTTTATTAGTCAGTCCCTTTTTTGAGGCTCTGCGTAAATGACGTATCCTGAGGTGGAGCATCGGGAAAGCTGACATCGACGTGCAGACAAAGCAAAACAGCGAGATGGGCAACGTGTACCGCCGATAGGGCTTGCTGCTGACCGGCTGTTTGACAGTCTTCATTGTTGAATACTGCACGTCTCTAGCAATCTTCACACTGACTCACAACATAGCCAAAGCAAAAGCAGCATGCCTAAGACTCCATTATTCTCCTACCGGCAGACGGCGGGTTAGTAGCAGCAAGCACGCACCGCCTCTGCCAACTACATCTTCTCTAGCGCCTACGTCGTCGCGAGAATTGTTGCATCCGTCAGAATACAACTACTCTGGTAGATAAGACGTTCGCTCTTTTTCCTGAGCCCGGTTTGTACCGGACCCTACCCTTGCGCCTGGTACAGCAACGTACATCCTCTTCCAAAACATGACCTTCACGCTCCCGAGCATACCTTACCCGACGGCGCGCAACGATGGCTACTGGGCGCCGATCACTTCCACCCTAGACTGGTGCGAGGAGAACTACTACGCGACCAGATACTCGGCCGAGATCGTAAACACCCTCACCAACCTGCTATTCATCTACCTCGCCTACCGCGGCATCAGCAACTGCCTGCAACAGAACCATGAGCGTATCTTCCTGCTCACCTTTGTGGGCTACCTCATCGTCGGCTCCGGCAGTTTCGCATTCCACACCACCCTTAAGTACCCCATGCAGCTGGTCGACGAGCTCTCCATGATCTACACCACCTGCCTGATGTTTTGGGCCACCTTCGAACACAAGCGCGCCCAGCCCTTCCGGACAGCCTTGGGTTTCGCCCTGGCGGGTCTGGCGATCTTCATCACGGCTTACTATCATTACTTGCAAGACCCGACTTTCCACCAGAATGCTTACGCCATCTTGACCGCCATCGTGCTGCTGCGATCGATGTATATCATGGAGGTCAGCATTCGCCCGTTCTACCGTGAGCGTCGGGAAAAGAGGGAACTGGAGGGCAGTAGCAAGGGACAAGCCAGTCTATCAGCAGCGGACAAAGCAGAGCAAAGACGCAGAGACGACCGCGATCGCGAGATCCTGCGCCAAATGTGGTGGATGATCGGCACGGGTCTGACGGCTTTCCTCGGCGGGTTTGCCGTGTGGAATCTCGACAACGAGTATTGTTCGGTTTTGCGGAGCTGGAGACACCAGGTCGGCCTTCCTTGGGGCATTCTGTTAGAGGGCCATGGTTGGTGGCATTTGGGGACTGGGTTTGGCGCTGTAAGTCTTGATCGACCTGTTTGAGAGGGATTGTTATATTCCTGCGGGTTCTTGAAAACTGACTTCTCGTGACAATAGTACTGCTACATCGTCTGGGGCATTTGGTTGCGCCATTGCCTGAACGGCCGACAGGACGAGTTCGAGCTCGTTTGGCCTCGCATATTCAGCGTGCCTGCGGTGGTCAAGAAGCAACCTGTAACTGGCGGTGCAAACGGTCATGTCAAAAAGATGAATTGAGAGCATGAGAGGGGAAGTCGCGACTTTCCCCGATTGCTTGGGTCGAGGCTCGTTTGCTCGGGCGATGCATCTAAGAACCTTCGACTGTCTTGATCTCACAACAAGGTGAAAATATTAATAGACGAATTTTGTTGGACAGAGGACAATCTGACTAGACATTCAACGAAATAAATGCTCGGATATTCTTTGTCAAACACAGTGGGACTATTGTGCATGTGAGCTAGAGAGCGATGAGTTCCTAGCGCAGGCGGCATCATCTGGAATTCGATCTTAGATGTATCATGACAGAGTGACTGATGCTTACTTATTGTTGTTCTTGGATCATTTTTTAAAGGTTTGAGACTTGTCTTTCGTCTCTTTGTAGATGCTGAAGGGATTGAAGTTGATTGAGGTTTGATCGATCGATTGGTTGGTCGGTTGGCTTTGATTGATTCGTTCATATAATATGTTGACGCTTTTTGGGGAGGGTGCCTTCGGTCAGCAATGTACATGTACTAATCTGCATTGGATGGTCGCTTCGGTTTTTGTCCTTGATACGATAGCGTCGAGTTGAAGGTGTGATGCCTAGCGTTGGATGATCGTCAGCTTGCTTGTTGTAACCATATCGGCGACTGACTTGCAACAACTCATCAACCAGTGACGTTTGTTTAGGTGCATCTCTCGCAGGAGTATATTGAATACAAGGTGTATGAAATTTTCCTTATATACCAAGGTAGGTGATCGCTACATAGTCAGAACCAAAGTGATAGTTCCGTTGTTCTGTGCACAACCCTAACCCTGTTTACCCCAAAACCAGCGAAAGACCGTAGGTTGGTTGAGATTGATCTGGAAAGAACTGAAAGTGTATGTGCTTCACTATTCTGTGAAAAAGAACCCAAAGGACAAATGATGCAGGGTTTGTGGGAGGCAGAGAAAAAGACAAGTGTCTGGGAGACATGCAAAAGAATCAGCTTCCTCCCGTGATCGAAACAGGGACCTTAGGATATTTTGCAATTGCTGCAATCCCACGCTCTACCACTGAGCTAAAGAAGCTGGTCGTTGATGAGCGAGTGAATTGATAATTGCCTTATGAAACACATTGACAATCGATGCTTTCGTCTCGCTCCGAGCAGACGATATCTCGGTGTACGCATCAGCTTTCTTTCCATCATTCCATTGCCATACTCGGTCTTCGTCAGATTGTGAATTCCCTTCTGGTAGCTCGCAGTTTCATAATAACCAACACAACATCACCTCCGATTCAGCTTCGATTGCAGTCTAGACATGAGAACCTTTCATTTGCTCCACCCGCTCGTAAAGTCACGAGGAGACGACCGCAAGTCTAAACAATCGATTTCGATGGCGCGCCTGACAAAAAGTCATCAAACGGTCGAACGCCACTACCTACTCCTTCACTAGTACTCTGACCTTTGAAGAAAAGCATCAGAAAATATCCTTCCTACACACAAAGCTACCGAAGTATCAGGTCGATCAAGCCCCCAGTTCGAAAAGGCTGAAGAGTGAATGCTCGGATTTCGATGATGCATTCTTTCACATTTGAAAGAAGCGATAAATCGCGTCCGCTGAATGGTGGGGAATAAATGATTTCGCCGGACATAAGAGACTGCGCGGCTGCACTTGCAGGTGACTTGCTTGCCATCCACCGGTGGTGAGAGATTGCGCGAGTAGTCGAGTACCTTACCCTTCTGCCGGGCGAACGGTCGTACACACAACGATGAGCGATCTTACTCTGATTCTGGGCGAGGATCGTGATCCCTGTCAACACCACGCGTCTTGGCGCTCAGCACACGCACTATTGTTTTGTTGTTGTGGGTGGGGTTGCTTTGTTATAGGGCGTGGAGTCAAGAGGAGAGCATATCGTTATTATCATTGAAGATGATGATAGGTAGTGATGATGCTCGTGAGACGGAAACTGCGGAATTTACTCAGTCGCGATCACGGACAAGATCCGCTGGCTGTGGGTTCTTCAAACGCACACGCACATGTGTCGATGATGAAACACGCACAACAACAAATCACCTACCTCCATAACACCCCCAGCCCCCGTTTTCTCCATCCTAACCAAGAGGCTCGACACACATTAGCCTGCTGGTGGCGCAAACTACCCCGCCTGATACTATACTACAATGGACTATGGTCACCACGAGGACCCTCTGAACATGCATCTTTTGTCATCATCTATATGTCGTAAGATACAGTAGAGGAAGAGGGGTGATTTGTTTGGTGGTGGGCTGCCTCCCTGCCAGATCGGTGAACCGTTGAGCGTGAAATATTGCGCCAGCTACTCGCCAATCTCGATGTTCATGTACGTTTGACGTCGGACTTGGTTCGCTGCAAGTACGTGGTACCTTGTACGTTCTTCGGACTGCCTCCATCGTTACGCCGACAACCTCTGCGCTCTGTACGGCCGCATCGCGGAGGCTACGCAATGAGTACAGACACACTCTCCGAACGTTGATTGTTGTCATCCTGCTTTCTACATAGATACACACTCACATGTGTGTGTTGGAGTATGTCAATTCATGTTCCCATGGAACATTCGAATTGCACGGCCGCGGCCACTCTCTTTCCGGCAACACACCGGCCGCAGTGAAACCTGCCCTTCAACTTCACATGTGGCAAGAAGAATGGCACGGGTACGGCGGCACACTACACCGCCGATGATACGGGGCGTGACGAAGTGATGTCGGAGCACGTACCGTTGCCAACCGGCGGCATAGGCCGAGAGTGCCTCTCTCAGGTCCAAGGACTTAGGAGAGTGGGCGGCGGCCTACCGCATATGGCAAAGTGTCGTGTCTCTCCACGCGCCTCGTGCAGGGAGCTGTCCGTGGGTAGCTGCCGGTGCGTCGTTTTGCTTTGGCTCTGCACGCCTGCTTTGTTTCTCCTCGTTGCTGCTTGTCATGCTGTGGGGGGACTCTCCGCAGCAGGCAGGTCATGGCGCAGGGACCTGAGGGAAAAGGCTGCGCCCGCTCGCGTCTTGCACTCTTGCTCGCTTCGTCTATTGCGGCGCCCAGGGAGCTTGGCGGATGTAGGCGGAGCAAGCCCTGCCCTCGTTGGTCAGTTCCGTGCGGATATGCCGTGTCGTTTGGCCTGGCTGAAGACTCGCATGAGTTATGCCATGCTCTCGCCAGTCGATCGAGAGAGGAATCGAGGAAACGCCACGGCGGCGCGGAGGTAAGCTGGAACCAGATATGCTGCCTCTCGGCCGTTGGAACATGCTATGTCATTACTGGTCTCAGACAGACAATGACATATACACTCTCAGGAAGTCTCGACACCCGGACGCACACGCGGAAACACGACAAGCCTGCTGACCACAACGGTCGACGGTGACTAGTGTGGTGGTGGAGTCAGTCGTGTGGCCAGGCGCCTTGTCGACCGCGGGCGCCATTCCACTCTCATCCTTCAACCCTTGGTGCAGGCCAACTGCTTTGAAAAGCGGAGATAACTCGTGCTCGAGCCACTACGCCTATGCTGGGGGAATAGCACTTTTGTCCGTTGGTGGATGTGGCCCTTGTGGGGACCCCAGGTGGGCCAGTGGATACACTCCAGGCGATCCCGGTCTTCGATGTTGCGCCGCCATTTCATTTCATACTATCCGTTGGCCCTGCTTGACTTTCTGGTTCCCTTTTTCCTTCTCTCGCCGATATTCTGGAATGACTGCGTCGACGACTCCACGTTGAGACACCTTTGAATTGACCCGGTCCGGATACGACTTGTATCCGCCATACGCAATGGATCCAATGGACTACAACCTCTCCGACTCGTCGTCGTCGCCCCCCGCAGACACCATTCATGTACACTCTTCCAATGCAAAGCGCACTGCCTCCGATGCCGGCCTCAAACCGAATGGCATGCGACCACCCAAGAGTGTCAAGAGAAGAGCCTCCAAAGCTTGCCAGTGTTGTCGCTCGCGCAAGGTCCGCTGCAATGTAGTCGAGCATGGCGCGCCTTGCACAAATTGTAGACTGGACGAGGTCGAATGCATCGTCTCGGAAAGCAAGCGTAAAAAGTTGGTCAACACCCACTTCGTGTCGTGTCAACACCGCGTCTAACAAACCGCAGGAAATGGACGACCGACGAGACTTCACCTGCTGCAAAGAGCAGCACGCTCAAACCTGCAGCAAACGTCCCCATGTCCGCACATCCTCCATACGAGCCCTTGAGACGGTCAAGCGAACACGTGCCACACACTTTATGTAAGTGAAAACAACGAGCAACGGGATAGAGATGCCTAAGCTCATACTGTACAGACCAAGATCTGAAGAAAGACGTCTTCCCAAGTCATACACCCAGACACTCCATAAGTACGCCTAGCATGCTTTACAACCTGCAGCGTCTTGGTCAACAACAACGGCATGGATCGGTGTCGGAAAACATGCCCATGCTCAACAGTCTTGTCTCACCCACAGCAACACCCCCTCCGATGCTTCCATCGTACATCAAGCCGCTGCCTGATCGATTTGGCAACGATGACATTACCTACCTGCAGAATAAGGGTGCATTGTCGATTCCTAACATTGAGCTCCGTAACGAGCTTATTCGCTGTTACGCAGAGGTCATTCACCCATTCATGCCTCTGCTAGACCTGCACGACTTTGTTGCAACCATCGATTGTAACGATGGCAGCAAGCAAATTGGCCTGCTCCTCTTCCAAGCAGTCATGTTTGCAGGTGTGGCTTCTGTTGACATGCGATACCTCGAAAACGCCGGTTACACATCCCGCCGGGACGCAAGGCGAGACTTCTTCAAGAAGCCTCGCTTGCTGTACGATTTCGATCTCGAAGCAGACCGCATTCCACTTATCCAATCGTTACTCATCATGACGTCCTGGTATGAGACGCCTGACGACCAGAAAGACAGCCACCACTGGATGGGCATTGCAGTGTCGTTGGCGCAGACAATCGGCCTACATCGCAACCCTGAAAAGTCGGCAACCATCGAGCCATCAAGACAGAAGCTGTGGAAGCGTATTTGGTGGTCCACGTATATGCGCGATCGCCTCATCGCTCTTGGCATGCGTCGTCCAACCCGTATAAAGTCGGGTGACTTTGACGTGCCAATGCTGACCGTAGACGATTTCGAGATCGCAGTCCTGCCCGAAGACTCCTGCTGCATTCCGTCTGATTGTAACTTGCTGCGTGATGTGGACAAGCAGCGACAGTTGGCGGTGCTGTGCATTGAAAAGGCAAAGCTTTGCATGTGCATCAGCAGCGTACTCTCCGTGCAGTACTCCGTCCTCCAAACCACAAATCCGACCACTGGAGATGGCACACGATCGACCATGTCGCTTCAACCCAAGAAGACCGAGTCCGGCACCACAGAAGTGCAAGCTTGCGACCAGGCGCTTCAAGAGTGGAAAGACAATCTGCCTGAAGAGGCACACTACTCGGTGCCCATGTGGAACGACGTCGAGTCGGGAGACGGCTACATGGTGCTCAACCGATCTCTGCTGCACATGATCTACTACTCGACTCTTTCCGCCCTCCACCGCCCCCAAGTGCTACCGTCAAGCGGCATGGCACCCAAAGATGCCAAAGCGGATGTAATCGACATCTCGCGGAAAGCCGTCCGCCTCGCCGCCAACGAAATCACCTCCATCGCCAGCACACTGTACAACCTCGACCTCGTGCGTCTCCTCCCCACCACCGGAATCACAGTCCTGCTCCCCGCCGTCATCATCCACCTTCTCGACATCAAGGCCCCGGACGACACCACCCGCCGCACCAGCCTGCAAGGCTTCTGCCAATGCATGCAGACCATGGCCCGCCTGCGCGACATCTACGCCGCGGCAGACTACAGCACCGCCTTCCTCGAAGCCGCCATCCGCAAAGCCGAGATCACCCTTCCGCAGAAACCAAACGAGGTCAAAGAGCCCCGCAACGTCATCACCAGCACCCAAGGCCTCATGGACGCCGGCCGCCGCATGAAACTCACGAACCCTCCCCCTCACGCGCCACTATCCTCCCGTGCTGGCCATCTCACGCCTCCCCCCGAGGAACGCAGCGCTGGTGTGCCGACTGAAATGCCCAGCGGCATCACCCCGAACGGCATCCCACTTACAGACGATGACATCGCTCGCCGCCTGAGCACATTCCTCGCTTCCACCCCGCCCGACTCCGAAGGCAACCACCATCACACGGGTAGCGGCGCCTCGGACCACCACTTCAACAGCAGCAGCGAGGGAGGAGGAAGTGGCGAGCTGGACCACAACAGCAACTTCATGAGCACCCGCCGCCACGAACCCTGGACCGAAACCGCGGACGCAGACGTCAAATTCTCCCTCCGCCACGACGACGACGAAACCAACGAGGATGGTTCTCACAAGTTCAGCAACAGCCCATTCTTCGCCGACGGCGCGATCCTGGTCAGTAACACGATTAGCAACGCTACCGTCAGCAACGCTGCCATCAGCAACAACGGCAACCCGAACTCGACCAATGACTTCGAGCCCGATTTCGACTCGATGATCAACCTGGATGCTCTGGGCGGGTTTGACGAGAGCGGGTTCGGCGGTGGAATGCTACAGGGCGAGAGCGGCGGGTTCACGCTCGACATGGATTGGATGCAGGCTGGGATCGGCGGTAACGCTGATGGTGGGGACGGAGATGGAGATGATATGGTTTTGGGTGGAGGCGGCCAGTCGGCTCTGGACGGGATTTCGAGGATGGGGGGTGGGATGTGAACTGAGAAAAGATGAGATGAAGGGCTTACGGATTTCCTTTTTCCTATTGATGAATGTACGTGGTATTCGGATGGGACATGGTAGAATGATAAGACAAGGGAACACACACAGGACGGTCGCGAGACTGGAGAGGCCTGTCTGTTATAACACGGCTTTTGTCGCTTCACTTTATTGTTGCTCGCGTTCAGCGAGCTATGAAAATTAGATTGTTTCTATCGCGGCCTGAAAAGGACGATCGCACTGCTCTTGTGCAAATGTACAAATTGCTTCCAAAGCTAGCATGCGCCTAAGAGATATATCGATGTAGATTTTCACTGCCTAAACCAAGTATATTCGATGGCTGCACGCATGCGCTATATTTGTGCTACAGGAAGAAATTAGCATCTTCGTTAATACATAGTCAACTCTCCTCCAATGCCCTCATGCGTTGTTGTGTACATGTAACTCCCGACTACCCATCCCAGCGCCAAATCATTTCCCATGAAATCATCAAGCAAGTTGTTCGTAATCATCATCTTCGTTCCAGACATCATAAATCGACTTGCCGCCGACGACATCGTCGTAGCGGCGGCCCTCGTCATTGTCACTTCCATACAACAGCCCGCGCGAAGAGCCTTTTACAGGCGTGGCCTCCACCAGTGGCGGCGGCGGTGGCAGCTTCGTGGTGGTATCGTCCTCCATTAGAGGAGGTCTCGTGACAGGCTTAGGCATCTCTGCGAATCCGAAGTTGACCTTCCGCCCCACCGGCATCTTGATCGGTGTGGCAGCGACATCACCTGCTTGACTTGGCGGGGCGCGCCGTGCAGTTGGAGACTCACAGAGAGCGGCGAATTTAATTGGAGTGGCACGGAGAGCGGATGGGCTAAAGGCGGCGAACTTGCTGCTGTTGTCACGCGATGGTGTTTCTTCGATACCGCTTGTGCGGCGCGCGTTGGCGGTCCCTCGGTGTGATGTTTGGGGCACTGCTGGGGTGCTGTCCACCCGTGGAGCCATTTGAGGACGGAACGAGGAAGATGGGACGACGGAAGGATTGGAGCTGTGCGTGCTCATTGGGACGAACTGGTTGGTGTGAGTTGGCTTCGCGCGTTTGGGCGTTGCAGCGACATGGACGCTTGGGGGTGGAGGGCGTTGTGATTTGGAGACGCGAGAGGGTTTGTTCAGCGATTGAGCAAATCTCTCGTCGGCTCTAGCTGCAACTTCCTTCGTTGCCATGGGTCGGTTGGGTTTTCTGGCATTGTTTATGGCTTCTTGGACTTGGGCGTCGGTCTCCTTCTTCTTGCGAAGACGCTCTGTTGCTGCTGCAGATTTGGCGGTAAGGTCGACCTGGCGGCGACCAGAGAGGTATGCATTGAGAGCGCTTTCTCGAGGTGCACGCACTGGCTGTCTCACTGCTGGAATGGAGGACAGGGCAGGTTGGGGTTCCTCGCGTTTGATAAGGGCAGAATCCGTAGCCGAACGGTGCAGACCTGGTATAGGTCTTGCGGCATGGTTGAGTGTTTCGGTCGCAACACGTGACAGTGGCTTTCTTGGTTGCTTCTCCGGCAGAGTGCGCGTTGCAGGCTCACCCGGCCGACTTCGAGAGGAAGTTGACTTTCGCTTTTCCGGAGATGGCGGACTCGGGCCTCCAAGCTTCTTATTCACAAGTGCTGCCTCCTTAGGAAGGCGTGACATGAAGAAAGGCACTATGATTTCGACGCAAAAGTCGCGCAGCTCATTACTTGGTTCGCTGTTCTTCGCATCCCTTTCGCCGAGGCTCTTCGCTGGTGCGTCCGCTTCCAGGTCCTGCCAGATGCAAAGGCGGTCGAGGAGGGTCTCCAACAGAGATTGTAGGTCTAGAGCCTTCTTGCCCTTGCGTTTGGTCGTTCCGGGCGTTGCCTGTGATTCGGCATTTTGTGTTTTTGCGCCCTGAGATCCTGAAACCCGAGTCGAAGCTTCGACAGGTGGCTGTACTGTCTCTAGGTAGAGTGTCTCGAGAATGATGATGATCTGTAGATATGTTTCCCTCATCCTCAATTCGGGCATACGACGCCGCACGGCTGCGTCGATATGCTCTGGGGCAGCCATGCTACCTGTGATCTCCTCTCCACACCACCATCGCTCGAGGTAATCCTGCTCGTTCGTGAATAGACCGCTTTTGTCTCGCTTCGGCTTGAATTTCTTCTTCCTCCGAGACTTGGCCGGCTTATCGTCTTTGCTGGGACTGGCGAGTGATAGATCCTTGATAAGAGCCGCGAGACCCTCTTTGTACTTCTTATCCATCACGTTCACCGGAATGATAGAGTTGCGGAGGAATTCGAGAAGATCACCACCACCTTGGGAAGGTACATCGGTCCCGCCTGGGAGTGTTGATCTCGCGCGAGATAGAGGTCCTTTGACAAAGTATGCCAGTGATGTCCTAGAGAGGTACAGGGCGTCGAGATATTGCTTCGCTAGATCCTCGACTGGATCCTGAGATCCAGTATCTAGCGCTAGAGTCTCTGCAATTTGGCTCTCCAGCGCAGAGTTTGTGCTGTTATGTTGTACTTCCATTCCATATGACCCAGCACCACCAGGAAGCACGGGTGCCTGTGGCTGTACAGCAAGCCGTAAAATTGCAGACGTAGGTCTGCTGTCCTGCGGCCGACCCTCAGGTACATCCACCGCCGCTGGAGCCCACCATGGCGATGGTGCAGAATCGGTAAGCTTACGCTTCACCTGGCGTACTGGCTCTTTCGGGGCATGTGAGAGATGACTCAAGGTGTCTCTAGTGATCCACTCTCCAAGCCGACACAGCACGTAGACACGCTTGGCCGTCCGCTCAACAACGTACAAGCGAGCCTCCTCTTTCTGCTCAGCCACCAGTATGTTCCCTTCTTCTCCATTGTCGTGAAGTGACTCGAGTATCTGCGCGTGTGCTGCGAATAAGCGGTTTGAAGAGCCATCCAGAAAAGCCAGCGGCAGCTGTGCTCGTTGCAGCACGCAGATTGGAGCGAAGTGTGTTGTCCTCGTGAAAGGGTCGTCTCCGGCAGGTCGAACGGCGAAAGGTCTGGAGTCGATTTCGGTGGGTTGTGTTGTATCGTCGCGTTTGCGTTTCTTGACGCTCAATGGGCCTGTTGGAGGAAGAATAGGCGAGGCGCTAGGAAAAGACATGCTCGCACAGGAATAGCGGACGCAGCGATAGCGATGGCATGTTTAATTATACATGAGTAGCTGCTGCAGTGTGTGTATGGATTGGTATTGGTATATCAAGGTATCGTGGGTGGAAGTGGATGTTATGGATAGATGTCGTCTGGAAGTGCATCGGTCGATTTGACGCGTGCTGCAGCGCGTCCAAGGTCCCCGCTCGAGTGCATGAAACAGACGATCCTTTAACATCTATGATTACATACATCTAGATCCATTACATGGTATCCGTTCAATTGGAAGTGTATATTGACCACAGTGAACACCAGTAAATAGGCTCATGTCAAGTATGGCATAGCTATCACAAGCCATTCAAGCACCTTTCTTTCTCCCCTATCTCACTTCCCTCCCATCCACCATCAACATAACAAAACACTCTCACATCAACATATCAACATGTCGACAACAGACACAACAATACCGCCGGCAATCCTCCGCATCCCGCTCGAACTCCGCGAACAAATCTACGACCACCTCCTCGCCTTCGACAGACCAGGCCAAGGAAACCACCCTCTCCCTGGCGTCGGCATAACCTCAGTCTCTCTCTTGCCACCCCCAACGAGCCTCCTCCTCATACACCCAATCATCACAACTGAATTGCTCGACCGCTTCTACTCGCAAGCCACCCTAAAAATCGTCCTCTCCCACGCCTTCAACTTCTTCCGCACCGACTCAGAACTCCGCCATCTGGAATCCTCCATTGCCCTGCAACGCATGCGAAGGCTCGAGCTAGTATTCTTCCAGGACATACTTCTCTTGAAAGATTACCCCAGTTTCGGTCTTGAAGCCTTTTGTGCTGAGATCCGGAGACGGGCAGATCGGGCTTGCGATGTGCTGTTGCAGGCTCCGAGGCTGCAGCACCTGACTGTCTCGTGGATCGATACCACTCGTATAGGGAGCTGGACTGAGAAGTCACATATCCTGGAACCCTTGCGCAAGCTGAGAGATCATGTTCGTGTGAGTATTGGCGACGTTCGAGTCAGCGGGGACTCTGAAACCGAGGCGGAAGATCTTGATGCCTTCAGGTGTGCTCTCGAGCAAACGCTTGGGACTCCAGTCGCATTGTCGAGGCAGGAAGACGTGGTGCCTGATGAAAGACCAAGCGATTTGAGATTACTGGCTTTTGATGTGAGGCAGATGCCATTAACTGCCGCAAATGTAGGTAGGTCTAGGTAGGTAGTCTTCGGAAACATCAACGGCATTATGCACTTTACTTTGAATATCACCTCGGCGTTGTCAATCTGTATGTCAGTTCGAAACCTTATAACGCCAAAATGTACGAGCATCGCCGGGGTGACCCATCGGTTTGATGTTACGAACAGGTGTGATATGATGTGTGGCATATATCAAGCAGTGACTTGTCGACCAGTCACCCAGTCGTCTGTCCGTCCGTTCATCATCAATCCATTCGTGGCCTCGGGACGAACGGATGCAATGTATGCACGCGAACAATCAAATGTAAAGGCAAATACAAGGAGACGAAGCAAATCATAAAACGGCAGAAGAAAGACGCTTCATGTCACCATCTCTTCTCCGATGAATCAATGCCTAGGCGCGCTCTAAAAGACAATGTGTTTAAATGCTGAGAAGGAGAAATCAAGGCTTAACGATGGGTATGCGCAAATTAATTCCCAAACTCGCTCCCAATATCCTCAGGATCCAATGTCTCGACAAAAGCCCTTCGAATAAACGTATGCCATGCTTCGTTCTTGCGGCATTTCTTGTGTTTCTTGCCGCCGTGCTTTTTGCCCTTTTTGCCCTTTTTCTTTTTCTTCTTCTTGTCGCCGTGCTTCTTCTTTTGAGCGTCCACTTTAGCCTCGTATTCATCATCATCTCCGTACTCGTCATCATCAACTTCATGATCCACAGCTGTTGCTGATCTTGCGAGGGATCTAGATTTGGGCTCGCAAGCGCCAATTTCGCGCGCAAGACTTAGCATGCTGCGGATTGTTAGGTCGGGGAGATTGTAGATGCTGTCGTTCTGGGTGTCGTAATGGAGTTCGAATTTGAAGGATTTGGGGTCGGGTTTGTGGGCCTTGTCATCGTCGTGTCCGTGTGGCTTCTTGCCCTTGTGCTTGCCTTCGTTCCATTTGTCAGATTTGAGGTCGTCGTCTTCTTGCACTTCCTCCGAGTAATCCGCTGTGGGGAAGTCATTGTTGATGTGGGTTAGGTTGGCGAGGTATTGCTTGTAGCCGAGCAGGGTGAGCGTTTGAGGCGAGTAGGCCGGTCCCGGCGGTGCGGACTTAGAGGGAGGGTCTGGGATTGTGAACTTCTGGTCCTTGTGCTTCTTACGGAGGAGGTCCACCAGGCTGTTGTCTTCAACGTTATCGTCGCGATCCGATTCGTCCATTCGGGAGCTCAGCTCCTTGTCGTAGTCTTCAGCGGTCAGCGGATACTGCGGCCCGGATGATTGCTGCGAGTCTAGTCCAGAGATGTTGTACTCGTAGACTCGAACCACTGGCAACAAATTTGGTACGACACTCGCGCTCGCAAAAGACACAGAGTATCGTTCTGCGAACTTGCCGCCCACGTCCTTCAGGTACTTCTTCTCTTTCTCCTTGCGCTTTTGTTTCTTACTCTTGCCGTCTTTCTTGCCCTTGCCCTTGCCCTTGCCCTTGCCATCACCTTTGGTCATCCCCTGGAGCAGCTCTTCAATCTCCCACATGGGCCTCTGGTCATCGCTGCTCTCCATCAATTCCTCCGCAGCCGCCCACCTCAGCGACTTGGGCGGCTTGGGAATCTGCGAAAACTGCTTCCTCAGATCGGTGAAGTAGTTCGCCGAGACCTCTGCGTGCATCTCGTCGTCTGGGATTTCCCGCAGCGCACTCTCAATCTGTGAGATCTTCATACGTCCGCCGCTAGTCTCGTCGCTGATATCGTGGAAGTCCTGTAGCATAAAGTGATCGTAATTCATGTGTCCCCACATGCCAGCAATGACAACATCGCGGTACTGCTGCATCCAGAGGGTGTACTTTTGCCAGCAGGTCTCGTCCCATTGCGTCTTCGCGTTGGTACGCGCAGGAGGCACATGGCCGATCATGATAGCCTTCATGCCTCGGTCGCGTACGAGCTGTAGTTGGATACGCAGCCACTCCATCTGGCGGTATCCAGGTTCTGACTTTGCCGCGCAACCGTCCACGGCAGCGTTAGACTGGAAGAAGTACATGGTGTTTAGACTGAAGACTGCCAATTTGTTCGGGATGACATCGACAGAAAACCAGCCGCCTTGTTCGAAGGAATGCTTCTGGACTTCAGGGATGAATTGTCTCCAGACGTCGAGAAAAGTGCGGGTCCACCTGTTCGGGCCCTTGGTCATGATATTGTGCGGCAGGATATCGTTGTTGCCAATGTTGGGAACGATCGGTATGGTGTAATCGTTGTTCGGGTTGCGGTCGTTCTCATCGCCATTGCGTTTTCCAAAGACCTCGAACATCTTGTTGACCATGAACTGGTTGAGCTCGGTAACCTGATCCGCCGTGCGTGGGTGGTCCTCGTCATTGTCGTGACGCGCCGAGTCTCCTGTCCAGATGACAAAGTCGATCTCGTCCCTAAGCTCTTTCCCAATCCATTCTATCGTCTTGTTGACCAGTGCTATGGGGCTGTCGCAATCGCTCACTTCGGCGCCGTAGATTCCGGCGGGGCCTTGTCCATGGTGGCAGGCAGCATCTTCGGTTGTGGCAGAATACACCTTGTAGAAGCGGTCGGGATGGAAGTCTGGTAGGTTAGCATGGGCTTGTTGCAACAAATGTGTTGTCTCGTCTTCCTGCACGTACCCGTCATGTGTAAGAAGCGGCCGTGCAGTGGGCGCTGTCTTGACGGTTGTGCCGCCGCATTGTGTTCCACTCGTACGACATTTTCGACCAGTAGCGGCACTTGATCTGTTGGAAGAGCCCAAGACCGCTGGACTAAACCAGAGGCACCCAGAACGCAAGCCAGCAGATTCATTGTGCCTGCAACCATCAGGGTGTTTTTCTGTCGCGTACACTCAGGCGACTGGCATACCGGACTTGAGAGAGGTCAATGATGTCGCAGGCGAGTAGTAAAGAAAGGTACTTAGGGAGCCAATGGCTAAGTAGGGTTGGCCGAGTGTGCAACAATATTGTGTACAAGAGGTAGTTTGTGGTAGGGTCTGATCGGCGGTGGCAGGCGTGGAAATCTCCCAAGAGGGAAAACGCGGACAAAAGACGTCACCGTCGCCGGAGTTTTGGCGTGTTGTTGGATCGAGGGATCTTGGATGTTGGATAGACTGGGCAGTTTGCATGGACAGTCGTGTGTTGATGTACTGGGAAGAAAGACCTACCACTATCGGTGAAGAATGGACACGCGACACTCATCCTCGTCGTCGACCGTGAGGCAGGTAGTCAGTCGAAGAGTACGCTCACCTTACTGTAGCCTGGCACACTGGCTATGCATCAGCAGGCCAATCACAAATGCAGCACACGCACGTTGTCCTGCTGCGTACCGTACTTGTACCGCATATATGCATCCGCGTGACTCGATCATGCGCTACCTTGATGGCTACACCTGATGTTGCTGCATCTCCTCCGAATATGCGAGTGTGGACTGGTGTTGACGAGTGCAGGGAGGAGGAGGATGGCAAGCCTCTCGCCGTTTGTCATACTCACGAATCTTGCGCCGTACACGTGATTTGAATGATCATGCTCGCTTGAGGCATATAAATGTACTGTAGGCATCCCGTGCAGCCACCAAGCTCTCATCGGTCCCAAGCTCTCATCAGTCCCAAACTTTTACTCAAGCTTCTCACGCATGCCCATGCCAACACCGCTCACGATCGCAAGACGCGCTATGAAGAAAGGCCATGTACTCAGCGTGACCACCCAGTCGTCAAACGTCCACCCACCCACTTGAAGCCATACGCTCCATCCGCCGAGGGCTTGCGCGCAAGAGTGCACGTAAGCCGCGTCCGACAAGAGCATTCCCATACACAAAAGTCTCCAGGCGCGGTAGTCGTCCACCAGGCGTAGGACGATGCCTTCGGTGAAGGCAAAGTGTAGCCAGCCGCCGAGGAGCTCGGTATAGATGAACTCGGTCGCAGGCTGGATGGATGTCAAGGTGTGCCGGGTCATTGTGTTGGTATACATGGTTGGGGCGAAGAACAAGAGGAGGACGCCTCCAAAGGCACAGAACGGCTCGATGTTGAGAAGTAGGAAGCGATAGACGGCTGGTATATTGGCCGAAGCTGTCTGGCTGCGTGTCGGTGACATGTTGGACTGCTTGTAGGCGTTGTCGTTGGCCGCGGTCGAAGTCGTGCAATCACTTTCGCCTAGTATTGACAGGACTTGGTGTGAAAGGCTCGAGAGATGTGTATACTGTACTGTAGATGTGGACTTGCGACGTGTACCTCTAGATACTTAGTAACAAGACCAAGGTACAAGGTAGACGGAAGCGACAACCCCGCAGAGCTGACCAAAATATGATCCTGTCAGCTCGCCTTGACAACCTGACCCTTCACATACATGTACTGTACCTGCACAACAGATGAGCGTCGAAGGCTTCCATACTAGGTAGGTTCGACACATCAAACGTCATGTGATCTCATGCCTACCATTTCAAAAAGCCGTCGATCTTCCAATGATACATGACAGCTGGAGTAGAAAACGCTAATGGAACATTTGCCTGCAGAGAAGACTTGAGGCTTCTTCTAGAGGAACATGGACTACTTCCAGAAGACTTCCCGGCCACAGAAGAAGACAATCACGCCCAATGCCAAGGGCAATAATGGTATGAATAATGTCGGAGCATCGGTAGTCTCATTACTGATTCCGGGCTCCGACAATAATAAGGAGCCAATGTGCAAGGTAAGTGGAGAGGCCGGTTAGAAGCGCGTTGATCATCCACGAGAAAAGGCACCAAGGTTACCAAGCAAGGTTTAGCCCTACGCAAGAGAATACGTCAGAGTCGGCAGAAAAATCAGTCGCACAGAACAACACTACTGTACTGGAACAGAGTAGACATGGCACATCGATCTTATCTTCAACAACCTTTCGTGGAGAAATGGCATTACGTGGCACAGGCATTCTCGCAAACTAGTTCGCCTGCACCCCGTGGGCAACAGCACAATTGCACCCAGCAAAACGTGCGGATCTTCCGTAGAAGGACCTATCAGCCAAGGTTGCGTTAGGTAAGAATTTTGCCTACTTGTGGGTTGTCTCTCACCATCCGAAGTTGAACAGCCTCCAACGCTCCCGAACCATGCCCGTTTCGTGCTGACGGACGCGCAGGCCAGTTCGCCAGTGCTTCAGAAAACACCATGTCATGCTCTTCAAAGCCGCCCTCAACCGAGCAATGCTGGCCTGCTGCCCTCCACCTGAAAAATATGACCTTGTCCTCGCCATCGCCGCCCCAGAACGTCCCCATATTGCCTGATCCGTGACCTGGAGACATCCTTTGCTAGTTCGGTGTCACTGCGGCTGCTGCTCTTTTCTCTCTTTTCCCCGGTTTGTTGAAGGTCGACCCTTCCTGCTGTCCGTCAGTCAGTCCGTCAGTCAGTCTCTACAACTACGAAATCGTCGACAATGGACATCAACCCGAAAGTGCGGAATGCCGACCACAACGGCGACTTGGAACAGACCGTCACTGGCGGCCCATCCCAACCTGGCGATGTTCAGGTCACTGACGATGTTTTCGGCGAGGTTGGCGAGGACGGTCCCAACTATCGTAATGTTGGTCTTCTGTTCAAGACATTTTCCTTCATCCAAGGCTGACATTCATAACAGGTTGGTTGGATCGCAGCCGCAGTACTCATGTTGAAAGCCCAAATCGGCATCGGAGTCCTTTCCATCCCGAGCGCGTTCGACGTCTTGGGAATGGTCCCTGGTGTCATCTTGCTCCTTTTCATCGCATCCGTCGCAACCTGGTCTGGCTTGGTCGTTGGGCCTTTTAAGATGCGCCACCCTCACGTGTATGGTCTTGACGATGCCGGTTACATGATGGGCGGACCTATTGCAAGAGAGGTCATGGCTGCCGGATTCACCCTTTGTAAGTCAATCGCTCCCTCGTTCTAATACACTGGCGCTGACAAGATACCATAGACTGGATCTTCCTTTCCGGATCGGGTATGCTCGGCGTATCCATTGGCCTGAACGCCCTTTCGACCCACGGGACATGCACTGCTGTGTTTGTGGCCATCGCTGCGGTCATCGGGTTCGTCTTCGCCAGCGTTAGGACTCTCGGCCGCCTGGGCTGGCTCGCCTGGGTTGGCACGGGATGTGTGATTGTGTCTGTCTTCGTGCTCACGATCGCTGCCGGTGTGCAAGACCGTCCTTCCGAAGCACCTCAGACGGGACCCTGGTCCTCGGATTTCAAGATTGTCGGAGACCCTACCTTCGAGCAGGCCATGGCTGCGATCTCGTCTCTCGTATTGGCTTTTGCTGGTGTGCCGGCATTCTTTGCCGTCGCGTCCGAGATGTCGGATTTCAGGCTCTACAGCCGTAGCGTGCTCACTTGCCAGGGTGTTGCTACCACTACCTACACCGTCGTCGGCATTGTGGTGTACTATTACTGCGGAAGCTACGTGGCCTCGCCAGCTCTCGGTTCGGCCGGTGTGTTGATGAAGAAGGTGTGCTACGGTTTGATCTTGCCTGGTCTGATCGTGTCGACGCTGTTGTACATTCACGTGAGTTGATCGCCACGCTTTCTCCGACATGGAATGCGAACGCTAATATGCACGCAGTTGACTGCCAAATACTTCATGGTGCGCATTCTCCGCGGATCCAAACATCTTGCCGCCAACACCTGGCAACATTGGACGACTTGGTTGTGCTGCACCGGCGCCATTACCATCATCGCGTATTGCATCGCCAGCGGCATTCCTGTCTTCCAGAGTCTGGTTTCGCTTGTTGGAGCCTTGTTCGGAACCTTTATGACTTTCCAGCCGATGGGCGCCATGTGGTTCTACGACAACTGGAAAAAGCCCGAGCGCGATTGGAAATGGAAAATCGGCGTCTTCTGGGCTTCTTTTGTGATTGTTGTTGGAACTTTCTTGATGATTGGCGGCACTTATGGCTCCGTGGTGGGCATTATCGATTCTTACAGCGAAGAGGGCGGATCTTCAGCCTGGTCGTGTGCCGACAACTCGAATTCCGTTTGAGCAAAGAAATGTCAGCTCTCAGAATAGAGACGAGTGCAGTGGAAGATCTTTAACGACATGCCCGTGTTGAAGAGTTTACGACATCAAAGAAAAGACAAGAATCTGCAGGCCGGATCACATACAACCAAAAGGGAACCACACGAAAAGCAATGTCGATGCCTAGGCAAAACGCCCAGCTATACATGTATATAGATAGACAGACGGACCTGTCAAACGATATAGATGACCTTCCAACTTTCGTCTAATTTCGCACCCCTTAGTCATTCGCACTCACGTGGCTTTTTATACGGCATGGCAAGGCATGGCATGGCGTTCGTTTGATGGCACAGATCGAACGGATGTGCTTCGCCACGATGGCAAGATGACCCAAGCGTGCATTGTTCTGCAGCCAACCGCACCGTGTCAACTTCCCTTCCCTTCCCTTACCTTCCCGCCTCACATCGCACTCCACCGGGCGCAACGCCAACGACGACGACAAGTCAACAAGTCAAAAACAACAGCGGCGGTCACTGTCACGTCCAGGGGGGCGGCTTATTAAACGATTGCATCTGTGGCTTGCTCTCCCAAGCGGCTATCGGCTTGATTTGCACCTAAGTGGCCCCACACCTGGAGACGGACGGCTATGCGGCCTTCTCTAGGTTTTTACCTTTGGTACCTGGCAGAACAGGCTTCTGCGCGGTAAAAGGCTACAGGTAGGCTAGCACGCGGGCTGCAGGGAGACTAGGGCTACCTGTGATACGACGAGCTGGAAATCCCTGCGCGGCTCATCACCTTATTCCAGCAATAGTGTGACTTTGTTCCCGCCGCACCGACCGTTTGGGAGTCTCGAATCACAGAATCGTCTCGTGTCTGAAGAACATCTTCTGGGTCTAGCTTCATGCTATGCCTGTCCTACGTCGTAACGCCGCCTAGCCCTGCTTCTATTGCACCGGTACGCCCGGCCTGGTAGTAGTAGTCGCTCGCCAGAAATACACACGGCATCCACGCCCGTACTACTGTGGGCTCTGCGGCCTGCCCTTTACTCAACTCGATCTCGTGTCGAACCGTTTGTCTCCTCCAACATAAGTCCTTCTCTCTTCCCACCCCCAGTCATTCATTGCTACTACCCTCTTCTCTCGAGTACGCTCGAACCTACAGTCTTTTCAGACCACCTTTCTTGTCCTTTTTTATTACCCTTTTTACTTCTAATAAATCAGACATCATGCGTGCTCAAGAGTCTCTCGTTCTTTCCCTTCTTTCGACCGCCGCCGTCGCCCTCCCCTCTTCCGGCGGCAAGTCTTGCAAGGCCCCCGCCCACAAGCAGGTCTCGCAGCAGAGCAACGATCACATCGCCGAGCTGCGCGCGCAGGCCTCTTCCCTCCGCCAGGAACTCTCCAGCGTCTACGCCCAGCCCTCGCAAGCTTGCAGGGCTCACTCGACTGGCACCGTCCATGGCACCGTTCCCACCGCTGGCTTCACGGCCGCTTTCACTGCTGCCATGAGCTCTGGTGCTGCTAGTGCTACCAAGCCCGCTGCTTACGAGACTTTCTTCTCCAAGGCTGGTCCCATCTCTCGCCTGACTCCCACTTCTGTGGCTTCTGAGGATGCTTCCGCCCCTACTGGTTACGGCAAGGGTCCGGACAGCTATGGCAGTGCCTCTGAGGGTGCCTCATCTTCTGGTGTTGTCTCTGGCGCCGTCTCTTCTGGTGCCGCCTCCAGCGCTGCTTCTACCGAGGCTCCTTTCCCGACTTTCTCCACCTACACCAACGGCACGAGCGTGAACCACGTCGCCACCAGCTCTTCTTCCCTGCTCTCCACCGGAGCCAGCAGCGCCGTTTCCTCTACTTCTGAGGCCGCTAGCTTGTCTTCCAGCGCTAGCTCGACTGCCAGCTCCAGCTCCAGCTCTAGCTCCAGCACTGGCGTTTCGCCCACTTACGTCCCCAAGATGTCTGACTTCACCACGGAGGAGATCAACTCTGGTGAGGCGTTCAAGAAGGTCGCCGCCATTGCCGACGAGCGCATGAAGGCCCGCGAGGTTGAGGGTGGCTGCACTTACGAGAACGCCGCCGTCCGCACCGAGTTCCGCGCCATGTCCAACGACATGCGCAAGGCATTCACCGACTCTGTGACTTGCCTCAAGAACATGCCTCCCAAGGTCATGACTGCGGAAACCACCGGCTTCGGCGGTGCCAACGGCGGTGTCAAGTCCAGATACGACGAATACGTTGCCACCCACATCGAGAACACCTTCAAGATCCACGCCACCGCCGACTTCCTGGCCTGGCACAGGCACTTCATCTTCGAGTTCGAGCAGGACTTGAAGAACAGCTGCGGCTACACCGGCACTCTCCCCTACTGGGACTGGGCTGTTGACGCCGAGGCCGTCGACCAGAGCGAGATCTTCAACGGTGACGAGTACTCCATGGGCAGCAACGGCGAGTACATCGGTGGCCGCTCGGACACTTACCTCGGCCTGCAAGACCTCAACTTCCCCCCTGGAACAGGCGGTGGCTGCGTGTACAGCGGTCCCTTCAGCAACACCACCTACACCACCAACCTCGGACCGATCGACTCTCCCTACAACAACAACGTCGACAACGAGTTCGACTACAACCCCCGCTGCCTCGTCCGTGACCTTAACTCTTGGTTCTCATCCCGCTACAACTCGCACAAGAACGTCGCCGACCTCGTCATCGGCGAAGACAGCGTGCAATACTTCCAAGCCCTGATGCAAGGCTACCTCGGCGACAACAAGCTTGGCGTCCACGGCGGCGGCCACTGGCTCGGCGGCGGTCCCTCGCAGCTCGAGGACTTCCACTCTTCCCCCAACGACCCCGTCTTCTACATCCACCACGCCATGATTGACCGCATCTGGACCGTCTGGCAGTACATGGACCTCGAGACCCGCCAGAACCAGATCTACGGTACTTCCACCCTCAACAACAGCCCTCCTTCAGCCGACATGACGCTTGAGGACTCCCTGCCGTTCGGTCTTGTTACCCAGAACCCCGTTCTTGGTGATTTGATGGACACCCTTGCCGGACCTTACTGCTACCGTTACGAGTAAATGTCGGCGGTCGATTGACGTTTGGGATGGGATTTTTCTTGACGTGTTCTGACCGAGGTTCCCTTTTCGTCTGATTTTCCTTTTTTCTTACTCACTTTTCTCCATTTCGTTTCTCTTGTCAACCCCATTTTCTTTTTCCCATCTTGTCAGGTAGATAAAGCCTTCATAGATGTACCTAGAGCTGAAAAATCTCCAGAGATGTTTTCTCTTTCGTTGCAGGACCTGTTGTGTCGTGGTTTCATTGACCATTGAATGAATGGAAGCTGGTGTTGATTACGTCGATAGATCGCAGTTTATGTGGTGAGCAATTGAATGCGGCAAAGAGTATGTAGACGTGCGAGATGATTTTATGTGTTTACTATGTACTACACATGTACCTAAGTCCTTTGAGCATGTTTGAGGACACGTCGATTTTGCGCGCGATTGAGCAGGTTTTCGATTCAGTGACTATGCGGCGATCTTCTCTCTACAACTGCAACGATATTTAGCAATGTGTACATGTGTCTTGTTGTCGACATCTTGTCATACGGATAGATCAAATGTGGTGAGTAGACGACTCGTGATACGTGTTACACATATCCTTCTACTGTGTTTAGCGACCTGTCACATATGCTGCAAGAGTATGAACACGACACGGCGGTGTCTCGCTTACCTGCATGCATGCATATTCATGATGCGGTGCCTTTTAGCTTCGCTGGCACTACTCATCTTCCAACACGAGGTTGGGAGACATAGCGAACGTTACACTACCAGAGCAAGCAATCTTCAGAATAAACCGATTGAACGTTGCTTGAAGAATCGTGTCTCTCTTTCTACTTGCCTGCCGAAGTCGTTGCATGAGGATGCAAAACAATTCAACGGCTGGCTCTGGGAACAGATTCAACGTGCATGATCGCCAACCGGGATGTTACACGGTGTTACACTCCAGCAACTCCACAGTCTCGTATATACCACGTTGCTCGGGGAAAGTAATAAAGCCCTTCATCTTCTTCCTTCCTTGTTCGACCTCCTATATACAGTACGGTATGCTTCCTTCGCCTTCGCCCAACGTCCGTACTACTGCAACTTCTGTGCCGTCCCAAGTGGAGAGAGAGTAGTGCCTCGCTAATATCCTGAGGGCTGCCCACTCTAAAAAGGACACTATTGCAAGTCCCCCGCGGATGATGTGCAAGTCCGGTGCCAGCCAGTTCGTATCGGAATATTCGGCTTCGCTTGCCACAATTCCTACCGTCCATCCATGTCATTAGCAACTCGAGGAAGCGCGCGGTGCGTCTTCGTGTCTCACCGGCGCGTGCTGTGTCTCGCTTCCTTCCTACAGACTAATCTGCTACTACTACCGATAGTCAGTGCAACCAGCACCGGTCAACAACAGGGCTGACCCCTGGATTCTTCTAGACTTTTGTATTAACATTATTCCTTTTGCCATACGGACCACATGCGATTATTTATTTCCTGCTATGCCCTAACAATCGTGCGTGCACAAGGCAGAAGAAAGGACTTGACATCAGATTCGGCTGGATGATTTGCAGGTACGGCGCAAGCCACTGCCTAGGTGGTACCTTAGGTACCGTCTCCTGAAAAAAGGCAAAGCGAATTTGACGGACGCCTGCATGCATGCAGGAACCCTCCCCTGAAAAAGGGCTGAGGCGGGATGACATGCCATGCCATGACATGACAAGATGGATGACTACTGCGAACAACAATACAGTAGTTGTACTGCTTGTGACGGCCGAGGCGAAATTAAGCGGTTTGACGGTACGAGACGGGAAATGATGTAGACTACCACTCAACGAAAGAGGTGGACTTTTCTGGGCTGTCGTGAAGGAATACAGTATTTGATGCATGCGCTGGCGACTGGGCGGCTCGCATGGGAAAGTGGATTTTGTTCGTGTCGAGAGTTCAGGACCACAGGAAGGGAGGGAAAGGCAAAAGCCAAGATTGGAAAAGGGCGAAGCGGGACTTTTTCCATTATTCATCGCTCTCTTGTCCATTTCCATCACACAAACACGTCGAATTCATCAGTATCATATCAATCCAGTATGCGTGCGACTAAACAGAGAATGCGCATGTCGACCTTCACTAATGCAACACTGCTGCTTCTGCTGGATTTCTGGGCGAAGAAACGGCGCGCCGTTGTCGTCTCGTCTCTCTTCCATGTATGTACCGCGGCGATCGCCGTCCCTCGTGTTCGGTCCGTCCACCGGTTCTTCTCTCGATCTTCATCGCAAACGGGAAGTCTCGGCCGTTTCGTCGTGTTTCTATCATCACGTGTGTGTGATGAGGAAATGCCTGGCGTCTGGTTGGTGATGTACAATGGAATTACACGTCTTGACGTCCAGTGATGGGACATGCATGCAGCACATGGAAGATCAGAGGATCTTCTTGTGCTCATATGAGGAGATGCCTGCACCAACAATAATAATGCCTGCCTGCCTACCTTGGCCAGACCCGCGGACACGTTCTACCACTAAGGTACTACTCTCCACTCTCCGCCACTTGGCCAACACTACCACTGGAGATCTTGGTAGCAGCAGACTGCGCTTTGGAGTCTCCGAGTGACTACTAGAGAGATCATAGCTCTCGTTTAATACGGAAATCGCCCATGAATCCAAGATATGGCTAGGATTGCTAGAATTGAGTCCAAGGACTGCCAGGAACGCCAGGACGCGGACGGCCATCTAACCGACACCACCTGTTACGCTCAAGAACACCATTCCTCTTTTCCACGGAGGCTCCACGCAGTTCAGCATCACCCCCGTTTGCCTTTGCCGCCTTCTGCAGGAACCCGCCGCCATGCGCGGGCCCGGCAAGCTAATCTGGCCTAGTCCTTCAACGCCCCATCCGGCCACGACATTGGCGCCGCCGCAAATAGCAAGATGGCGTGCGTAGGGCCTCACTAATCTCACTAACTTCTCGCAGGCTGTGGTGATACGAGACGATCGCGCTGCCATGCCTCGCCCATCCCAAGCCTGCGGACGAGGCGGCAGGACGGGCCCCAATCACTCGAGTCTTGTCGAGTCTTCCACTGTCCACAAGTATCACCGTCAGGCCTGCCTTTTCCTGTCTCTCTTCTCCCTCCACGTCTTTCGCTCATCACTTAATTCTTTCTTGTCATTGCGGAGTGTGTTGTTCATACATACTTCTGTCTTTTACATTTAATTTCTTCTCTTTCGTCGTAGCTTCGCAATCATGCGTGCCGACACCACACTCATTGCCTCTCTTCTGGCGGCTTCGGCCGCCGCGCAAAGCAACTACACTGGCGCCTCCAACAACACCCACATCGACAACTCCTACGCCAACAAGAAGATCGTCGCCGATCTCGAGGCTGAGGTCGCTGCTCTGAAGCACCAGATCGAGGCCGCAAAGGCCGAGACCTGCGACGCCTCCCCCGTCTCTGGCGGCTCTGACTCGCCCGCTGGCTACTCTGACGACAACAAGAGCACTGCTGTTGCCCCTGCTGCCACCAAGCCCGCCGCCCCCGGCCCTCCCTTCTACACTGGTGAGGACGACAAGCCCGCTCCTGAGAAGCCCGCTGGCTACACCGGCAAGACCAACGACGAGAAGCCCGCTTCCGACAAGCCCTCTGCCGACAAGCCTGCTGAGGAGAAGCCTGCTGGCTACACCGGCAACACCAACACTGGTTCTTCCGGCGACGAGTCCTCTCCCGCTTCCGGCGCTGGACCTGACTCCTACAACGGCTCGAACGGCGGCAAGGTCAACCAGGGCGGCGAGTACTACGCCCCCAACAAGCCCACCGACACCAAGTCTACCTCCACCACCACCATCATCGTCACCGCTGGCCAGACCGAGACTGTTTCCCAGACTCAGACTCAGACCGTCACTGGCGACGTTGAGGTTGTCACCGCCACCGAGACTTACTGCGGTAAGGGCCCGATCCCCACCTCCGGCTCTGGTTCTGGCTCAAACTCTGGCGCTGCCGGCCACGCTTCCTCTGCTCTCTCTAGCGTGATCAGCGCTGGTGCTGGCAAGCCTTCGGGCTACGGCAAGCCTTCCGGCTACGAGTCTGCCTCTTCCGCTCTCTCCAGCGTGATCAGCAGCACCCACGGCTTCTTCGGAAACGCCACGACTACCGTTGGCCCAACCGGCTCTTCTGGTCTTCTCACCATGACCAGCGGTGCTTCTGGCGTTACCACCTCGGCCAGCGTGCCGCTCTCCACTGGCCTTCAGGGCACTGGTGTTTCTTCCTCCGCTGCTCCCACTGCCACCGTTGAGCCAAGCCTTTCCGACTGCGCCACCTTCTGCGAGCAGCTCACCACCTTCGAGGGCTACGAGGTCACCCCCATGACTTGCAACCAGCTCTCCGCTGGCGTCTCCGTCAACACCCCTAGCGGTCAGTCCAGCGTCGGCTGCGCCACTGCCTTCACCCCTGAGGTCGACGTTTGCCAGGTTACCCTCAACGTCAAGACTTCCGGTACCGCCGAGACCTACATGGAGGTCTGGCTTCCCAACGGCAACGCCACTGAGTGGAACGGCCGCTCCATGAACACCGACAACGGTGGTCTTAACGGCTGCGTTCACTACGTCGACATGGTCTACACCACCGGCCTCGGCTTCGCCTCCATCGGTGACAACGCCGGCCACAACGGCAGCTCTTTCGACGGCACCTGGACCCTGAACAACAACGAGGCTATCATTGACTGGGCCCACCGTGCCCGCCACGCCGCCGTCGAGGTTGGCAAGGAGACCATCGACCAGTTCTACAGCAAGCCTGCTGACTACTCTTACTACGTCGGCTGCTCCGCCGGTGGTGCCCAGGGTGTCACCTCTGCTGAGAAGTACCCCAACGACTTCGACGGTATCATTGCCGGTGCCGCCGCCAACGACTTCAACCACCTCCAGGGCTGGTCTGCTCACTTCGCTCCTCTGACCGGCGCTGAGGGCAACGACACCTTCCTCACTCTTGCCGAATGGACCATCGTTCAGACCTACGTTCTCGAGCAGTGCGACGAGGCCATTGACGGCGTCGGTGACGGTATCCTCGAGGACCCCGTCCAGTGCAAGTTCGATGCCTCCCAAATCCCCACCTGCTCTGGCGAGGACGACACCTCCGAGTGCCTGTCCGCCACCCAGAAGCAGACCGTTGAGGATGTCTTCAAGCCCCTTCTCGACAACTCTGGCAACCTTCTCTACCCCGCTCTCTTCCCCGGTTCCCAGGTCGATGCCTTCAAGCTTGGTCTGTTGAACGGCAGACCCCAGGGTATTGCCCAGGACTGGTTCCGTGGTGCCGTTTTCAACGACTCCAGCTACGACATCTCCCAGATCACCATTGACGACATCCTCCTCGGCGAGAGCCAGGACGACCTCCACGGAAACCCCTCTGCCTTCAGCGCCCAGCTCGGTGGCTTCTCCGACGCCGGCAAGAAGTTCATCATGTACCACGGTATGGCCGACCCCATGACCTCCGGTGGCAACGCCCAGCGTTACTACATCAAGCTCGCTCAGCAGCTTGGTCTGTCCAACACCGAGATCGACAACTTCTTCCGTCTGTTCCGTATCTCTGGTATGGCTCACTGCGGTGTTGGCGGTATCTCCGGTGCCGGTGCCTGGATGTTCGGTCAGAACGGCGCCGCCGCCTCTGCCACCAACAACATCGTCTCTAACCTTGTTGACTGGGTCGAGAACGACAACGCCCCCGAGACCCTTCTCGGCACCAAGTTCTGGTACGACACCCCCGACATGGGCATCATGTTCGAGCGCCCTCACTGCCGCTTCCCCTACCGCACCACCTTCAAGGGCGGTGACCTCGAGCCCACTCTCCCCGAGTCCTGGGAGTGCACCATGATCGAGAACTGGACCGACTGCGAGGGCCAGTTCTGCTAGAGGAACAAACCCCGTACGACGACTGAACGCAACAACATCTCTTTGGATTTGATGTCGGCTTACTAGCAGTCAACAGTTCTGCTTTGGAAAAGAAGAAAGAAGAGCAACGAAAACAAGAAAGAAAGATTTTACACCCACCTTCCGGTCAACACACGACCGGGTCTGTCTCGTAGCATGTCAGCCTACTTTTTCCTTGTCTATATTCATTTTTCATTTCTCCCTTGTGCATGTAGAATAGATCCTAGATTCATTTTTGGGCACACACAAACCAAATTTTAACGTATCTGTTATTTCCTTGTATATGATTTGATGCAAACCTTTTGAATTTGTGCATGTTGCTGCCTCTTCTCACTACCTACTGTTTTTTTCCTTGTGAAGATGCCTCGTCTCCTCAAACTAATTGACTATCTCACCCGTCCTCCGTTCTCACTTGGCTTGAGCTCCAGCCTCGGCTCCAACATCGAGTATGTTTCGATTTGATTGTTCGGCCAAGTGTTTCAACCTCTCCTTGACCTTGTTCGCGATGTCATCAATCTCGAACAACCAGGGCAATCACATGTGCTTGGTTCTCGTAGTCGAAAAGGCAGTTAGGCGTATACGATCGCACAAGGGAATCTTTCCGACGTCGCTTGCAGAAACTGAGACTGGATTTCGCATGCTCCATGGCGGAAGGCTGGTGGTTAGGTGGTCTTTGCGGCGGAAAGTGTTTCAGACTCGTGCCATTCCTGTTTGTCTAGTCTAGGCCGACTGATCGGATGTCAAGGAAAAAAACATCGGAACTTGATTGTTGTGCTGGTTTTGACGCGCCGTCGGAGTGTGCTGCGTTTGTATGCATGTATATATGTGTGTATGTGTATAAGCAAGCCAATTCATGTTACGATCTATACAGTCATTTACGTCATTAACCACAACAATGGAGAATGAATGCAACAGAGCCAAACCCGTCGACTCGACTCGGCCAGACTCCCGATCCCGGCACGCAGAAACTGATGAGGTAGGAACAATTGAAACGAGAGTGGAAAGGAGAGGAAAGGAAAAGAAAGAGTTGATCGATTGCGTTCATGCGCCGATCCCATCCCAGACCTTCGCGTAAATCAGTTCGGACTTGGATAACACTCCTCCTTGATCTCCATCGCCACCGTCTACGGCCTCTCCTGCATCTTCGTCGACGAAGAATCTCATTCCCAAATTCTCCTCTGCGGCGTACAGACGGGTGGAGATCGCCGTTCGGCCGCCGTTGACGAAGACTTCTAGGACGGAGGAGTCGCGGAAGGCGTGGATTGTGAGGGGTTCGGTTGATCTTGTTTCTTGGGAGTCAGATGTCTCTGATGGCTTGACTAGAGATGTAAAGAGGGTGTGAGGGGCTAGTTCGGGTGTTGTGTTGATGAGGAGGCGAGAGTTGTTCGTTTCTGATGTGGAGGGGAAAGAAGGCCGGGTGATTTCGAAGGTCTCGGTTTGTGGGTTGAAGGATAAGGTTGTTTTGCGGCAAAAGTCTGGTTTGGGGGTTAGTTTTCTGATCTTCTTTCTTTGTTTTATTCTCCCATCCCTTCCATGAAACTTACCTTGAGAGTGCACGAGTTGGATGCCGATTTTCTTGCAGTGCTTGGATACCCGGAAAGAGCAGTCTAGCTCACATGCGGTGGTCTGCAAGTCTTCCGAGGTGAATGCCAAATCGTGGGAGTTCTCGCTTTGGAGTGGAGAGCTCATTCTCGCTTCGTGGAAACATGCTTTCTGGCGCAGAGTCTCCACAACCGAATGAACAGGCTCGCTGACCAGTGTTCGCACGGTGTGCGTACCGCTGGAATCTGCCTCGCACGCAATAGAAGTAATGGCTTTGAGATCGGACTTCAGCGCTCGCACGACGTTGTGCGTCGTCTGCAAGCGGATCTCTCGTGGAAGAGACAACAGACCGCTCCAGCCTTGATCGTGTCGGAGATCGTCGCAGAGGTCTTCTTCTGTGATCCAACCCCAAACGATGTGCTTGGACGTCTTGGGGTCGAAGAAGGAGTTCGCTGCGTAGAGGCATCCGTGGTCGAGGTGGCCGCCGAATCCATACTGCATTTGCACTGCGCCAGAAGATGGTGAGGTTGGACATTCATTAGTTTTGAGAGATCCTGACATCCACAGTTGCCCGCGAATGGGTCGGGATGGGCCTAGTGACTTTTCGATTTCGGTGCTGGTCGAACGTAATGCGCTTGGAAGGCATCCTTCGGTTCCCATGACGAGGAAGTCCCGGGCTTTTGAAGGGTCGATTTCGTCTTTAAGAGTCAGGAAGTTTGTCACCTCCCAGTTTCTTCCGAGATCGCCTGACCACTTGGAAGGCCGCATGTTGAGACCGAAGTTCACCAGTGGACCAATGTACTTCCACTTGGTAAGGTCATTGGCATTGATCTGGTAGAGGAATGTCGTCGGTGTGACGTCTCGAATACCACCTGATATAATGCCGAAGAGGGTCTCTTCGGAGTCGAGACCCAGAGCGGTAGCCATGGAAGGCCACGAGCTCACGAACGGATCTCGCCAGCCGGTCACGTCCAAGTCTTCTGGCTCGCTGGGTAGAATGGGATTCCCGGCGATTTTCTGCCACGTCTTGCCATTGTCAAATGACTTGGTCATGCTTAGGGACTCGCTTCCTCTGATGTGAGGTAGTGTGTGGTGGATCGGTAGGGCGCCGATGGATGTATAGACATATGTCAGGGACTCGTCGTGGCTGGGTACTTTGCAGCCTGTGAACACGCCCTTACCGTCGTATGATGTGTCAGGCGTGAGTGCTGGCTCGGTTGCAACGTTCCATGATACGAGATCTTTTGATGTAGCCGATCGCCACGCGATGTCGCCCCAGTCTGCGTTTGAGAGATCAAGATTCGATTGATACGAGACATGGTAGAGATCTGTCTTGGGATCGTAGTATGGTGCACATGGGTCCTGGGAGTATGTAAGCTTGTGTTTGTTCCTGTAGATTGTAAGTACGTGCTTACATTCATCCATCCTGAAGGCGCTTGGAGATGGTACGATGGTCGCCAGCGTTCGAAAGCTGATACCGGCGCCGACGCCGGCTTGATGTGAACATCTTCAGACGATGAGAGGCTGGTGATGTTGGTGGACTGGGACGAAGTGCTGGGACTTCTTGACATGTTCAATGAACTTGTGTCGTCGCTCATGGTGGCTGATATGGACCGGTGGGGTCAAGGAACGAGGGTGCGAGTTGGGGAGATGGGATCCAGTATGGCAAAGGGTGTGATGTGCTGGCGACGGTAGTGTCGACGCACATGGCTTTCTTATTCTTCAACCGCCACGGCATGCCGCGATCTGACCGAGTCTAAAGATCTAGTCGCGCCGTGAACATTGAGAGTCCACAGTAAGACCGACTTCAACTCCAACTGTCCGGGGTGCCCACGGGGAAAAAGTTTGTTTTACGGTAAAACTCTCAAAGGGGAAACCTTCTTCTTTTGCTCAAAAACACCGAAAAGCATCTTCCGACTCTGGCACACGACTACCACTACTCCGCAAAGACCATCCAGACCGTCGACATGGATGCTGTATATCTACGGCGACCCGCCGCCATGTGGTCAGAACTCCGCAGCATCAACATCACAACCGTTCAATCACATACAGCTTCTTCTATTATCATCCCAGGACCGTCTTGTCCTTGAAGCTTCGTGCTCATCACTATGGACTCCAACGCCACCAAGCAGTCGGCCGAAGTCGAGATGTCTTCAATCGACAAAAGCCCCATTGTACATCTCGAGAACACCTCCTCCATCAACTCCCAGACCAGGGAAGAAGTCCGCCAGGTCACAGACTTGACCGCGAAGGAGCAATACCGCAAGCTATGGACTGCCATCAAAGCCGACAAGCGTTTTGTCTGGTGGACTCTCTATGTCATGCTCCTGGTCTTCTCATGGGGATACGATGCCGGTCTTTCTGGAGTTGCCATTGCATTCCCAGAGTTCCGAGAATACTATGGCAACTACTACGCCGATGGCAGTCAGTGGGTCATCCCTGCCCTGTGGCAGTCATTGTGGAATGCTGCATCGACCATTGGTCAGGTTTTTGGTGGTTACGCAGCTGGTCAATTTGCCGACATGACTGGACGCAAGCCCTTGCTCTACCTCGCCGTGGCCCTTTCACTGGCTTCATCCTTCGCACTGGTCTTTGCGCCAAACCTGCCGGTCCTCTTCGTCTCCAAGCTTCTGCTTGGTCTGTCCGTCGGCTTGTCTACTGCCATTCCTCCCCTCTACGTCACGGAGAACGCACCAGCACATCTCCGCAGTACTGCATCATCTCTCACCAACATCATCATCGTTTTTGGCTTCTTCGCCTCCTCTATGACAGGTTTCGGGGCCTCCAAGATCCACGGCGAGTGGTCCTTCAGACTGGCCTTCTGCATGACATTCGCCATGCCCGCCATCTTCCTTATCGGTATGCCCTTCTTCCCAGAGAGTCCGGTCTGGTTCATGAAGAAGGGTCGTGAGGCCGACGCTCGCAAGGCAGTCCTCAAACTATTCGGCGCCGGCACAGATGTCGAAGAGCGCATCAACATCCTCAAGACCGAGCTCAAGCAGTCCGAAGAGGAGTCAGACGGCAAAAGCCAAACCAGCTGGATGGCTATTTTCTCCAAGGAAAACCGTACCAGGACGTTCGTCTCCGTCCTTGGTCTCCAAAGCCAGAACTTCAGCGGTGGCTACTTTGCTAATACTTATCAAACGTATTATTTTGAGTTAATTGGCCAAAAAGATCCGTTCGGTCTTACCGCCATCTCTTCCACACTTCAACTCCTGGCCAACTTTGTCGCCGTCTTGCTCGCAGATGTCGTTCCTCGCCGCAAGGGTTTAATTGGAGGCGGTACAATTCTCATGTTCTGGTCCGTCGTCATCGCCGGCACTTCGTTGGCAGGAACCTCGAACACTGCTGCTAACACCGCCTTGCTTGCATTCATGATCACCTGGTCTATGCTCTACACTGGTACCGTTGGCTGCTACGGCTGGGCAGTTGCTCAAGAGACCGCCTCGCAAGCGACACGTCCGAAGACGATTTCTTTCACTTTGATCTGCCAGCAGCTTACTGCGCTGATGCTGTCTTCGGTCTTCCCATACTTTATCAACCCCGATCAGCTCAACTGGGGTAAGTCTAATCAATCTTTGGATATTAGTAAACATGCAGCTAACAGTTTAACGCAGGCGGTAAAGTCATGTTCCTCTTCGTAGGCGCTGAGCTTTTCATCATCACCGGTCTTTGGTTCTGTCAAGTAAGCATTCCCGTACTTCACACAAAAGCCATCTTTTTCTAATAGCATATTCTAGCCCGAGACCAAGAACAGGACTTACGCGGACATTGAGCTCTTATATGCTGCCGGTATCCCGCCACGCCAATTCAAGAACTACGCGGTTGTCGATGGTCAGGTCATCGAGAAGGAGCACAAGGATGGCTTCCTCAGCCGCTTCTCCAGGAAAGCATGAGGATTTGGATATTATGGTTGGGTTTACAAAACATGGTGCATGTCTATTGGGTTGGTATATCTTACTTCAGCGATGCAATAAAATGGTCGTTACATCATCTCCGTTTTTTTCTATCTATATTCCCTTATATCTTCGCTGGACAGTCCGAAGTACAATGACCTTTAGCGATATTGTACGACCTGCGGTTGCTTCATGTCAGCAGAGAGTCTATTCCAGACTTGGAGGATTTGAACGACAAGACTAGTTCGCGATGGGGGCCTCCTTCGATGATTTCCCCAGCACCAATTAAATCAACCACTTTCGAACTGGAAAGATGAATGTTTCATCACGTCGCAGCGTCCCAAGATGCCTGCTTCCTATCTAGTTTACCTCCAAACGGTCATCCCACACCGACCTCAATCACACTTCCCGCCAATGCACCATTCTTGTACCATTGGATGACGATCGTCAATGTCAGTGGGCTCTTATCGAGCACTTGTCTCATCGATCTAACCCCAACCCTAACCCCATGAACACACTGAGAAAGAAATCAACAAAGATCTCAAACTTGGTCTCGACCGGTTTTCACTTACCATACAGCATCGAATTTGAAAGAGATCTGACGCGGTTGGGAAAAAGGTCAATCTCCTTTGGGCAAGCGATTTCTTTCAATTTGTACGAGCTCCGTCAAGGCAGTCGTTGCGTTTTGAGACCGTGATCACATTCAGGAAACTCTCGAACTCGAGTCAATGACACGTTCGTCAGACTTTGCAACAAAGCTATATCGAGTGTGTATCGGCGACGGCAAGAACTACCCACTGGCGGCATAAGTTCTTCAGATACTGCCATGCATACGCTATCCCGCCATCCACCCCATGTGGGGATACACTTTCGGAGACAGAGTTTCGGGGTTATTCGATCTCGGCGAAACTCACCTTTTCGAGTGGCCCCGATTCATTCCCTCCACATATGCACCTCCTCCATGCCGACTGATGACCTCTAACCGACTGTGGGGTGACAAGCGTGGTGTACACGAGAACATCGCCGAACATCTCACCGGAGGATCTAGCTCTGACCAGACAGCCATGTATATGTTATGGCGGCGGCAGCGCCTAAGGTCAAGTCCAGAGTCCAGATTCCATCCTCACTTACTGCCAACTTGCATTCACTAGCTCACCTATTTACCACCCACTACCACACTTACACACTCACACTTACATGTCTCCGCACGCGACCATGACCAGCATGCCAGAGAAGGCTTGGTGGAAAGAAGCTGTCGTCTACCAAATCTACCCGGCAAGCTTCAAAGACAGCAATGGAGACGGTCTGGGAGATATCCCTGGCATTGTCAGCAAGATCCCATACATCAAGTCATTGGGCGTCGACACAATATGGCTGTCGCCCATTTTCGCATCACCCCAGCATGACATGGGTTACGACATCTCAGACTATCGCTCCATTCACGAACCGTATGGCACAGTCGAAGACGTCCAAGCACTCATCGACCAACTGCACAGCAATGATATGCGGTTGCTGATGGACTTGGTGGTAAACCACACAAGTGACGAGCACGCCTGGTTCAAAGAGTCCCGAAGCTCAAAAGACAATGCCAAACGGGACTGGTACTTCTGGCGGGACCCCAAGTACGACTCGAACGGCAACAGAAAAGAGCCCAACAACTGGAAGTCTATCTTCGGTGGAAGCGCGTGGCATTTCGACGAGCGGACTGGCCAGTACTACTTGGCTCTGTTCCTCCCATCCCAGCCAGACTTAAACTGGTCGAGTGCTGAGATGCGTCAGGCCTCTTACGACGACATCCGCTTTTGGCTGGACCGTGGAGTCGATGGCTTCCGCATTGACAGCATGAACCTCATGTCGAAACACCCCGACCTCCCAGACGGCAAGGTTGTCGATGATGAACCCTACCAATCCGGCGCCGAGTTCTTCGCGTCCGGCCCAAAGATGCACGACTACATCCGCGAGATGCGGGCAATCTTCGACAAATACGACGCAATGACTGTGGGCGAGCTCGGATTCACCAAGGACGAGCAGTCTGTCAGCGAGTATGTCGCGAAAGAGCGCCATGAGTTGAACATGGTCTTCACCGGCGACATCGTCGACATGGACTTTGGTCCTGACGGCAAGTACGGCCGCGACGACTTCCACCCGCGAAAGATCAGGAACATCACAAACATGTGGCAGAGAGTTATGCCCAAGGTCAACGGCTGGAACAGCGTATATCTTGATAATCACGACAGCGGTCGCTCGCTCAGTCGATATGCTTCCGATGCCCCAGAGCATCGCTCAACCGCGGCCAAGATGCTTGCGACGTATCTCCTCACGCTGAGTGGTACACCGTTCATGCTTGCCGGTCAAGAAATCGGCATGGCGAATCTGGGCAAAGAGTATGGCACGGAATCGTACATCGACGTCGAAGGACGCAACCACTACGATGCTGTGCTCAAGTCTCGAGGCGGCGACCACTCCAAGATGGGAGATGTGATGCGCGAGATCCAGCTCAAGTCTCGAGACCACGGAAGACTGCCGATGCAATGGGACAACACTGCGAATGCAGGCTTCTCTCCGGAAGGCACAAAGCCTTGGATGACCGTCAATGGCGACTATGTAGACTGGAATGTCGCGAGTCAGATCGACACCCCCGAGAGTGTGCTCGCCTACTGGCGTCAGATGCTGGCGTTGCGGAAGAAGCACACGGATCTTCTCACGTATGGTTCCTACAAGCCGCTGAGCGAGTTGGAGACAGGCGAGATGGTACTTGGTTACGAGCGCGAGAGCTTCGAGACGGGCAAGAAAGCGGTTGTGCTGTTGAACTTCTCAGACAAGGAGCAGAATGTTCATGTAGAGTCGCCTGGGCGGGAAGAGTATGAGGTGTTGGTGTCGAATCAGGAAACGGGGATCAAGGCTGGGAAAGTGAGTCTTGTGCCGTTTGGAGCTGTCGTGCTTGTGAGTAGATAGATGTCGTTGCCGGACTAGATCTTATGAAATCCCTCATCCTTTGTGTAACATGAATCGACGAACAATTGCCGATCGCCCTCCACAATCGGCGAGACTCTCGGCCGTGGAGATCCCCACCCCAATAAAATTGGGGTTGTACCCTGAGTTTTCGGACTTGTCAAAGTTGTCATCAATTGTGCTTGCGAATAGCGGATGGCTGAACCCGAGGTCGTTCTTGGCTGACATACTCGTACTTTGAGTCTTGACCGAACGATTACCACATAATTCATGATCCCTTCTCGCCTTCCAGACACCGATACTCCATGTTCAGCAAACCGACTTAGTCTCGCCGTCGATGAACGACCGCGTCCAGTCTCACGACTCAGCCGCGTCTCGCACTCCGGACCGGACGTGCCACGGCTCTTCCATCCCAGACAGTGTCGGATGATTCTGCGCGCATAGACATTATGTTCATCACTCTAGACGCCGCCGCTGGCGTACCTCATGGCCGACCAAGGTCAACGGCCGATAGAGCCTGCGACCAATGCAAGTAGGTAAAATCTGTAACGTTCGCTGAGAATCTCTCGCTAAGTCAAGCTCTCCACGTCGAAAAGACTGCGTAAGGTCCGTTGCGATATGGCCAATCCTTGCAGGACATGCACCGGAAGAGGCTCAAAGTGCACCTTCGACGAAGCTAGAAAGAAACGGGGACCCGTGCCTGGCCGTATTGCGAAAATCCAAAAGCAACAAGCCAAAGCAATTCCCAAAGAGACTGTCCTGGACTTCAGAGATTCCGAATCCTCGCCGTTATCTACTGCTACCATGGCAATGAGCCCATCTAGCCTGCAAGATATATCTGCACTACATCGCGTCAGTACTATTTCTTCAGACAGCGTAACCATGGCCGATTCATACGATTCCCATGCATCATCGTCAATGGCTCTTTGGACGCAGAATCAAGACTCAGCGCAGTTCTCAAATCATGTTGGCGGCACTGGACAGGAGCTTGAGTTTGCGACCAGCATGCCAAATGGCTCTAGGAGCTCAGAAAGGATGCCTACTCTGCCTCAACACATAGACACGTCCGACTTCTTGCTACCAAGTCTCCCAATCGACTCGCCACCGGACGACTCGTTCAACCTTTTTGCCACCATCCCCGAGCAGGATCTGCCACCCATTGTGGAATCTGTCGAGTTCTGGCCCAAGAGCATCAGCCAAGAAGCCCTGCTCCCCTGGATTGACGTGTACTTCAAACGCCTGCACCCTACTGTACCTGTACTCAATCGCACAATGGTGTACCAAGAGATGCTCTTGCGCACCCATCACCACGACCCACAGTTTGGAGCCATGCTGCTAGGGTTGTGTGCATTCGCAATGACGCAGCCTGTGCAGATCCACGAAGTCGCATCGACACCTTCAAGATCTGTTCAGGCCAGGATGCTTCTTGAGGAGTCGATCAAGATGAGAATGACTGTCGATTTTGGAGAGAACCCTTCTGTTCACATGATACTGACAAGTTTCTTCATTTTTGCTTGCCTTTTCGGGTATGGTTTGCACAAGGCAGCGCATCATCGATTGAGAGAGGCTGTCGACCTTGCAAACTCGCTTAACATGCACTTGCCGCAGGCGTACGATAGCCTTGATCCGGACACAAGAGAACAGTGGCTGCGTACGTATCTAGTGCTATCCGTTACGGAGAGGTAAGCATTTGACATCTCTTCGTCGCTAGATATAACATCTGATAGCAATACAGGGCATACGCACTACAAAAGCACCACTCTATCGGCTTCCGTGGCAGCCCAGCCGTGAACGCATGTTTCATGCGCGCCTTCGGGTCGTCGAGTTCTACAGCTATGGGCCAGGATCAAGCAGACACCATTGGCATGACCGGTCTGCTCTACCTGATGGAGACATTTGACGCCATTGATGAGAGTGTAGTCGAATGCTGGATTGGATTTTGCAAGTACAGCGACGGCTGCTGCGAAACCTTCGACCGGAGGCGAGCGGTGCAAATGTTTCGAGCCCAACGCCGAGTCCGGGAAGGATGTCTCTCCGGCGGCATATCATACGAACCATCTGCTTCACTCACGCCACTGGACTCACTCTTGGAGAGCCAACAGGCGGACATCACGGTCACGCAATTCTGGCTTCTCAATCGGCTGTGGAACATCTGCATGTCGCATGGCTTGCTTCGCGATTCTTCCGACCACGCTGAACTCCGCTACGACTTTGCATATCATCTCGCGAGCGCTCTTCTGGCAAGTTGCATCAAACTGGGCTTGCCCTCGATGGAAGTCCATGGAGTCGGTCTGGTGGAGAAGGTGTATGACATTGCACTTGGCCTCATAATGGCCATGACTTCGTCGGCACAGCTAGGACTAGACACGAGTCTGGCTGGCATCGATGTGCTTTCGGACAGCCCCTCGGATTATGAAGCCTCGATTCGACAGCTTTTGCAGCGTCTGGAAGAGCTGATCCAGAACTTCCGTGGTGGCGATCATGAGTACGTCGCAAAGTTTGTGGTGGCTTTGGGTGCCATTCCTGGATACTATCCGTCGACAGGCTGATTCTCTAGCCCTCAAGAGAAGTTTGCAGTCTGGTCTGGACAATTCAAGATGCTAAGCATATTCATGGAACGCAAGTTTGGTCGTGAACAAATCGGACCACCTCGGTCCGTTGGTCTTGGCGTAAAGTACACCGGCTTTTCCGAGGTAACAATCGGTACGCGTTTCCACCATCGACCATCATCAACACTCTGTGCTCCATCGACAGGGCTACACCTCCACTATGTCTGTGCGCCGCTCGCGTGCCTCTGTTGCTTGTGAGAAATGCAGGCAACGGAAGGTACGCTGTAGCATCACGCTCACCGGGGTGCCTTGCGTCTCTTGTACGCAAGACGGAATGGTTTGCACAGTCCGGCAGACCAAAAGCAATCAGTATGTCGGTATGATGTAAGGATGAGGACTCACTGACCGAAGACCTACGGTATAAGTGCGTCTCTTCGACGAGCCTTGACGCCACAGTCTCCAGCTTCCAATGTGGGCAATGTAGGACGCAGCAACGAGCCTTACGATGCCAATACAACTCCTGCACACACATATTCTTCTCCCAGCGCACAGGGCCATACCGAACGTCTAACAGACCGCACCTCGTACCCAAATAGTACTCATGAGCCACCCGAGGAGCATACAGGCGCTCAGATTGTTTCTGCCGCAGTCGGGCAGAGCAGTGAGCCCAACGACCTGCCATTCTACATTGGTAAACGTCGGATATAATCTCACACGACGCCTTCAGCTGACACGTCGATACAGGGGAGGCCTCGAGCTTCAGCGCAGTGCTTGAGTTGTGCTCAGATGGACAACACCCTGTCCGGCGTCATGTTCTCCTACCTTCCCACCCATCCTCCCTCCCAGAGGAAGACGTCGAGTACCTCAGGCGCAAAGGAGCGTTTTCGGTGCCTCAGAGTGAGACTTGCAAGTCTCTCCTCCGTGCTTACTTCCACCACATACACCCTTTGATGCCTGTAGTGGACGCCGCATCCATCATGCCGCTCTTGGCTGACGGGCAGGCAACTCGCTTCAACCTCTTACTTCTGTGGAGTGTATTCTTTTCAGCTGTGACCGTGAGCTTATCAAGCTGACCATTTTTCTTAACCGGCTCGCTAAACTTTGACAGTTTGTTCCAGCTGCGACTTGGGAGAACGAGCATTACTCGTCAAGACAACAGATGAGAGATGCGATGTATCTGCGAGCAAAGGTATGCTGTCTAACGATGAAACAATGATAGCGTGCTGTCAAATCTGAGCAAGACTGACACTCTACAGTGTATGTACGACAGTAGTGGCGAGACAGATCGCACCGTGCTACTTCAGTCTGCCCTTTTATTGGCATTTTACCACTCGGAAAAGGATCTACACACCCAGCCCTGGTACTGGTCAGGTATTGCGATTAGTCACTGTCAAATCATGGGCCTGCATCGACCTCCTGCGACGACGGACGATCGCTCCTCTGTGGATGGTAGGAAGCGTAGCATCTGGCGACGTCTCTGGTGGTGCTGTTTCTTCCGAGATCGTTGGCTGAGCCTCACCCTCGGCAGACCACTGAGAATAAACCTGGACGACTGTACCGTACCTTCGCCTGTAGCGGCAGACCTCCTGGTGGATGTAGCCGACATGCCTGGCGCTCTAGCAGCAACGTACATTCCTGCGGATTACTCACAGCTGGCACAAGACTGGGTTTTGTTGATGCACGTCAGCAAACTACTAGGCGATGTGCTCGCCCTGAGTTTCCGTCCAAGTGCGCGCAAGCCAACACTTCAGCATGTCAAGGACCTGGAAGAAGCTATATTGGCGTGTCCTGTAGCCAGGGGCGGAGAATCTCGCCTGAGTAGCAGCGCCGTTTTCTCATGGTGTCATATCCAGTTGCATTACCAGTAAGAGCACGCTGGCGCTTCGTTGTGAAGATGGAACGTTGATCTGACCTCGCTAGGGCGTTATGCACCACCTTCTACCGGCCTTTCCTGGTTGATGTCCCGCAGGACGTGCCATCGGAAGCACGCGAAGAGTGGCGGTCTCACATGCAGACCAAGTCCGAGGCGGCAGCTTTCCAGACGAATGTCATCCTTGAGAAAATCGTGCGAGAGAAACTGCTCTCATTCGCCGGCCCATGGACGTAGGTTGCGAAAGAGTGCCTAATCTTATCGCTGTCATCCTTTACTGACCAGAACCTGTTTCCCTAGGCCACCGCTGCTGATCCCAGCGATGCACGTGCATCTGCTCAACTCAAAGTCACCGGACCCTCTGTCTCGCCAAATAAGCCTGAACAAGTTAGAGTTCTGTATGCTACTTCTCGGAGAGCTCCAAGCCGCATACGACTCGGCTGGTGTGTTCCGAGGCGTCTTCTTGGAAGCCATCCGCCGAATGTCTCCAGACTCCGTGAACCAGCCCACTGGAGTTGTAAACTCTGCGTCAAATCCGGTATTCCCTTTCGACAATCCGACAGCGAACGCCGCCTCGTCAGGACTCACGTTTGATGACGGCTTTTTCGACGAGCTCATGGATCAAGGATCGATATCTAGCTTTTGGGACTGGGTCGGTTCTACCGAATGGAATTGCTAACTCGCTAAGTGCGACAAAGGTTTTGCAAAAATCATGTCGCCGAGATCGTAAACTCGAACGATTTCAAGGAGACGAAGTACACACAGACCGAGGCATTGTCCTTTTCACGAGTCTCAAAATCTTGAGTTTGAACAAATGATCTGTTTATGTCATACATACATAAATTAATTTGAGCGCCAGAATATGCAACCACTCCCCAGGAGTATGTACGCTAAAAACAACACCTCGCCGTAATCGCCTTCGAAAGTCTACACCGTTCAAACGTCCGACCTTGGAGGCCACTTCACGCGCCTCTCCGCCCTCACATAGAGGTTGACGGGTCGGATCAGCTGGAACATGGGGTCGTACTCTGTGGTGCCGACCTCCTCCGGCGAGAACTTGTAGCGGTAGACGAGTTTCGACAGGAAGATCTTGGCCTCTTGAAGCGCAAAGTTGAAACCGATACACATCCTCTGGCCAGTAGCAAAGGGAATGTACGCCGACTTGTGCCTGTTCTTGACTTGCTCGGTGTCCCAACGATCGGGATTGAAGCTGTTGGGGTTGTCCCACAGATTAGGGTTGTTGTGGATGTGGTGAATGGCGGGGATGACGATGGCGTCTTTGGGGATCTTGTAGCCGCCGGGAAGGATGAGGTCTGTCTTGGCCGTGCGGCCGGGCTGGAAGGAGGGGTTGTGTCGGCGCTGCGTTTCTTTGATGTATTTGTCGAGGAACGGCAGCTCTTCTGTCACGTCCGCGTTGAATTGTGTCGTTTCATCGACGCCGTGGTCGATCAGCTCTTGTAGCAGGCGCTCTTGCATTCCGGGGTATGTCACAAGGCCATATATGAGCCAGGAGAGGAGCGAGCTTGTTGTGGTGAAACCCGCTCCCGTTGCGACAACGAGAGCCTCTACCAGGCTGGTTCTGGGGAGCTTCTCGCCTTTGCTGTCAGTGGCGCGGACGGCGTAGTCTGTGAGGAAAGTCAGTGCCTGCGATGGAAGAGAATTGGATCTGGACGAAGTACTTACCGACCATGTTGGACGCTTCAAGAGCAGCATCCTGCAAAGGCAAATCGTGGTTGCCGCTGCTTTCGGCTCGCGCAATGGACTCGCCCACGAGCTCCAACATGCGGTCGCCTAACACCTGCAACCTCTTAGGGTCTCCGAATGGAAGCTTGGCGTACCAGTCTCCCCTGGAAGCGATCTTCTTGTTGAGTTCAAGACTTTCTGCAATGCAGCGAACCATCTCGTGGGGGTAACAATTCGGCGACGAGAAGTGGTTGAAATCCATGCCGAGAACCAATTTGCCGACTGCTTGAGAACCGAGCTTGAGCATGTATTGGTAAACGTTCCAGGCCTGGCCCTTGCCATCGAACTCGTCAAAGACGTTGAAGGCCTCTTCGATCGTCTTCTGCATTGTAGGAGCGTAGTGGCGGACTGCTTTGGGGCCGAGCGCCGGGGGCAGGAACTTGTGTGCAACCTTCCATTCTGGCGTGTCTGTGTCGCCCAAGAACACACCGGCTTGTTTGTTCTTGATGGGGTAGAGAGGGTGGTTCTTGTTGATGAGCTTTGTGAAGAAGTCTGATTCGGCAAACACAATGGCTGCTGTCGTGGGGTCGTTGGTCAAATATGTTGTGCGACCGATGCTCTCGGTCTTGATTGTCGGCCCGTAGTGTTCGAAAAGGCGCTGGTGGTTGCCCAGATGATCAGGGTAGACGTCGAAGAAGTTTCCGATGAAGGGCAGTCCTTTGGGACCCGGCGCATCTCTAGCAGCTTGGCCGTCTATCGAGATCGCTACAGGTCCCTCGCAAGCGCAGACATCCTGGAGTGTGCTCAGAGTTCCTTGATCGTTTCCGAACGTTACTCCTGCGGTATTTGTCAGTAACTTGCTCGCGATTTCCTCAACGGCATTTGGAACAACAACCGACCTTGTGGTTCAACAATGGCAAAGTGTGCGGCTATCAGACTTTGCAGATCATACAGGCTGCCATTGGTATCGACTTCGATGTTTTTGGAGGTTGACTCCGGTTCGCCGAGAAGGAAGAATTGCATGATTGGGGATTGTGATGATTGCTAGTTGGACTGGCAGGATGCTGAGAGACAAGCATACTGGCGTCTCGATGCTTAAGTGTACTCTGATCGGATGCTTGCTCAATCAGTCCAACACCGACGCGACACCAGCATTACATGACCGAGTGGCACCGTCCGCTACACAGACCCTCCAATGTCTTTGTCAGAAGCTTTCCGATTGGCTTGGAGCGATACCTCGGAAACGCCCTACCGTGCAATTTAGCGTGCGCGTCCGATTTTCATCGCGCATTTCTCTTTTGTCTCCATCCATACGGCCTTTGTCGGCGTGGTCGGGACTGCAGCACCGTGAATTATGGAAATCGCTATCGCAAACCCTGCATTCTGTTGTACACAGGCCACAATGGCATGTCATGAGCCTCGGTCTGCTGACGCGCCAGACGAAACTCGCAATCCTCTCCGGCGCCATCAGCTAAGCGTGCTATAAGGCATAAAGATGCACAGCGCACGACGGACGGCCGCTGCTCCCCGACGCGACTACATACTACCTTTGCCTGTCTTCCCCTACTGTTTTCCATCCACTCTTTTGTCGAACGATTTGAACCTCTCGCAATTTATCTTAGAAACAGACAACTTGACACATCCCATTTTCGGACGACATGGCGACGAAGGACTACAAGCTGAGTGAGGTTGCTACTCACAACTCGAAAAACGATCTATGGATTGTGGTGCAAGGCAAAGGTACGAGTGTCGGTCACATTTTCATCCTGAACATCTGCTGATGTGATCAACAACAGTATACGATGTCACCAGCTACGTGCGGGACCACCCCGGTGGAGCAGATCTTCTCATTGATTCCGCCGGAAAAGATGCAACCGAAGCATACGCCGACGTTGGTCACTCAGAGGACGCAGACGAGATCCTGAAGTCATTCCACATCGGCAACGTCACGGATGCGCCTAAAGTGACACGACCCAAGAACGTCCGCATCATCTCACAAACAACCACACCCACAACGCAAAAACAGCCTAGATACAACAAGATCACACTCGTCGGAAGTGTATTGGGCGCGACGATCGTCGGCTATGCTGCTATCAACCCAAAGACCCGCGAGCTCGCCCTGTACTTCTCACATCGCCTGGCCAACCGCATGAGCTTTGCTTCCACTTCCACACAGAGTTCCTGGATCGGTGGCTTTACTCAAGGCTGCGCAGTCGCCACCTTGGTCTGTTCTTCGGCGGCTGGTTTCGTTGCGTCGAAGCTGAACAAGATGCTTGATATCGAGTCTGGATTCATGAAGTACCCTCCTTACATGAAGTCTCGCTCGGTCAAGCGCGCCGATCCCCATCTTCAGAAAGGCATTCTTGACCCGAAGGAATACAAGCATCTCCCTCTGGTAGAGAAGGTGCGCTTGTCTCCGAATGTCTTCCGCTTTGTCTTCCAACTGCCGGACCCAGAAGACGTAGTCGGCATTCCCATCGGACAGCACGTCGCCATCAAAGCGACCATCGACGGACAACCAATCTCAAGATCATACACACCCATCTCCAACAACCTCGATCGCGGCCGGATGGAACTCCTAATCAAATGCTATCCGGATGGCAAACTCACCAGCAAGTACCTGGCCAACCTAGAGATTGGCGACGAAGTCATGTTCCGTGGACCCAAGGGCTCAATGAAATATCATCCCGGCATGTGCAAGAAGATCGGCATGATTGCAGGAGGAACCGGCATCACTCCCATGTACCAGCTGATCCGCGCCATCTGCGAGCACGAAACCGACACCACCGAAGTCAGCCTCATCTACGCCAACCGCACTGAGGAAGACATTCTCCTAAGGGCAGAGTTGGAGTCTTTCGCCCGCAGATACCCCAAGAACCTCAAGCTGTGGTACATGCTCGATCAAGCGCCCGAGAACTGGGCATATGGTACTGGTTTCGTTACACCTGCTGTCATGGCCGAGAAGCTCCCTGGCCCTTCGGAAGACACCGCCGTCATGCTTTGTGGACCACCGGGCATGGTTGCCGCCTCCAAAAAGGGTCTGGTCGCCGCCGGTTTCCGTGAGCCATCCGCGGTCTCAAAGCCTACGGACCAGATCTTCTGCTTCTAGACATTTTCTTGACTCTATTGATACGATCACATAATACCAAACTTATCTTCCTTCTCTGTACAATCTCATTTTCAATGTCAAATCACATGTCAAAATCGCAGCGAAGTAGAACCGCCGTAGCGAAAAGCCCATGCTCAACGAAATGCTTCCCTAGCCAGCCTCGCACCTCTAGAACAATTTTTAAAACAGGGTGACATGGCACAGACCCACGTGGTCATCAAAAGAAGGATCACCGCCGGCATGCCGAGTCATGTTTCGCGTTTCCTTTTCTTTCCTCGGAAACGAACAAGCCTTGCCCCTGCAGTCCAAGCTTTCCAAGCCACCGAGGATCAATTTCAAGACCCGGATGCCGTAAGCGCCAATGCGAAAGTGCCGGGTGGAGTTTCGCCTGTCAAACACGTCTGTAAGATTGCGTTGCCTTACGGCCGCCTGCGAAGTTCGGAGATCAATCTTTCGATGTTTGGGCATATTCTTCGCGTTCCGCATACGCACCGCGGAAACGGCTTTGTATTTGCTAAGGCCTTACGCGTTCAAGGCCGTGTTATGTGTTTTGAAGAAACTGGGTCGACCTCGTGCCATGACTACCATGTTGTCGTGATGATGATGAGAACCGGTAAAGGCGGCAGGCTGTACGGCGACACACACCTGACCTGTGTTGTTGTATAATAAGTACCATCTTCATTTCGATTGAGACTTCGGAGACTACTTAGATATACTGAAAAACATTTTACCCGTATCTACGAAACTACAACATGCATTCTTGGAAGCCAACTTCGGATATTGCCGACCGACCTGTGGCCGTAGTAGGAGCCGGTGTGCTCGGTCGACGCATAGGTTAGTAGATTTGAACTATAAAATCGTGCAACTTGCGACGACAAGCTGCTAACACTTCTGCATAGGCTGTGTCTGGGCTTCAGGCGGCTACAACGTTCTTACATACGACCCCAACGTGGACCAATGTGTCCAAGCCCAGGAATACATCACTCAAAACGTTGGATCCTACGCCCAGAAGACAAACAAGACACCGGGAAACTTTGAAACCACCTCAAGCCTAGCGCAGGCTGTGGAGAATGCCTGGCTCGTCATCGAATGCGTACCCGAGAGACTCGAAGCCAAAACAAAGATCTTTGGAGAGCTCACTGCTCTGACCCGGCGAGACGCCATCCTAGCGACCAACTCGTCCTCATACAAATCATCGGAAGTGCTCGGTGAAGTTCCGGAAGACTGCAGAAGCCGAGTCTTGAACATGCACTACTACATGCCTCCGAACAACATGGTCGTAGAGCTCATGACAGATGGTTTCACCGACCCTGCCATCATCGAGTACCTGACAGATCGATCGCGAGAAGTGGGGACCCTGCCGTACGTGGCAAGAATGGAATCGACAGGTTTCATCTTCAACCGTCTGTGGGCTGCTGTAAAGCGAGAAACCCTGACGATTCTGGCCGAGGGAGTCTCGACGCCGGAGGAGATCGACTCGATGTGGGCAGAGATGTTTGTGAAAGGAGGATCTCTGCCTTGCAGAACGATGGATGGTCAGTGAACATTCTCATGCACGCATGCCTCCGGCATAGACTGACTAACTCTGTGGTAGCTGTCGGTCTCGATACTGTTGCATTCATTGAGAGCCACTACGTCGCCGAGCGAGGACTCTCTCCCATGATGACCGTCGACTATCTCAAGCGTAATTTCCTGGACGCACAGAAACTCGGCAACAAGAGCGCAAATGGTGGCCTCTACCCTCCGACGAGCAAGGAAACTTCTACCTCTCCGATTCAAGCCCAACCCAGGATCCTCGCACTGGACATAGGTCTGTCATCTGTAGACTCACCGCCAAACACAGGGGAGATCGTGGAGCTCACATGCGATGGGCAAGTAAAGTCACTTGTCAAGAACCAAGCGTTGCCCGATGGGCTGACCGTTGACTCCGCTTCGCGTCGCATGTTCTGGACTTGCATGGGGAGCATCGGAAACCGAGATGGCGCTGTTTACTCCGCCGACTTGGACGGTTCGAATGTCTCGACTGTGCTCGACCGAGGAGTTGTACACACACCCAAGCAGCTGAACCTGGATGAAACCAATCGGATGATTTATTTCTGCGACAGAGAAGGCCAGGGAGTGTTTCGGTGCAAGTACGATGGATCGCAACTCCAGCAGATCGTCGACAACAGTCAGATTGAAGCGGAAAGCGACGTAATGGGATGGTGTGTCGGCATCTCTCTGTCGTGCTCTCTCAACAAACTCTTTTGGACGCAGAAAGGCCCATCAAAAGGTGGCAAGGGCCGTATATTCTCTGCGGAGCTTCCATCGACGGCAAATCCTGACGCCGCAATCACGAACGTCCAGTGCTTGCTAGACAACCTCCCGGAGCCCATCGATCTCGAGTTTGACGAACAGACTCGTTCACTTTATTGGACCGATAGAGGAGAACTGCCGCGTGGTAACACGTTGAACAGGATACAGCTTAGCGATGATGGTACAAAGCCATGCGGTACCAGAGAAATCCTTGCAAGCAAGTTCCACGAAGCGATTGGTCTGAAGCTCGATTTGTCGCGCCGTGAGGTCTTTGTCACCGATCTTGGTGGCAGTATTTACAGCTGCAAGATTGACGAGCATCGGAAGAGTGTGCTTCATGCTGACGAGCGGAGGGCTTTCACAGGTGTGACTTGCATCTAATCGGTAGATGATGAGTCGAGTCGGAATAGATGTGGTAGTTCGTAGAAGTCGTCTGAAGCGCTACTGTGGCAGTCTGTGACGCATTGTGAAAGCCCCGTTTCCCATAGCTGAGCGTCACTCTGTACGGAATTGTACAGATGTTTTTGCCGCTCAATATCCGTCTTGTGGAAAATTGGTGCGTTGATGCTTTGAGATTTCACTGACCTCGTCACATACTCGGAGAACCCTCCTTTAAGGAGATGTCTGCCTCTAAGTTCGCCCCAAACATAGGTCGGCGGCCCCATTTTGCGCCACAGTAATTCTTTGTACGGGCATTCGACGACGAAACGCACCTTTCGAAGGCCTGCAATACTACAATTGAGAAGTGCCGATGCCGTGAGTTCCTCGTTCAACAACTTGGCGTCTAGCTCGAGGTTTTGCAGCCAAGTCAGCTCGTTCAGAACGGAGAGAGACCTGGCCAAGAGGAAGATATCGGTCGAATCGCCGGCATTCGTCCAGAACGGCAAGAGTATGCTGACTTTTGCGATGCGCGTTTTCCAGTGCTGAGGCATTGCAGAAAAGAAATTCCCCATCGAGATGCAATCGTCGAATGCAAAAGTGTTCTCCGAGAAGAACACAGTACTGGCTTCCTTGTTCCATTGTCGACAGACTAAACGTGTCTCAAGGTTCAATCGTCGAGCGCATAAGCACGGGAGATTCGTCGGCTGCGGGAACGGTCGGGTTCGCCAGCGATCGTCGTAGCAGTTGGTACACAGATACGGGTTCGTCTGAGCCGGAGCCCATTTGCTTCTCCACGGCGATACATAGACCTCAAATCCTCTTGTGAATGCATACCGCCAGTTCCGCTCGTGCGAGGTGGGTCCACATTCGGCGCAAACGTAAATGTTGTCTGAATCTGGGAGCGAGTGGTGTGACGGCCGCGTGTAATCGCTCGTGGTTATAGCAGCCGATTGCTCGCAGCCTTCGAGATGGCGCAATTCCCACTTGACCGGACGGACAAGCAGAAATGAGAATACGTGAGCGCGTAGTTCGGGAGGGAGGGCGTGGAACCGCGTGCCCAAATGCGATTGTTGCCGCTCGTCCATGGGACCAGAGATTCACCAGGAGGTATAGTGATTCTACTCGAGATCCGAACAGAGACGAAATCAGTGGAGGCCAGGGTGATTCACTCACTCACCGCAGGCGAATGTTTCCCTTTAAACACGTTGAAGTTGAATGAGTGATTTGCCACTACCTTCATAGTGACAAGTCATTGCTCCTACGCGACACGCTCCGGTCCGCTGGACCAGCATCAATTCATCATCGTGATGTGCCACTCCATCTCACATGGTGGCTCCAGAGCATTGTTCTCCCAGTACGAGCAGCGGAGATGCGCCGTGTCGCCAGTTCTGTGGTTGCTGGCAAAGTGAAGTCTCAATTCGCTGGAAATACGAGCGGTAGGAAGCCCGGCGGTGTTCGGCTAGCCACAGCCAGAACACAAATCATCTGATTGGCCGCCTTACCGAACGAGGTGGGGCCATGAGCCATACCGCGTAATTCGTCGTGGACATCACAGCCCCCTTGGCCCCTGTCATGGACGACAGCGACGACGACGATGATGATGATGGTAGTCATCCAGGCTATGTGCGAGTACCGTATGGACAGCATGTCGCGATATGTGAACGAGAAGCCTGAATATCCAACGACTCGGCCAATCTCACATCCCTGTTGACTGAGAGAACTGACTATACTTGAGCCCCGTCCTCCATTTAACTGCATGAACGTGCGTTCATCGTTGCTCACATCAATGGCCGACCCACTGGCGAGGTACAATACCACCCTGTTCTTGCGCAACTTGGAAAGCTGACCGATACGCACAGTCCGTACATCAAAGGAAAGACGTTGGCGCTCAAAATACACTGCCTTCGAAGCAGATGTGTTCTTCCACAGATAGATGACCAAGCCAGAGAGCTGCGCGTCAGAATAATCGAAGTCGTAGAGCCTTCGACGATGTCTGTTGTCCTCCATGTTGGACTCGGACATGAGGAGCAAACTGTTTCTACTCCGAGGATGGTCTTGAAGGTGTACGACCGTCAATTCTCTCCTCAGCTGCGTGAGTTCAAGGACGCTGGCCCAGCAACAAACGCAAGCGAAGACTCCTTCACCGCTTTTGTGCTCCAAGGTTCCATGCCTCAATTCCTGAATAGGTATGAGGAGAGTGGACCGTGGGCGTACGACGCGTGGGATGCGCCACTGCGGGAGGCATATTTCTACGCCAGGTCTTCCCTCAGCCATGAGATTGAGCTTGAAGTCTACGACCGCCTTGACGACATGCAAGGCGTTCATGTCCCGACGCTCTTTGCGGATGTGCGATTGGGCGCACAACAGACTTCAACGAGACAGCATGATAGCTTGACCGAGTACACCGAAGTCAGAGCGCTTCTCATGGAATACGTCCCCGGCTTCACTCTGACAAACCTTGTGACAGAGGCGCCTGAGTCGGACTGGGCACCCATTTGCGACCAGGCGATCGAGATAATTAGGAAAATTGCCAACAACGATTTCATCAACTTCGACATCAAGACCAGAAATATTGTTGTTCGACGCAACGAGAACGGGTCGTACCAAGTATTCTACTTGGATTTTGGCGAGTGCCGGTTTCGAGACCCGTCCGATTCGGATGAAATGTGGCGGGCACGCAAATGCCAGAGGAACGAAGAGGGGGCGGTCGGCTACATCATGATGAACCGCATTTCGTATGCGAAAGGGAAGAAGGGGAAGAAGTACAAGGGGGGTCTTCCGCTGCCTTGGGAGTACGCGCCTTCATCGCAGTTTGAAGGAGAGTACATTGAGCTATACGACAATGCAGATTCAATAGAAGCTGACAGTACGCAAGACGTGAGGAGACCAAAATAGAAGTCCGTTGTACCCTTCGACGTCCATAGATATCTGCGCGAAATCACTAGCCATGAGGTCTTGCATCGAATGAAGTGCTGGGCATGGATTGCCGATTGTCGCAGTCAAACAGATATATGAGGCATTAACTACGCGGAGCTACTATCAAGGCGCATGTGAGTCAAGAGCTGAAATCAAGATAATTGCACTTGGTTTAGATCTTGCGGTGCGCTCGTAAAAGCTTCCGATCGATGATCGCCCTAGAAGCTCGGGTCAGTCGGAAAACTGGCGAATCAGCGAAAGGAACAGCTTTGGTGTACCTACTGAATTGATAAAGTGTTAGCTTGATCACGTTAAAGCTCTGGTAGCGAACCAGCGGTTCATTGTGTATGGAGTGTCTAGATGTGAGCGGTGCACAGCCCTGTGGTAGCCAACAACCCAACACTCTGCTATATATAGTTGGCGGCCACCCTGCTTCGACCTCTCATGTTCTCATTACATCCAGACGACACAGAAACAACAATACAACACAGCCATCGTACAGTCCTTGACTTCATCTTCAACACAATGACCTCCAAGTGGCTCACACAGGTCCTCGCTTTGAGTCTAGCCGTTGCTCCCGCCGTCAGCAACTGTGACCAGCTTCACGCACTCGTCTACCGTGGTCCTACTGCTTCGGAAGGTCTCCCTGAATCGCTTCGGGACCTCCTCTTAGCCTCTCATCCCAACATCAACGTGACCTTCGCAGGGCCAAAAGAAGCCGTCCAAATCAACGCCGAATCTCTCAGCCACGTGGACATTCTAGCCCAACCCGGTGGCCCAGGTACGTAGTCCGCGCTCTTTATTATGCACTCACAGTCCAAGCTAAGGGTCAATTTCTAACAGAGGCGGCATCCTAGATCTCCTAGAAGCATGGAAAGAGGCTAAACCATATGCTTCCGACGTCCGCAATTTCGTTGCTAACGGTGGCCGATACTTGGGAGTCTGTCTGGGCGCTTTCCTCGCAGGCCACCGACCGGGCCTTGGTCTGATCCCGAAGGGCGACAATGTTGTGAGGGAGATCACCCAGAAAGGTGCGCAAGTCGACGACGAAGACGACACAACCATCGAAACCGATTGGACTTTCTCGACTGGCGACAAGCGTGGAAAGACCGAGGCCCGTCGCTGGCTATACTTCCAAGACGGCGCCGCTTTCCGCCTTTCGTCCAAGTCGCCCGCGAAAGTCCTGGGGCGATACTCAAAGGATGGCGACGTCGCTGCCATTCTCAGTCCTTTTGGCGAAGGCTGGGTGGCAAACGTTGGACCGCATCCCGAGGCAGATCAAACTTGGTGTAAGTTGAATCCGATGATCGAAGTCGAACGCTGCAATGGAAAGAGACTGACCAAGTCCGCAGACGACGAGGCCGAGATTGAGAACCCGGAAGGTGTCCGAAATGACATTGGTCGCGACCTTGTGCAAGCTTTGTTGAACGCGTCGAAGCCGAAGCCGAAGCCGACTGTGTACTGATTGAATCTCGACCTGCGATATGTGCGTGAGACTGAGTGATTAGCACCCGCTTACAGATAGATAGACTCCTCAGCGAACCAAAAAAAAAAAGCTCGATACCTTGAATCCACATCGTGTGGGCTTCTCTCATAGAAGTTCGATGAGTAGGATAAAACCGAGTGTCAAAGACCAGCTCGCTTCTCCGCCAGCATTTCATGTGGAACCTTTCACTGCGTGTAAAGAGACAATTCGCAGACTGGGAAGGGAGTGTTCCGAAAGGCTGGACTGTGTGGCAATATTAAGGTAGCAGCTCGTAAAATCAACCAATCACAGCGTGTGGCGAAGCCAAAGTGCTGCCTAGAACTTATATCAGTCGGACTCTAGGGCTCCCTTGGCGCCGCAGTCACTATAACTCGATAGTAGGGATGTTGCAATGCTCAAAATAATTCGAGCTTCAAAAACCCCATTACAATGGCCTCTCGCAAAGGAGCGAAGATGGAGACGCGAGCAATATTGCCAATCGAGAATAAAATACGCCAGAGGAAGCCTTCAAACAAAGGCACAGCACATTTCCGCTTGCTTGATCTATCAGCAGAGCTCCGCAACAATGTGTACGACAAGGTCATCGAAGACACGTTCTTCGTCCTCCATCGCGGCAAGGCCAACCGTCCACTAGGCTTGAGTACAGCTTTTGCACGCGTGAGCAAAGGCATCCGCTCAGAGTTCCTTCCGCTTGCACTCGAAACAACGCCCATTATCAAAACAGAGGTCAGGAATTGGGATTTCGGACATGTCGTCAATTTCATGAACCGAATCGGAGATGACGAGATGGAAAGACTCGTTCAGGAGCAGCGTGTGGTGATTGACCTTTGGTTCTCGGGTGATAACGCCGATCCCTCGGGTTTAATGCGCTGGCTCGGTCGCTTTGACGATGAGAGGCGCGGTGATGGCGTTACGTTCGAATACGTTTGCACGAACCCGAAGTCCTCACGGCAGAACTGGGGCCTGGCTAGCTTCCGTGCTTGCACAAGCGGCGGTCCGAAGGGAAGCATGCAGTTCGAAAAGATCGCGGGAGTATTTGGAGCTTGGAGTTAGCATTCCGGTAAATCAGTTTCAAGCGACAAAAAAGAGGACGGACGCCGCATGCAATCCGGTCACAGTCTGTTCGTGGATCTAGCTCTTGTGCAGATGCTTGAGCTCCTGTTCATCTGTTCAACTTCCGCTTATCCAGTCCTGTAGAGACTGTTCAGTCTGCCGGGGACAGGTCCCGATATACGATCAGGCGCATGGGGCTCAAGCGATGCGTCCATGTCCAGAGGTATGGTAACAGATGGCCCTGTTCTGGCACGGGCGATCAAGCACAATCATCCTTCGGGTCGCTTTCTCTCATAAGTGTCCGATCGATTTCATGGTATCTCGTCTGGCGACCTTGGCGGGCTCTCCCTCCTCTTCGTCCAGGTGTATTTTCAATTGCGTCGGTTTTACAGTCCGCTACGAGAGTGTAATCCAGCAGAGGCTGCATGTAAGGAAAGAATCGCGTGAGTGTGAAGGTCCGAAGGTCGCTTGGGATTCTCATGGCGTGTGAACCGACTGCTCTGAGACCATAGATGTCGCCATGGTTGTTTCGGGCCTGTACGGGTGAACGCGATGGTACATTGTTTGGGGTCAGTATGGCGACCAAAGACCTACCGCGCAACGGCATTAAAGCCATCGGGCACTAGACGGCAGTGTCACGGCCATCAAGGCCTAGGTAGCACTAGTCTCTGCAATTGTATTTGATGGCAGGCCATTCACACGTTCACCATCAAGTTCGGATGGTTGGGTTTCTTGTGGGGAACCAGCAAAACCAAGTCCTCTGCGGAGCCGCGCACGGTTGGGGATTGCTTCCTTGTTCAGCCATCTTCACTTGACCTTTCCCTCCACACTCTGCTACTCTGGCCGCGCTCAGTCCGTCAAATAGTACATGCGACAGCAAAATAACACTCCAATCGGATCACTACAATAAGCCACGATGACTTACAAGACTTCGGCGCCACCAGAGCGCCGTACCTTTAACAGACCCCGCCCGGCCGACCACAGGACTGACAGTCAGACACTCATGCCGAACTTTAGCATTACGACAAAGACTTGAGACTATTCAGAAAACCCGAGCTTCTGGATCGAGTCATGGATGGTGCCCCAGAGATTTTTACCGATGTATTTATCAACGACAATTGTTCTCAAACCGAATGACACACTCGCTGGCAGACACGATCCGGAGTCGCTGTGTGTTCTCTCCTTAGACTAGAAGCGACAAGGCTTCTCGAGAAGGAGCTGATCCGCAAGCTGGATATGTTCATTCCTCCCACCACCGGAAAAGCATTGGTACGTCCTCAACTACCTCGATAGACAGAACTTGTCAGCGGCCCAGCTTCAGGAATTCATAGAAGACCTTTCATACAATATTTTATGACGCACGTAGCTCCCTTTTTACGCAGGCCTAGACCAGAAGCGTGTAAAGGCCAATGTTGGAGATTTGCTACGTACTAAACCGCTCCCATAACATTTGGCCATGAGCTCATTACCTAATGACAGTCTTGTGGTCCATGCCTTGGCCAAGGGCAGGCAGGATCCTTTCACATTGGCTCCCACCATTTAGGGTAAGGGTTGTTGTTGGATGAGTCCACTGTCAGACGAACGACATATCTGTGGGATTGAATGGAACGCCTACTGAGCTTGGAGCACTTGCCCAACAACCGACTGTGTCGAGCGAGGTGAAGCTCTACGGATACCGAAACGGTACTACAACACATCTCAATCATCGATGTACATGTAGCGAACAATCGCATGACGTCAAAGGTGCGTCTCATTCGATAAACATCGTTTTGCTGCTTATCACCTCTACGACCTCATTTCTTCTTTCCCATCTAAGGTTATCACAATCGTGGCAGCTCCATCAGTAGCAATCAGCGGGCAACGATCCCCACCAATATGAGCACAACCCAACAGGCCCCGCCGAGCCAGGACGCTTTCTCTGAATACTTTGCCTCCCCTACCCACTATGGCGAACGCTGGCACAAGACCCTCGACCCAGCCTTGAAGCGCCAACAAAACAAAGCCATCTTCTACAACCGCTACACATCCCTGGAAGACTTCAACCGTAACATAGGGTCCCCGGACTCGATCGAAAGGGTGCATTTCCCATCAGCGGCAAACGACATCCAAGCTGACAATCTACTCTGCTTCAGCTGGAAAGAATCCATCCCACCACCAGAGAAAATATCAACAGGCCTCAAACCTTACGGCTACATCCCCACTGCCCTGGCCCTCGCCGTCCACCTTTTGCAAGTTCTCCCTGGAGACAGGGTCCTCGAGCATGGCAGCAGCGGCGCATCTCTCGCCATGGCCCAGTCAATCTGGCCGCATCTCCAGCCATCCTCCACAACGCCACCTCTTGCAGGAGCGAAGAAAGGGGTCCTGCACGCCAATTGGTTTGACTCCGGCTCCAGCGGTTCAATCGCAACCGGCTTTAAAGACCACTTACCCGCGAGTCTCGGCCCCACAGGCACAGGCGAGGCGATGATAATCGGCCCCGGCATCGAGCTGGGCGAAGACGAGCTGACCATCGAGAAACCCCCTTTCGGCGCTGGCGGCTACGACAAAGTCTTCATCAAGCCCTTCAGCTGTGGCGAAGCCGCCGTGTTGAGCAGAAGGAACAGCCCAGGCAGTGCGGCTTCCCAGCCTGTGGCATGGCCGCCGGCGGAGGCGCCGATGATTATCCATACGATCGGGAGTCTGCTGGTGTCGGCTTTGGGTGCTGTAAGAGTCGGCGGGCGGGTTATGTACGTCACGTCTTCGATCGCAAAGGAGGAGAACGATGCGGTCATTGAAGGGGCGATTGCGACGGCCGCGGAAGCTGCGGCGCAGGGCGCCTGTGAGTGGACGGCCGAGATTGTTGGATTTGGGGATGAGGTGGAGAGGATGATTGAGGAGGGATGGGCGGAGAGGACGGAGAAGGGGTGGATTGTGCTACCTGATCATCCTGGAGGGAGGAATGAGGGGCCGCTTTACTTTTGCATGTTGACGAAGAATCGTGTGTAGTCACAGAGGCAGCAACAGCCTTTCATGCGAACGATCAGATGGCCGTAGTGAGCAAATCTAAGCCTTGAAGTGACAGCTATCAGCCTCTGGGATAACGAGATCAGCTTTCCCTGTAGCCAAAAATGTCAGTCACCACCAAACCTCTTTGCCCAATACCTCCCCCAAAACTCACTCGAAGTCTCCAACGGCACGACCGTCTCAAAATACTCCTTGTAATAAGGCTTCTTGATCTGCACCTCCCCAAGCCATTCCAACGAAGCAGTAAAGCCCTCAGACCAGCTGATCGCCACTTCGCCCTCAGGGATGGGACCAGGCTGCTGCGTCAAGGGATCGATGTTGACGAGACGGCCTAGGTAGAAGAATTTGCACTCTGGCTCTGCGAGCACCTTTTCGCGGACGGTCTTGAAGTCTGGAAGCCAGGTGTCGACGTCGGATGCTTTGAGGGTGACGCGCACGTTTAGGATGAATTGGAGGTCAGAGTGGGAGTGAATGGTAGTGGACATTTTGAGGAGATGTTGCTTGAGGGGGGTGTTGTGGTTCGGACTGTGAGGTGGTCTGAAGCCGGGAGTTGAGATCGAGGAGGGTGTACCGTGTTGCAAGAAAGAGAAGAAATGTTTACCCATATATATAGTAGTCGGCATTAACTTACCACATCACGCGAGCTTCCAGGATCGAGCTGAGCGGAGCTGAGCTTACAAATGGAGCTTCGCTCAGCTTGCTGTATCGCGGACTACGTAGAATTTAATCAGGCGTCCACAACGCCACGGTCTCACAATCTCACACGCATGCGAAGATTGTGATTGAGGTCCGACTGCACCGTGTTGTTGAGAATAATCCAAATAGATCGGCTGAGGTTGAGTGAATGGAAGGCCACCTGTAAGCTCAATACTCTCAGCACTATCGATCGATCTTCCGCAGCATTTCAGACAATCAAATCAGTGTCTAACGGCCTGCTCTCCAAAGGTCAAGGCAAAGTGTGAAGGGATTTTGATTGAAGTTGAATGATCGATCAATCAAGTTGTCTGGAATTTAACCGCCGGAGAAATGCATTGGCTTAGGTAAGCGCCCAAGGGCCGCTATCGGGGTGATTCATTAGCCGCGGTGTGCAGCTTGGTGAGCTTGACAAGGTTCATCCGATAAGTTTGGTGAGCCATTCGCGATAGCACGAGCATCGAACCTCGCCGTCTTCTACTTCCACTCCACCAACATACTACACCAGACACTCGCTCAACTCTCTCGCTGTAGAGTTAGTTTCCTTTCACACCTCTCCACTCAATCCCCACGCGACACGCAACAATGGCCGACCCCAAGCCTCTTCCCTTCGTCTACCAGTTCATGGCCGGTGCCGTCGCCGGTGTGTCTGAGATCCTGGTCATGTACCCTCTGGATGTCGTCAAGACTCGCGTGTAAGCCTCACTGGTGTTCGATTCATATTCGAGCCTGCATGCGCGCGCGCTTTCTCATAACGGCGGCGAAATACGACAGACAACATCCAACTGACGCGATGCGAATAGTCAAATCCAGAGCAATGTTCCCGTACCCGGCGTGGACCACTACACCGGCATGCTGGACTGCATCAAGAAGATTGTGAAGAATGAGGGGTATGGTCAATCCATGATACATCGAACATCTCGACGTGAACGCGCAATTGACACTGATCTAGAGCTTCGCGCCTCTACCGTGGTATCTCAGCTCCCATCCTCATGGAGGCTCCCAAGCGTGCCACCAAGTTCGCCGCCAACGATGAGTGGGGAAAGGTCTACAGGAACATGTTCGGCGTCGCAAAGATGAACCAGTCGCTTTCCATCCTGACCGGCGCGTCTGCTGGAGCCACCGAGGCTTTCGTCGTTGTGCCCTTTGAGCTGGTCAAGATTAGACTGCAGGGTAAGCAATAAGCAAAACTACACTTTATGTCGAGAACCGCAAACTAACAAGCTCAACAACAGACAAGGCGCAGGCCGCCCAGTACTCCGGTCCCCTCGACGTCGTCCGCAAGATCGTCAAGGCCGAAGGTCCTCTCGCCCTCTACCAGGGCCTCGAGTCCACCATGTGGCGCCACATCCTGTGGAACGCCGGCTACTTCGGCTGCATCTTCCAGATCCGCGCTATGCTGCCCGCCAACCCCACGAACCAGAAGTCAATCCAAGTCCGTAACGACCTGATCTCCGGAGCCATCGGCGGCACTGTCGGTACTATCCTCAACACCCCGATGGACGTTGTCAAGAGCAGAATCCAGAACACCACCAAGATCCCCGGCCAAGTGCCCAAGTACAACTGGGCTTTCCCTGCACTGGGAACGGTCCTCAAGGAGGAGGGCTTCGGCGCGCTGTACAAGGGTTTCATCCCCAAGGTGCTGAGACTGGGTCCCGGTGGTGGTATCTTGCTCGTTGTTTTCACCGGCATGATGGACTTCTTCCGCAACATGAAGGGCATGTAAAGTCTCGGCATAAAAGCAACGCAATTGAAAAGAAAACGGATACATGGATTTCAACGAGGCACAAATGGGAGTTTCGGCATCCAAAAAAAATGCATGGCACGTTATGGAAATTTATGGGAAATCTACAGACCAATCGGGCAGCTTTGAGGCGAACGGAGAACCCACCTACCTTATGTACGAGATCAAGGCACAGAACAACTGCAAATAAACCTCGAGAGTTCGAACTTCGGCTGAAGCGTTCTCTTTACTTTGATAGTTTCTAGGTTGTGATCGCTCGCCTGCATTGATTAAGCAGGGGTCAGTATTGCCAGGAATTACTGCTTGTATCGCCTCTAAGTGGCAGCCTAGCTAGCTACCAACTGCTATAGCTAAATTAATCCATTGTGCAATTGAGGCCTAAAAAGACCAATCTGAAGGCTGAAGATAACGGTCGATGCATTCAAGGGTTAGGGTTATGAGTCGCCATGTCACAACGCGTCCGTCTCAATTCGGAGGCAAGGCAAGGCCACTACAACGACTGATCGTGCGGGACCAAGATGTTGCACATCTAACAAGATCAACACGCATTCGGTAGCAACGATGATCAATGGGTTCCCCTCCGAACGGCGCCAAAGGGGCCAACGGCCTCATCGCCGTCCTCTTGATAACCCGCTCACGGCCTGGCCCTAAACTCGTCTTTCACTACCCTCCTGTACCACAGAATGATGCTCAAAACCTGACACGCGGAAATGGAACCTGGTCAGATGAGAATGACTCTGATTCTGACTCCTCTGATTGGGACTCGTCGACGCGCAAAGGTAGACGGCCACAGAGTGATGGCGATTCCTCCGTCTGCCACGACACTACAGAATCAGCAGACCCTTTGGGCAAAGTGCTAGGTCACGATGTTGGCAGTCTGGAAAGACTGCTGAGCCCTGGCCGGTGGAGTGAGAAGAAGAAGTTTGAGATCTGCCTTGATGGCGTTACTTTCGTCGGACTGCCGGTTTTTGCAAAGGAAGATGGAACCTGGGCTGCTCGCGACGACGGCGATGCGGGTGCATCTTCGCAACCTCGCTCCGCTCACAGGACCCTACCTCAGCTGCACAAGGATAGCAGTTCCGATACTATCGAAGAGGACATCCAGAGCCAGATCCAGAGCCAGCAGCAAAGCCCCATCAAAGACCTCTCTTCTAGCATGGCAGGCATCACGATCACTGCGCCTGATACTGCGAGCGCGGCAAGCTTGTCAGTTGGAAGCTACAAGCACATGCCGGACAGTTTCGAATCTCACGGCAATCTCGCCAGCCTGGGGACTTCCATGAACAGCTCGTCGACCACGTCCGGCGTCGTCGCGGAGCAGATGACCATGTTCCACGTCGTCTTTGCGCTCTCGCCGGCGAGAAACTCTAGCAGCACTCTGCGGACAGCGGGATTGTACGAGCACGTTGCGAAAAAGCTGAGCAAAGCGCTGAAGTACTGCCAAAAGCGCAGCAACTATGTCAGCACCGAGAGCAGGAAATTACTTGCTATTAAACAGCGAGGCCGCGCGGAGAAGACGCCCGCCTCAAGTCTGTGGCCGCAGTTCTCTTCGCATAGCGAGCTTGCTTGGGCGTTGCAGGAAGTCTACACGCGCATTTCCGCAGGCGACATAGCGGGTCTGCGGCTTGACGGTATGGAGATGGCGCTGCAGATTCCTTTCCAAGATTCTGAAGTCCAAATCACCGCGCTCTCCACCATATTGCTCCTCGACGGCCGCGAGAATCTCGTCCGCACACTAGACGAACATCGAGATGCTTCCCTGCTTTCCTACTTCATCCGCGAAAGCACCCCTACCAAATCCCTAGCCAAGCAAGCCGCCAAACTCGGTATCCCGGAGAAGACGATCGTCTTCCTCGCCCAGCACTTAGTCAAGTGGCGCAAAGCGCGAGTCATCACGCCTTTGCACCCAAGAAATCTGTACGTCGTTAGTGAGCGCGAGCAGCACTCAAGAGGTGCATCTTCACAAACCAGAGATCTCCGTCGTTTGGGCATCGAGTACGCCAAACGTTTCCCCGCCTTGCCGAGCATGGAGACAATGCTTGCAATGCTCGGTGGCGGGCGCCCGCTCAAGTACGGCGCGCTGATCCAGAGTCGCGATCATCGCGTGCCGTACATGGAGATCCTGGCATGGCTCGTGAGGCACGATTTGGTTGCACAGCTGAAGACTGTGGGCTGGCTGCTGTGCACCAACGGGCGAAGCGAGGATAGATTGAGTACTGGAGACGAAAGCGACGATCCCAGCCGCTCTGGCCACAGCGTCCGAGGCGACGCAAGCGACTCTACTGTCGGACAGCCGGGCGTGAAGCCAATGCCTGTCTCCAGACTGCTTGGTGTGCGAAGGAGCGTGGCTTCGGCTTCGGACGACGGCAGCAGCGTCGCTTCAGACCAGACCGCTTTCCCCACAGGCGTCCCTCTCAGCACCAACACGAGCATTCCGGGCGAAGCTTCAAGGAACAGAAGCCGGGGCGAAAGCGTCGGCCGCTCTGTCATCGAAGAAGACCAGCAACGCAGCGAGCGCAGCACCGACTCCCAGGTTGGCGACGATTCTTCTTCTTCCTTCATCACCGACCCTTTACACCCGACCCCTTCGCAGAAGGCCGCGTTGCGTGATATCGAGGCTTCGCTGGATGATCCGGAGTTCAGGGAGAGGTTTGGTTCGCTTGTAAAGTATTTCGATGGAGAGAGTGCTTTTGAAGAGATTGCGGGGCGGGAAGGGTTAAAGAGGGCGAGGGTGGAGGAGTGGATCGCGGAGTTGGATGCGCGGGGTCTGGTGAGGAGTTTGAGATGTTTTCGATAATGCAGGTCAAGGTTGGTCGCGAGTGGACATGGGTAAAGGGCTTAGATATGGGTGTATTGCGGGTATATTCATATATGGCCAATGTATATCTATCGAAGAAGTCTAAAAGTCTAAAAATCTAGCAATCTATCCTTGCGCGCGCCCCAGAAAGAAGTCACTTCCAGACGATCTCGCAACATCTCATCTCATCTCATCTCACTCTCGCATTCATGCAAAACTTTCAACCGTGTCCACCCATCCCCCTCTTGCCTCCCCAGATATTCCCCTGCGCCTGCTTCTCTGCATCCTCGCTGACGTAGCGCTTGAACTTCTCCATCTTGCTCTCCTTGGGCTTCACCCGCGAAACGCCGACTCCTTCGGACATTTGCCCGCCTACGGCTTTGGGTTGCCGCGTCGAAGACATGGGCGGATGTGAGTCTTCGTAGGGTGGGGGCGGGTTGGTGGATTTGCTGTTGTTGATGGAGAGGATTTGGGAGAGTGCTGTGAGGTGTTGTTAGTGAGAGCCGGGGGAGGGTTGGGTTAACCCGGAGGTGAGGGGAGGGACGGACTTTTGGGCATGGTTGTTGTTAATTTTATTGTGGATATTTGAGTGGTGTGCGCTCGTTGGCGGTCGCTCTTGTGTGTTGTCGCGATTGGTGTTGTACTGTCTTGCTGTATGTCTAGAGCGATATGTGACGTTCTTGATTTTTGAAGGTTGTTGTTATGGTGAACTTTGCGTTGGTAGAGATAAGGGTAGAGACGGGAAGGAAAAAGTATGAAAGGGTTCTATACCTACTATACAAATACCAATTGCTTCGATGATCAAGTAGTCGGTGACCTAAGGGACCCTAGACTCACTAATGGATCACAAGGCGGGCGTAGTGGATCGGATGAGAGGTGAGAGAGGCTGACAGGCTGACTACGTTGGTTAGCAGCAGCGAAAAATTCGCCGGTTCCTCGTCGCGTTTTCGAGGTGACGTCGCTGATTGATCGACAGAATGCAACCGAGTCCCTGTTGGTGAGGACTCGGTGCGATGTGAGAGGTGAAGTGGGTGGGTCGAGGGTCTTACAAACGAATGGGGGAATCCGGGGAAAAATTCGGGGAAGCTTAAATTGTGGTAACGGCTTTTCATTGGTTGTATTGAATCGCGGGATTTCGCGGGTTGACCGAGTTGAACTCGTGGCAATGAGGGATGACTTCGGTTGTTGTTCGCGACAATTGTGACATGCGTGTGTCTTCCAACTCATGTTTGTGCATGGCTCCATTCACCGACTGGCGGTAAGGGCGGTTAATGCTGATTTGGTCCATCGCAGTGAATCGACCTCGAGAAAGCTGCTGTTGTTGTTCAGTTCTGTGGCAAATCTTGCTCGGCATGGGAGTGTCAGTGATCAGGGAGAGAGGAGCTTCCATTTCTCCCGAGTCCCTGGTAAACTGCAAATCTGTACCATGAAGAAAGAAACACAAAAGATCTGGCAGGGGAGCAGGAGGCATGTCAACGCTGCTGTTCGCGAAGTGCGTGCATGTGCACTGGCTGCCTGTCGACGTGACAGGTGAATTGAACCTGGAGGCATTCTTTTCACGCCTCTCCATCGCCGTGCCTTTTGTTCCTCATCTTACCGACTCGGTATTCCTGGTCGCCGCCATCCATACCATAGCGTCCTTGCACGCCCAGGATGTGCGGGTGAAGTCGCCTTTGACAAAATCCATCAACTATGCATTTCCACGGAAGCTGTCGCAGCGGCATCTCTAAAGACGGGAGTGGAGAGTGGAGATTTCTTGCATGTCCTGTTTCCTGTTTCTACCTGGATCCTGAATTCGACAAAACATATGGATGGGCTGACGGGAGAACATGTGCCGCGGTACTCACTGGAGTCAAATAAATTGGGACAGACTTTGCGAAAATTAGCAATCGTATGTCCTAATTTATTCGTTCCTCGAGGGTGCGCCACCCGCGGGCTGACTTTGCCCATGGAATTCATTGATGGCACCGTGGCAACTCCTGCAGGGCCACCGTTCAAGCATGTATACCAAGGCTCCTCGCTCGGCTGGGAGTCAGATAGTGTGGAGTTCCCTGGCACACACTCGAGACATTCAAGGCCGGGTGTGGAGACGATCAAGTGTCGATGCTTACCTATCTTGCTAAACGACTCGTTCGGCAAGATCACAGCAGCGCGGCGACGAACAACGACCTCACCAAACAAGAGAAGCCGTCACTGAGAAAGGAAAAAAAAAAAAAAGCACCTCTGTGAAAGAAAACCACACGATTTGTGCAACACTTTCTACCAAACCTGGAAGACGAGCTTTCTCATGCAGTCGGTTAGTGACTCTCAACTCCCGGCCTTCATCGCATTCAACTCCACTGTGGAATATCTCAACGAAGCACGCACACTTGACCAAGAGATAGCCAAGAGAGTGCATCCACTTGTCATACTATCAGCCGGCAAGAAGAAGTTGCGACCTAGCCTTCACAGTCATGCGATAATTCAACGTCCTTTTCTTTCTCCGCCCCCCGTGGGGATCTCCATTGCCAATGCGTGGCATTGTGGAGATATCTGGGCTGTCTTGAGGAACTGGATGGACTTGATATAAAAACATATCCTCATCATCTTCAGCTTGCACCGGATCCCAAAGCATCTGCGCTGTTCCATCGAAGCCACACGTTCCGCATCTTCAATACAACCCGACGCTTCATTGCACCCCTTAATCAATCCTTGTCGTCACCACAGCGGCCTTTGCCCTTCACCAGAACCGTAATGGCGGACCGCAAAGGCTCCATGGCCGGCAATCGGTTGTCAGAAGGCGGCAACAACAACAACATTCCAGAGGAAGCCGAACGACGCGGTTCAGCAATCGACGCCATCATCACTGCCCAAAAGGAAGGCATCAGCGTTGAGCAGATGGAAGATGCTCCCAAATTCAGGACCGCCGAAGACCTCCCAAGCCCCGAAGAGATCATCGAGCGTTTGGGCATTCCAGAATGGAGAAAACTCGAAAAGAAGCTTGTCCGTCGCCTCGACATGACTCTTGTTCCAATGCTGTGGATTTTATATGTCACCAACTATCTTGATAGGTTCGTGAATCCCCCGCTCTACTGATCATACACTTTGCCACGCTTTAGACTAACCACCAAACAAGAGCATCGCTCGGTCAAGCCCGTCTCAGCTCACTCGATCAAGACTTGGGTCTCACCGGCTACCAGTTTGGCAACGCAATTTCGATTCTCAGTGCCGGTTACGTGCTCGGCCAGCTCCCATCGAACATGATCATCCCGTACATCCGCCCCAGTGTCTATCTCGGAGCTTGCGCCTTTATCTGGTCTGGTGTCGCGGCCGCTATTTGTGGTGTATCAAGCTACGAAGGACTGCTCGCTATCAGGTTTTTCCTTGGTGTTGTAGAGGCACCTCTCTTCCCAGGCGCCGTGTACTGCCTTTCATGCTGGTATACTCGCAAGGAGCTCGGTGTGCGCATGGCTTTCATGGCCACCGGTGTGCCGATTGCGAACGGTCTGTCCGGTCTCATCGCGGCGGCCGTCTTCTCCTCGCTCGAGGGCAAGTATGGTATCGCCGGCTGGAAGTGGTTGTTCATCGTCCTGGCCATCTGCGGCGGTGTCTTCGGTGTGATGGCTATCATCATCCTCCCCGACTACCCGGCTTCCAGGTCCGGCAGCACAATGTGGACCATGACAGAAGACATGCGTCGCCTCGCGGAAGTCAGGATGATCGCCGACAAGGTAACGGTTGCTTCCGCCAGCGACGGTGAGGTCAAGACCACCATTTGGCAGGGCCTGAAGATGTCTGTCATGGACTACAAGCTCTGGATCATCATCTTCGTCAACATCACGATCTCAGCCGCCTATGGTTTCTCCAACTTCTACCCTGCCATTGTCCGAGGCTTCGGTTACTCTCGCGTCATTACCCTGGTCATCACTTTCCCGCCCTACTTCTGCGCAGCCATTGCCGCCGTCTCAATCGCGTGGTCTTCAGACAAGTTCCAAGACCGAGGCTGGCACTTCGCCGCCCCAGTAGCATTCGCAAGCATCGGTTACATCGTCTGCATGGCGACAACCGACCACATCGCGCGCTACGCCGTATCCTTCATCTACGTCGTCGGTCTCTTCGGCGCGAACCCCCTAATCCAGACTTGGATCTCCGGAACTCTGGCCAAGAACCCCGAGAAGAAAACCACGTCGATCGCCGTCAACAACATCCTGGGCCAGCTCGGCAACGTCATGGCGCCCTATTTCTTCGTGGCGACCGACGAGCCGCGCTACCTGATGGCTTTCATCCTCATGTTCGTCATGGCCGCGCTCTGCGTTGCCGGCGCCATGCTGCTCAAGTGGTGCCTGTGGCGCGAGAATAAGAAGCTGCTCAAGTATGCTTTGGAGAACGGCACTCCGTACAACCCTTACTTGCAGTAGAGGACGTCGTTTCAAAAGCGTCTCTACCCTCTACGCAAGATTGTTGCAATTTTTTATTTATTTTGGGCCGTAGGGAAGCTCTCGCTCAACAGTGCTGTCGCCGACGGAGGCCAGCCGCCGAGCTCATTGATGATTCAGCTTTTTTCTCGGATTTTCAACGTTTTTGATGATGGGTGGAAACATTGACTTTGGGCGACGTTACAAAATCGTCATGAATTGGTTCTATTCCAAGAAAATCGGTTCGGATTCAGATATGTACAAAGAGACGTGACGAATTCTACGATCACTTTTCGAGCTGTTCTTTTTGTTTTCCAACTGGCATTTCTTTGACTGTAAATCTCAACTTTTGTACTTTTGACTCCCAAGACTAACTAAATCATATCAAGGGTTGCTTTGCTAGGATCCCATTCTACCACCAAAATCCACTGTTCACTATCAACCATGAACCCTACCCAGCTCACTCCGCAACCAATCACCTCCAAGTGTCAGACGTCGACGCAGTCCCAGCACAGTTAGCCGGGGCAGTATAAGACCTATCGGGATCACTCTCCCACAGCACAACATTGCCATCAGAGCCCTTGATCAAGTACTTGTACTCGAACGCAGTGCCGGCGGGCAAAGCGACCGAAGCGAACCACAGCGGGTCGCTGTTGGTGTACTTGGTGGCGCTGAGGGCGACGGCCGAGTTGGCGTTCCAGTTCCCGAGCTGTGGGATGCTGCCGACGACGTAGACTGTTTGGCCGAAGTTTGTGGCGCGGCGTTCGTTGAAGGTCACGGTTGTGCGCGTTGGGGTCGCCGTGCAGGGGCCGGAGCTGGTGGTGGTTGAGGAGGGGGTGGAGGTGCGGCCTGGCCAGGCTGTGTTGGTTGCGGTCTTGCAAGGGCCGCTGGAGGAGCCGCGGGAGCAGGTGGTTGGGAGGCGGGCCTGGATGTTTGTGTTAGTGGATTTAGCAGATAGAATGTTCGACTTCGTGATACGTACCGAAGAGGCGCCCCATGAAGCAGGCACGGCGGCTGAGCGGGCGTTGAAGGCTGTCAGGAAGGCAGCGTACGACCAGGTGAGGTCTTTGGCAGAGGTGGGGTTTCCGTTGGAGCGGATGTACTGCTCGGCCAGCGAACCATCGGCGGGAGTGTACTTTTGCTTCAGAGGTTGTCAGTGTTGGATGCTCGGGATGTTCGCTGGAGATACTTACTGCGTTAGACATGTAGCTGTCAGCGTAGGTGGAAACAGCGTTGACAATGGAAGTGAAGGTCGTCGAGGAAGAAGCGTAAGTTCCAACTGCGGCTGACGGGTAGACGTCTCTGAAGAACGCAAGAGAGGTGCTTGTGATGGACAAAGAGCCGATCTTCTTCCATTGGTAGACCGCATCGTAAAGCTGCTCGGCGGCGGCGAATGTGTTGAGGTACCTGGATCGTTGTCAATTGAAGGCCGCGATCAACAACATTTGCGCAGAACTTACCAAGGGTTGCCACCGTAGTAGCTGTCCTCGGGGTAACGACCAACAGCAATACCAACACCTTGCGCAATGCCTTGGTTGATAGAGTAGATCGATCGGAACGAATCAGTCACGACCTTGTGGTTCGCAAGCGCCTTGTCCGAACAAGGTTGGAAAGTGGTAGCATCGCAGCTAGCCGCGGGATCGAAAAGGTGGATGCTAGTGAGGATACTGTTCGCATCTTTGCCAGAGCGTCCGCCACCGGTGTTAGACAGAGCGTAAGAACCAGTCCAGTAGGATTGCAGGAAACAGAGGATGAGTGGCGCCTGAGAGTTGCAGTTGGGGCATGAGGTGCCGAGTTGAGAGGCGAGAGCACTTCCCTCGACAAGAGAACGATATTGCACGCCTGTCGTGAAGAAGGACTGGCTGTTGACCTCCTCCCAGAGATCGAAACCGGTCTGGTTCCAGTATTGAGTGACGTAGGAGAGGTCGTTTTGCACGATGGGCCAGATGATGGAGTTCACGGTAGCGGTCTGGCCTTTGCTGATAAGGTAGCGAGCATAGGCAATCATTGCCGTTGCCCTGAGTGCTGGGCCATCTCTCTGAGGACGGCCCCACGCACCTGTGAATGCAGTAAGGTCGGTATTGAACTTCGGCTCACCAAGTCCACCAGAGCAGAGACCACCGGAAGGGTTGGAGATGCCTTGCAGAGCGGCTTGCGAGCTGATGTAGTCTTGAATCTTGGTTTCCAGACCCGCAGATGCGGCAGTACCTGCCAGGAACTGATCGACGAGAGCCTTGAAGGTCAAGGCAGAGTCTCGAGTCCAAGTGTAGAAGTAGTCGGGATCCGATCTCGACGGAGAAGCGACGACGACGCCCGCCTTTGCGCCTTGGGCTTTCGAACCGGATGATCCAATGTTGTTCAGCACGCCTTGCAACGCGATCGGGCTTTCAGATGCCAGCCAGGAAGTCAACGATCCGGTCGCTCTGGGTTCCAGCACCGGAGATGCGTAGGCCGCAGCGATAAATGGTAGGAAGGCCTTGAGCAGCATGTTGATGATGCTGGTTGAAACTTAGGTGTTGTCAGTAGTAGGATGTTGTGTCTGGGAAGTCGTTTGTCGCAGCGACGAAGTCCTCTTTTATGTATGACCACTGTGCAGTATCTCTCATGCACTTGCCATCGCAGTGTCCAGTTAGAGTTCAGAATGATGTTTATAAACGGGCCGAGGGCATCCGTCGAGGGAACGGAAAGCGCTTCTCGATCAAGAACAGTGACCGAGCCGTGAGCCAATTTAATGCTTAATTCCCCGGACTCCAATGATATTGATGGGCCTTGCATTTGCATGGTCACACTAGAGTGTCACACGTTCACCCCACACGACCTCCTGTTACCTGCAAGAGACGCCTTCACATGTTTGTGAGCAGCAAATGCCTCTTCATCGGACCTAGACCTCGGCGCTATACAGTACTGGTGGCAAAGTTAGATCCGAACATGGAAGGTGTATAGCTCCAGTTCTGCTCCACAAAGGTCCAAACATGATCGCGTACTTTAGCTCAGCATCAACGGAAAATAGTTGCACAACGGTTCGCTTGCTGTGGGTACAGCACTACTGTGACGTTGACTTCTGCTGCACCTTAGGAAGTACATGATACTCTGCGCTACGAAGACCTCGTTTGTTGCTCGTAAAGCACTGACGAGAGATACAATGAATAGCTTTTGGGAACATCAGCGTGGTTAGTACATGTATGAACCCACAAACTTCGACGAATGCGGATTCGAGTAGGCGCAAGCAACGGACGTGCCAATCCTGATGACTGCAACTTCCCTCATTGCATTGCAAGTCAACAAAACCCTTCAGCCATGATTTTTGCATTACTTCGAAGCTCGCTTGTAAGCTTTCGACCGTACTGCTTGGGTTCAAAATGGTCGGCCCATCGACATCCATTTAAAGTCACATTCCGGACGCCATCGACTTCAGGCTTACCAGCAGAATCGGAGAATCATGTCCGTCGAAAAGGTGGAGCCGGATCTCGCTCTTGCAATTCTGCCGCGACGGGACGTTGACGCCGTACTTTCCACTTCATTCACAAAACAGCCGGTGCGTGAAAGGTTCGTTGAGATTTTCGGACGATGTAAGAGTAGAGGTGTCAGCCGATGTCGCATGTTGACGGTGGTAACGAAACTGGCAGGATCGTCGTTGTAGTGTTGTCGCGGTTGGCTGCTCCAGGGTCAACCAGATTGTGAAGGTGGGATTTCGCCCAGTGAAATATTGCTTCCTTCCGTCTCCCTTGAGGTCTCGACGCCGATGTCCATCAGAAATGTCGCGATCTCGTCGTAGCCTTCATCCAGCGCTATTTGCAGTGAGCCAGTGTAAAGATCTCTGCTCCGACTGCGAAATTCACCGCCTTCAGTGAGAACCAGCTCTACGACTTGGCCGCGACGATTCTTCGTAGCCTCTTCAACAACTTTCCGATAGTATTCGTCGTCTTTGCAAGTAACGCCAGTGCCATTTGCAAGCAGGACTTTGACAACCTCCTCATGGCCATGTAGACACGAGTCCAGTAGGGCATCGTGGTAATCTTGACCGCCTTCAGCGTTTGCGTCGGCTCCGTATTCGAATAGTAGACCAAGCAGTCCAGCCTTGTTCGTGATAGATGCCCCATACATCAGAGTCCTGCCCAGAATCTTGGCTGGCCGGTGATCCCCGAGGGACTCTGACATGCGACAGAATGCCACTGAGAGTGGAGTTGGTATATCTAGAGGGTTGGGGTCGGCGCCACTCTCCAAAAGTGCCTTCACAATGCTAATATAACCAAAAGAATTGAGAGAACATGCAACTGCGAGCGGGGTCTCTGCCAGAGTCTCAAAATTGGCATCGGCGCCTTTCCCAAGAAGTAACTGGACAATGGACACGTGTCCTTGCCTACACGCGGCAACCAGGGGGCTACGGCCTGGTAAGTGCAGAGAATTTACTGGAGCGCCATAGTCGAGGAGCACTCGCACAAGGTTGTCAGATCCCTGGCCGCAAGCCAACTCGAGCGAAGTCCCCATTGCGTCGGGTTCCATCGTAAAATTACGACTCGCGAGCAATATGCGAACAATCTCTTCTCGGTTCAATCTTGACGCTGTGGCAACCGGATGCTCGTGACTGATGCTGAGGCAACTCTTCAGAGTGACCCCAAGGTCGACTAAAAGATTTACGACCTCGTTGGTCCCATGACGGATCGCCCAATACATGGCTAGCGGTCCATGGTCAGAAACGCGTTTTCGTAATGCTGGCAGGTAACGGATTGCTTCGACATTAGCATCTTGATGCATTTCATGCAGCAGATCAGCAAAGTGCTCTGCATCTGTAGGAAATGACGTGTCGTCGTTGAGTAATGCAGTAAAGATGGCCATGTCGTGCGATCTGAAGGCTTGAAGGAGTAGATCTGTTGTATCTTTCGGTTTGAGGCTTGTGAACGGGCCTTTTTTAATAATGGCTGTGACCAGTTCACTGTTTTTCGACCTGATCGCCATCTGCAATGATGATTTGAGTTCTCTGGGAAGAAGATCCTTGAATGTTTCATCGTAGGCTAGCTTTAGCAGCTGTGCAGCGCCAATATGTAAGAAGATGCGCGCAATTGAAGGGTTTTGGTCGTAGCGACGAGTATCGTGAATTGCGAACAAGTTCGTCAAAGTTTTCCAAACAAATGGAGGTAGTGCTGCAGCAAAGTCTTCCTGATTGACGCCGTGGTCAAGCGCAGATTCGGCGTGGAACACAAGGTTCTTCGTAGCGTAGTCCAGAAACGGAAACAATTCAGATGCTTGCTTGCGAAGCCTCTTTGCCTCTTCAGACTTCGCTTTAGAGAGCGTTTCTGGCAAGGCGAGACGGGCGAGAACCTCTTCTGTCACATGAATAGAACAGCATTGTTTGAGATCATCGTGAATTAGACCCAAAAGATTACCGCTGAGTTCGGGAGCGAGGGCTGCAAATCCAGTGTCGCGCAAATAATCCCGCACCGATTCGTGAATGAACTGAATCGTGGGCGTTTTGCCCTTGGTCGTCTCGGCAAGCCCTTTCGAAGAATCGAGAATGAAGAGATCCATAGCCTCAGCGTCGTCCTCTACGGGGTCCCAGGGTTGCGAAGGCGAGAAGTCTGCATCTCCGCTATGGACGGCGAAGTATAACTCTTCCCGAGACAAGGGCCGCTGGGCGAAGGATATCCACTGCAGAATTGGCACCAGGTACTTGTTGTCTTTGATGCCCCTCTGCAGGATGTCTTGAAAGAGGTCATGCAGTTCGGCCGGGATCCTGTCCAAGCACTTCCCCAATTTGGTGCTGTTACTGCCGCGGTCACTCTCTTCATTGAGAATGCGAACGACGAGTACCACCCACATGAAGATACCCTTCGCCTTTCCCTGTACTGCAGCTCGAACCTCTTCGGCCGTCTTGCCTCGCACCTTCAACTTGCTCTGTACGTATTTGGCAATGTCGTTCTCGTGCCCCTCTTGACCGTCAAGGACCATCGGCAGGCACTTCTTCATTGTAATTTGCGGATAGTGTCGACTTGAGAAGCACACACGGAGACCAATGTCTTCCTCGGCCGTGGACTCGCCGAGCTCCTCGAAAAACTCAATCATGTCTCGTATCTCAGAATCCGGGCACTCGTCCAAGGCGTCAATGAAACATGTGACACGATCTTGACCCAGTTCCGCAACAGCTTCGCTGAAGATCGTTTTGAGGCGATCAAGAGGCCAGGCCTGATGTGACAAGTTGAGCATCTCCTGGGCATTGATCACTTCTTGCAGTCGCGGGACCGCGGTCAACAATTGGTGTAACAAGCCCCGATAAAGGCCTTCGAGTGATCTTTCCAACGATTCACCACGCGCGTTGAAGAAGAAAGAGATGACATGATCGTTAGGTAGCTGCTTGGCTGCGGACCCAACGAAGAACTTCATGAGTGTCGATTTACCCGCTCCCGGCTTGCTCTTGATCCAGAAGAAGCCGTTGTGTTCGGGCGTCAAGTCTGCATTACGCCATCTGATGTACTCGGGTTTGTCAAGGATCCATCTGCAGGTGGTCCCGTATGCCTTTCGAATGTTCGCCTGCCGATTGTCCATCCGAGCAAAGCTCAATGTTTCCATGGCGAGAGCGATGTCGTTCTGACTGTTGTTGTCCTGACTGCTGTTTGGACTCTGTTTTTGGCCCGGATCCTTGCTCGAACTCTGATGCGTGTCTGGCATCGATCCACCACTTGGCGGATAGTTGTAGTTGTTGACGTTGACAGGGCCGTAATGATTCCCATTGTGCACACGAGCCGAATCCTGGGCATGGCTGCCTTCGATGGTGTTTCCCTGATGTTGATCTAGGTGTCGCAAATCATATGCGTCGCAATGAAGCACACGCGCGTGGCCCGTCGTTAGATCGTCGCTCACAGAATGCCCTCGCAGTTGGCCGGCTGCATGATCTGAGCTGTTTCCATCTCTTCTCTGTCGTTTGTCCAGATGGCGGTCGGAGTACAACGTCAATTGAGCACTAGGGCATGAAGGTCCTGGCGAAAGAGACGATGCTGGTGAGCGCCGTCGTCGCCTATTGGTGGGGTCGTTGGGTCGCTCCATGACAAGCGCGCAGACTCATCATCAGCTCAAGTGTCGAGTGCCAGTAGAGATGAGAGTGTGATCTAGTCAGTTGGGACAAGTCGACAAACCTTCGAACACACAAGACAGCGCCTCGAGGCTTCCACGTCCTCGACACTCGGTAGACTTACTTTTGCATAGCCAGCTCGCCTCGCACCATGTCCAGTCGGGACTTGAGTGCTGCACCATGCACGAGATCAGGTGGGAGGGGACTTCCATGCATGTATCTCGTCTTGGTCAGCCCGCGTATGCACCGTACATGGCTGAGCCAGATGGCACATTTGCGGCCGCGGGGCGCTGCAAGATGAAAAGGTTCACTATTTTTCGCAATGTCGATGTGGACATCGTGAGACTGTGCTTTTGTGTCGTCAATAACTTCAGCCAAATGTGCCCGGGTTCGCATGAGCTTGAAGAATACGTCCGGTCGCGATGCGCGCCAGCCCCGAATTCTTGGCAGACCAATTTGTTGTTCCCGTCATCTTGCTGATAGAAGCTCATGTTTCATCTTCAATATTTCTTATTTGTCGCAACACTCTTGATATCAGGGATCTGCTGAAATTGGGAAGACCGACATCGACATTTTATCCCTTTGACAACGTCGCTCCGACGAGTCGTCTTTGCAGACCGGAGGAAGCACCTTTCGGCTAGGAAGTGTTCTCCATCACGTACCAATAACTTATCGCTTACACTAGGTGAACAATTCGAGCTACAGTACCGACTGCTCCTGTACGGGGCTAGATTACGACATGCACAATGTGGCAAGCAGCATCGTCAGGTACATTTGTACCCGTCCAAGGCCGAGGCGTAACCGAATTGAATGCGTATCTCTGCAGAAGAGGGAGGACTGCCGCAACGACGCGGTATAGTCTATCGCGCTGGTATGTCTTGCTGTAAATGCAGAGTCCTGAAGGTCCTCACGGCGCCCTGAGCAAACTTCTTCCTCGCGTGGCGATGAAGTCTCGAGAGCAGAAGGCTAAATTTCCAGTGCGACTTCCTTTTGACTGACGAAGTTGCCTTGTCCATGTCCTAGAGCACGCCGAAGGCAAACAACTGCCCGTTTCTTGTGTAGCCCGGTTCCATAACGTCGACCTACAGGACAAAACACATCAGCAACTCGACTCTTCCTATAGAGACACGGCGACAGCGACGACTGCCCAACCGTGCACCATACCACGGAAGGTTAGATGGTGGAGGTGGATCCTGCTAGAAAAAATCGATTCCACTTCTTTCCCAGATCCTGCGGACCGACGTCCGGGGCAAAATGTGGGTAAGTATGTAAATAAAGAAGGCAAGAGGGTCGGTCTCTTTCCTCATTGTCGTTTTCCTTTTATCATTTGCAACACCTTCCTATTTCTCTCTCTCTCTTCCACGACCATTGACGACGCTATGACTTATCCGACGAACCTATGGAACGACTTCTCCTTTGCACGCGCGAGCAAGCGGCGTCGAAGCGCACATGGCGACTCGCCCCGATTGAACGACTTGACGTCGCAATATCCTATTCTTCTTTCTCTGGCACAAAACCTTTCGACGGTGGATATCATGAATCTTGGGCTGGCCTCAAGAACAACATGGCATCATCTATGTGTGCCTAAGAGACCATACCTTTTACGAAAGGGTGTCATCAAGGCATCGATGAGATGTGAAGGCCTGCACATCCAACCCAGACCACAAAGTCCGCATCAAGGAACGCCATACGTTCTACCTTGTGCAAGTTCGCAACTCTTGCCAGTCAAACGATGTGAAAGCTGTGGGGTGGCGGTCTGCGAGGTGAGTTCAATGCAGCTCCCTCCCACCAACAACACAACCAAATCTAACCCAGCCCAGATATGCCGATTCAACCCGACCAGAGGCGCCATGCTCACCTACACGCACAAACGCCGCTGGTTCTTCCCGTCACGCTCCTCCTCGCGTCCTGACACAGTGGTCAGCAACATCGAAACAATGCTCGACAGCATGGTGCGGCGAGGTCGCATAGCTCGACACGGCAGCAACAGCAACAGCAACGCCTCCCTCCTCACGACCGAACAACTCTTCACACACCTGAACCAACTCTCCGACAACTGTTGCAAGTGCACGGTCGAAACCCGCTGGCTGGACCCATGGCTCTGCGTCCCCTGCCTGAACCAAGACATCTTTAGCGCCCCGACCCACGAGGCGTACTACGCCCAGCGCAGCCGCTCCTCGCTTGCAACAGCATGCCAACAAGGAAACGACATCGGGCCCATGTCCACCTTGCTCGAATCCGACAATGCAGTGTCCCGCGACCTCACGCGCAGGCTCAAGTCAATGGAGCAATGCAGTCTGTGCCACAAGCGCCTCTCGCGTCGAGATCCAGCGGCTCGTAGCGGTCGGTGTTTGCCTCCGTCGGAAGAGAGCGATCGGCGGAGGCATTTGCACGATACGGCTAAGAGGTTACAAGCGCGGCGTAGTAAGACTTGCGCGAGTGTTCGGCGAGGTAGTTGGCCTAAGAGGAGGGATATGAAAGGCTGTTCAGCTACACCATCGTTGCCTTCGAGGTTACGCGCAGAGACGGCAAGGCGGAGGAGGAGGTCGGAGTTGGCAGTCTTTGGGGAATGATGAGGGTAGAAAGGTTCTGAGCCATCGACAACGTTGATCCAGCTCGCGGTAAGCATCGATCTGCTGGAGTCGAGCACTAATTGATGTCGAGCTTTCTTACCGGTAGGGTTAGGGTTGGGGTCCAGGCTCCACGTTCCATATCTTTTTCCTGGACGACCGACCCTTATCGGACCCATATTGACTTCTAAGTCGATTGGGTGGACTCTAGGACTAGACAAATTGGCGGTGTTCAAGAGAAAATGGACAAATGGATTGATGCCATTCGGAAAATTGGTCGTTGAAACGATCGTGAAGAACGACATGGTTGTGACCGAAGTTGCACGCAATTGTCGGAATGTGAAAGACAGTTGAAGGTCCGGCAGGCAACATCCCAGGGACGAAGTGGCCGCATGGCGAGCCTGTAATTCTCCGTTGACTGGCCGATCAGCGTGCGGGTCGGGCAAAACATGCCATGTACGCAATGTCCGCAGAATGCACACGAATACTATGGTCCTCGATGTCACCAGAGGGTACATGGTCGCAAGGCTTCGTGGATCGTCACAAGAGGATGGCACAGCTAATGAGGATGATCATTTTATCTTCCAGGGCGTGCGTCAAATAATCAGTCACAAGGTCGGACCTCATTGCAGTGGCTGCTGCCGTTCATGGAGGGAGGCGGCGATTGAAGAAGATTGACATTGAAGTCCACAATCGTCTGGCAAAGTTGCTCGTTTACTTGCCTGAAGTTTGAGACATTCTTCACCGCTCCGAACGCTCAGCTGTCGATGTATTGGTTTACACGCGCTGCGTCAACCGCCCTGCGCGGCCTATGCAAGGTTGAGCCGCATGCCAGATGTGCAGCGCTAAGGCTTGATATTCCAAAGAGAGCAAAATGTTCCTGCGGCAGGACGCCTGACTGGAGAGAGACACACATACTGGGATATGCATTGAGGCGCGGGTATTATCGTTGTCAAGATATCAACGGACGAGACCGAATGGGCCGAGCTGGCTGGTTGAGCCGCACGGTATTTTCAGCCATTGCATGCATGTCCGTAACATGGCGTAGCTGAAAGACCCATGGATGTCGTACTAGTGCTTCCAGGATGCGTGGGCCGTCGACGTGACGTTATACCAACACATCGCCCAGAGAAAGCTTAAATGCAGACAAGCAGTCACAAGCTCAAGAGCAGGATGTAAGCGACACAGTCAGAACGCAACAGCCCTGCAGTAAAGCGCCAGGACCTGACGGAGAGGCGGTAAGGGAGACCGCCAAGATCACTACGATTGCTTGTCCTCGTAGGGCGTGCCTCTGAGATACCCATGTTCGACGCAAGATGCAGGGCGAGGTGCGTGTAGACCTTCGGAGGACTTCTGGAAACAAGGGAGGTAGGTAAGCGTTGGTGACCGCTCAACGTCCGACTTCGACCGTTGTGCATGATTGCTCCAAGGTACGCTTGATGTCTTGTGTAACATGGCTTTGCCGTTCGGTCCGCACGGAGGAGTGTGTGCTGATGCACGTCAGGAGTTATGCCAGAAGCTGAAGTGTGACGCCTGTGGCGTTGTCTCCAATGTAAGTAGATCCGAAAAGGCGGAAAATACATGGATGCAGTTATGTCAGCACGCAGGGTTCTCAAATATGTCTTCCTGTGATGGAAAGGCCGAGCCAGGGCGTGGAAGATGACAAGACCAAAACGCAGTCTTGCTCGGGCGACTAGACGGAGCTACGAATGCACGATGCTGTCAGCAACCATGTGGGATGTTGAGGCTGCATGAAGCGGTGGTGTGTAGCGGGAATGATGGTAATGATGTCTTTCAGATTGTGGTATCGGCTGTTGCGGCCAAGGCGGATAGCAGATGCGGAGGAAGAATGTCGAGCTGAAGGCAAGGCACTGTCATACGGATGCATTAGTGGTGTTGAATGCTGTGATCTCTCCAGAGTTGCAAGTACCACACGACTTCCCATCGAACTATGACGACAAGGGTTGAGATGTGACGAGATGTGAGTGAATGGTTCTGGATGTGAGGTGGATGGCAAAGATGGGTGAGGAACGCGCTAGTCCCACGTGGAATTCCGAACTTCGCGGGCAGGAACGACGGTCATTCTTTCCTTAACAACGAGCTTGATATTGATTACTACTCACTCACACATCATCAAATCATGACCCTTGCCGGGGTAGCTCAATCGGTAGAGCGTGTGGCTCTTATAACAGCAAAGAGATCAACCTCAAGGTCGTGGGTTCGAGCCCCACCTTCGGCTATTCCTATATCAAAGCTCATCAGAGCAGCTGTTCTTTTTCTTTTTGGCCGTCTGTTGGTTGTCTGCATGTCTCCCAATCAGGCCAACAGTCTGCTGTTTCTTTTGGTCTGACCGGACAACAGGGCGTCTTCAATCAATCGGCAAATACCAAACCTCCGAAGTTGCGTTCATGCAAGACAGACCCTCCGTCGCTCCGATAATTTGTTGAGCGGATCTATCCGCTTACTCCTAGGAAAACCGCTATAACTGCACTCTTTTTTTGATTTACTTCCTAAGCATCTGATCAGGCAGCATTAAAAACACTATCGCAGCTAATTGTTAAAAGATCATTGATGCGCTGGTGGTGGAAAGTGATCAATCGAGCTGAAGTTGCCAAAGAATCGGAACACCGGAGGACGCAGTACGCGAAACCTTCTTTGCAACTCCACCCTTTCGTTCTAGATCTCCTTGCTGACTTCCTTCATCATCCTGCATGCGGCTGTCAAAGTCATGACAGCGGCTCTACCCAATCTCCAAGCTGAAACGTTCAGATCAGATAGACGCATGAAGCATAGTTTACTATGCTATGCATGTGGCTTACATATGAGACCTGACGAAGGCGTTCTCGGCTCGAAGCTGACTTTGCGATATGGCCAACGGCTATTAAGACCCGGCTGGCGTGGTTGGCGGTGGCTGTCGCAGGATGCAACAATTCGACGGACTGTCAGTCATTGTGACAAATCCGCTATTTGCAATGCTTACTTGAATAATAAGTGAGGCCTATTAAGACCTGACCGACCCTGGCACGTCAAGGTGTTACATGTTCCAGATTACAAACAAGCGCCGGCACAGCCCTGCGACGTGACGTCCACATGGAGGCAGCAGTACTATGTAAAGGAACAACAAATATGCATGGAAATGCTGTCTCTGGCAGACCGCCGCTGCGGCGAGGCCGATAGATTGCTATCTCTGTACGGTCGGTCCATGGATCCTACAGAGCATCAGGCCACCTGCTTCCATTATTTGCGAAGGGGCCTTAGCGAGGCAGTACGTGGCTTGCGGCGTGTTGTGTTGTACCGGAAGAACTTAGTCTGGAAAGCCAGTCCTTCGGTGTCATGGATAGACCGAAACGCCTGTCGAGTCTCACCGGTGCCATGTGGATAGTTTTCTCCAGGGACCAGGCACGGGTTTCCGTAGTCGTTACCGTACTGTCTGTTCGAAGATCACTTGACACCTCAGCAGCTATCAATGTTGAGACCTCGATGATCGAATTGTGAAAGCATGTCTCGGCGAGAGTCATGCCATGGCTCGCACAAAGTCGACAGAACGGGAATGTATTCATTTGTTCAACATGCTTTGGAGGGGTTTCTCGCGTAGCAGGCGCACAAGACAGCAACCAAGTGCGGCTGAGGTTGCGCCAAAGCAAGAATTTAGCGAGGAAAGATCGGGGATTGATCCGCTTCTGCAGCGATTCTGCAGCTAAGGGACTGGGTACCTCATGACTAACTGTGACAGCGACCAAGAAGTGGGATCGTAGATTGTGGATGGTTTTTCTCGGCGACATTCCATCGCATCCAAGAATACGACTGAATGTTTGGCTCGCTCCTGCCAAAAGTCAATATACCTTCCAAACCCGCGGTGTCGCAATCGGGTGCATTCCGCGACACATTTCTCGGCCAGAGTCCGAAGCCGGATTTCCGTCCTCGCCATCACACATTGTGCATGCTCCATTGGGTTCGTGAGTGAGGCGCCGGAGCGTTGAAGCGGACGCAAGCGAAAGACATGCAGTATGCACAATGCGGTCGTTATCCCTACTTCCCACGTGTCGACGACGATGACGGTGGTGAGCACCCTGTCCAGCATACAGTGCTTACTCACCAGCCTCTACAAGACTACAATGCCCATAGGGCTGGACTGGCTGCCCGTTCCCATGTGCGAGCGTTGTGCTACAGTGCAACGGGTGAGACGGTTGGCACGGTTGGCTATGTCCGTCGTCGTAGCCTATGCCCGTCTGCTTCTCGAGCTCTGGGATGATCGACAGCTAGGCCGTATGTGTCACCAGCGAGTTGCTAATCTTGGACCGATGACCAAGAAAGGATAGCTGCAGCGTTCCATCTGGACCGCCGCGCCCTTCGCTGTTCTCTGGCTCCCCCACCCGGGTGGCCGTAAGGCTGATAGGCCCTGCGTCTTTCTCGAGACCTGGCATGTGTTTGTGGCGCGCTGCGAGAGGGGAGGGGAGTCGGTGAAGCTACAGTGGTGTACTACTATCGACAGGCCTTGTGATAGGACGGACGAGCCTTTTGTGCCAATCTTGCAGCAGTTTATGCTTTCTCGCCGCTTTATGCCAGGCATACAGGCCGTAACAGGACAACAATCATAGTACGCTTTCCGTTTAGACAGAATGATAGCTGACCAGTCAGGGATATCGTCGCAGCTTCGAGATGCTCTAGAGATATCGTCGAGGCATGAATTGTACTGCTGCAGAGCATAATCTTGAACGATACAGCCAATCCAACCCCACAGCTCGCATAGGTGACTCTTACTAGATACGATTTGACACTGACTAATGGCAATACCGTTTCACGCTGCGACAACTCTCACGGATCGGATTATACAACAGACCGCCGTGAAGCACATCGCATCGACCGTCCATCCGTCGCAACCGGCGATGGAGTCACGCCTTACCGACACACTCCGTACCGGGCATTCCGATGTGTGGCAGCATCCGCTCGACACAGCTCGCTGGGTTTCTACTGCAAGTGTGTATAACAAACAACTCGTGGCATGACGGCGACCTGTCAGCGATCATGCGTGCATAATATACCAACAATGTGAGGCCGACCATGACCCAAAAACAACACAGGTATTATTCTGGGCATGCTTCTCTGCGACGAGTGCTTCAGCCTTGCGAACGTGGCGGGGTCGCGGTGGTAGAGTGCATTTGTACATGTACCTTTCTTAGCTCGCTTCCCTCGTCCACCGCCAGACCACCAGAGAGGCAGAGCGTGGTGTGAGGCCGGCTGCCGCATGCCGCGCCCACTGCGCAGGATTCAGCTGCGGAGAGGCCCACAGCACGGTGGACGGTACAGTACCAGCAGCAGGGGCCTCGTAGGCGTCCACACTGGGTATCGGCCGAGAGGTGATGCGCAGCAGCAGCAGCAAGCCTTCGCGCTGCTGGCGCGCGGACAGACCGTATACGGTGTTGCAGGTTGCAGGGGGGGCTGGCATGCGAAGGGCGTTCGCTCGCAACACATGGCACCGGTGCAGCTGGCAGGGATGTGGTTCCGTCCGACTCCTGCGTCTTCAGCGTGCTGCGCCAGTGACCTGAGCATTCGCTTGATCTGTTATATGGAGCTCGAATGGCCCCGATTCCTACCCACCTTCTTTTGTAGTATACAGACTACTTCCCTCTGCCGAACGATAACTAACCCGCCGAGCCCACTCATCTTCCTTGATCTTGGTCTTGGTCTTGGTCTTGCAATCAATCATCTTCTTCCATCACAACCCTCGATATCGACAACATGTACGATCGACCAGCAATGTCTCGCCATTCCGCTTATTCATACCCTCCACAATACGCCGCCCAACCCGAGCCGGCCAAACAATATCCCACAGCCCACAGCACTAGCAGCGCCTTCAGTGCCAGTGCCAACCCCAATGAAGACTGGACTAAGATCTCAGATCTTGCCGAACGCAGGAGGATACAGAACCGGATCGCTCAACGCAACTACCGTGAGTATTGAATGCAGCATCTCAGTCGACAGACAATCTAACAAGCTCCTAGGCAAGAAGCTGAAGAAGCGTCTGGAAGACCTCGAACGCCGTGCAGGCTCCAGCTCAGCATCGCCCGAACAACGTCCCGTCGAACTCTCACGATCAGATTCCGTCACATCAATGTCCGCGAGCGCTTCAAGACCTCGATCGACAAGCAGCCAGCTCCGTCGTGATCAGACGCCCGAAGTGCTCGCACAGCAATACGTACTGCCCTCATCAGAGGACCGCAGCATGTTCTCGCAGCAATACACCCGCCAACTATCCACATCGCCACCACCATTCTCATACGCCTCGCTGGCCGGAACTGAAAGCCACGTCAGCTATCCATCCTACTCCCAAGCAAACGCATACTGCAACATGCCCCCGACCATGGACATCCCGCTGTACCACTCATACATGCAGCCCATGCACCAAGCGTACGCCAACGGCATCGCAACTCCACCGATCAAGCAAGAGTTCTACGCCGAAGACGAGATCAACCCGTTCAGCATGAGCTATGCCTCCATCGCCGGCGTCGACGTCAGCACCACCATCGCCCCATCGTACCAAGACGTCGCCGCTGCCTATGTGAGTACTACCGCTGCCGCCCAACCGCCCATCGCGTACGCGAGGAGCTACAGCTACCCGCAATGACGATGAAGCGAGCGACGCGGACCAAGCTGCCTTTCGAGCTCGAGCTGATAGAGATGCGACAGACACCCTCGCTGTCAGACTCGCTCGAGCACCACTCGCCGCCAGACTACAATGTATATCCGCGAACACCGGCTTCCATGCCGCGGACGCCGCCCATGCACTTTTACGAGCGCGTATGAGGGTGTGAAGACTTTCCAACAATTTTACTTGGTCACAACGAACGAACGACTTACGAAAAAGCGCCAACGGCGTTTTGTACTTTTTCTGTTATTGATTCTGCCTTACTTGCTTTTGCTTTGCTTCACTTCCAGCGTCCAGGCCCAGGCGCAAACAATAGACAGGGAACGGAAAAGACAGCCTCGAATGTCGGTGCCTACCTAGCAACGGAGTTATCGATTTTGCTATCTACCGCCAGCAGCTCATTTGTCGGAGAGGGGAGCGGAGATAGGAATTGGGAGGAGTTGGGGCTCGGCCGCGTGGACAGACACAGCCGCAGCTGGTGCGAGAGAAGGATTCCATGCTGGGGGCGGCGAATGCGATGCTCCTACCTGAGCACGCCTTTGCTTTGCTTTGCTTTACCTTGCTGCCAAGTCTCCAACAACCATGGAAAGTAACAACAACAACGTTTAATGACAGCACTTAGTAGTAAATAGTATTCGAGTAGTAGTTCGATGGATTCAAACTCTCACCCCCAACTATCACGACCACAGACCTCTTTCTAATTTACAGCAACTACCGTGCTCCCCTGCTGTTGCACTTGTCAAGGTACAGGGTGTTGAATCCTTGATATTTTAGCTTCGATCAGTGTAACCTGCTGTATCGACTAAGTGAGTCTATCGCGTTCGCGCACAGCGCTGATAACTAATCCTTTGGGCGTCCGGGCCGGGTTCTGGTTGTCCCCGAAAGCCGGTGTCCTTGGTGGATCGACACAGCCTTTCCGGCTTGAACCTAAAGCTACTGTAACTTACTCATCCATCTACATACACTTCCGTGTCTTCCTTGCTCACCCCAGCCTCCAGCGCGGAATTCCGGTCTGTGACTTGAAGCCCCAGAATTTGGGCGCAGTCGATGGTGAAGTGGAGTAGCTAGCATGAGGCTGTGATCCCTTCGCTCCTTCAACCCACAAAGCTATACCATAGACTTAGATGGAAGGAACACGCACATGTTCAGCCTCGCCAGGTCTCCCCACGAGCACGCCACGACATGCGATGCTGCTGCCTCGACGTAGACATGCAAACAATTAGGTACTCCTCCAAGGCTGAAGCGCCAGTTACACATAGTCAAGCAGCCTCGCAGGATCGAAGGTGGGACCATCGCAAGTTGCCTTCAACATCAGCACCAATAATACTTTCAAGGCAGCATTGTCCTCCGCCCCTGCCATTCTTGCCGCCTCCAAAGAAACGCCCACAATCCTCTCGCATCGCCATACCATGTCGCCATCGGCAACAGGGCTACACGTACCTATCGCGTAGGGCACTGCCACGCCACCACGCCGTACCATCGAAGCTCATCAATAAAGTGGAGAGGTGGTATGTACGGATATGTATGTAGCCCCAAGACGGGACTGATGGTGAACCTGTACCCCGAATACCAGGCACCCACAATTGCATGGTAAGTAGCACAAACTGTACATAGTACCTCAGAACCATACTCTCGTTAGTCATGGGATGAAGATTTGTTCTTCGAAGTGCCTTCCCACGCTTTCTGCCTCGCTTCCACCATCGCGTGCAGGCCGTTATGCGTGGACTGGTTTCGGGCGCTGCTGGTGCAGGGCACTGCATGCGTGGTGAGTTGGTGATGGTGGCACTATCCGTCTCGGGCCGAGTCGGGTTTCACATGTTCGTTATGGTTTCGATGTCGCTGGAGCATCTTGTCTGGACATGTTCAGTGCCGGCGGTGGTGTTGGCGTGCCAATCTCTGCCAGTACCTGCACTAGGTTGCGGTCGTGATAGACGTGTCTTCACTCCAACACCTTGTTCGAGTCAGAGCTCGTGAAGTGATGTGTCAGCAGTATCAAGGCTGCGTCCGTACTGTAGCATACGGCGATACTGCCGTTTCGGCAGCCAGAAGCCGGATCTACCAGTCGTTTTCGCTTCCAACTCGCTACAATTAGAGTGTGAACTACATAACTACATACTGTACACGTGATAGGGTAATTGATATCACTGCAGTGCGGGGCGACGGACATATCCTGCTTGCGTACATTACTCCTGTACTGTAGCTGTACATCACGCTGCATCAAAGAAACACGTTACTCATCACAACACTGGTTCGCGTCTCGCTTGAACACGCCACGCCGCCTCGAATCCTCTACAAAGGCATCTTCCGACCCGCCAGTAGATACCTGATACCGAGACCGATACCAACACGGCCGCCCCACCAAATCCGTTCATCGACCTCTTGCCGTTATCTAAGCATCATGTCGCTGCACACCGGAGACGAGAAAAAGAAGAAGCACAGCCTCGTGCTGTTCGGCGGAGACCAGTGAGTTCCGCCCCACCACCGCCGCCATGTCCCCCGATTACCGTGCATATCGTCTATATCCTACCCTCCCCTTCCAACGTGGCCATCGGGTACCACCATAGCCTACTGTAGGCAGTGGTCTCCCCGGGTCGCTGCCTCGGCTGGACGCATCATCGTCGATCTGTGTTACTAATCAAGCCTCACGTAGGGCCTGGCAAGAGGATGAATGGACGGCAAGTGACGACCGGGTGAGGGGAGGCAAGTCGCAGGTATGTTGCTTCGCTTCTTTTTGCTGTCATGGGACACAGTGATTGTGTGTCGAACCCCGAAACTCGGAATTGGCGCTGAATCAAGGCAATTGTCTTTCGTGCAGAGTTACCTCATTCGCGACGAGAAGAACGCCCGCTTCTATGGCAATCTCGATATCAAGACGCTGGGTGGCGCCGGCTTTGCGTCACAGCGTACCGTCAGTGAGGACAAGAACTGGGACTTGTCCGAATATGCTGGCATCCAGCTCGACATCGCCAAGGGTGACAGTGAGTCCACCTTCGGAGAACGTACGTGAACGTGTTCCGGGAACGATCGACTGACTGCAATTGCCTTTCAGAGAAGCGGTACACTCTCATCTTGAAAGATACCCTGCTCAATCGCAATCCGGAAAATGGCCGCGAGCAAGCCACCATCTCATGGGAGTGTGATTTCGACTTGCCTCCACAGACCGTTCCCGGTGAAACCAAAGACCGAACCGTCTTCATCCCGTGGGACAGCCTCAACCCGACTTACCGCGGGAAGCTGAAGAAAGATGCCGAACCGCTTGACCTCAAGAAGATCAAACGGTTCAGCATCATGATGAGAAGGTACGTTATCCATCTCACCAGACAATCCCTAACAAAGATCTGACCTCGTTTTCCCAGCTTCTTCGGCACTCAGGAGGGAGACTTCAGCCTCACGATCAAATCGATCAAGGCCGCTGCACACGCACCGCCACCTTTATACGCGCAAGTTGTCGATTCTGACTCCAGCGAGGTTGAAAAAGGCCAGTCCGGACTTTCCGACTCGTCAGACGTTGCGGCAGCGCGTGGAATTTGGCGCCAGCTCTCCCTTGTGTTTGTCTCTCTGGCACTGGTAGGCACTCTCATGAGCTTCATGAAGTGCGGCATGTAACTGCCACTCATTCTCGGGTTGAATTGCGTCCAGAATTGAGTGTACAGAGCTGCAGCACAAGTCAAGAGGCCGAAACTGGTATCCAAGTAACGATTGTAAAATTAAGAACGCATCTAGCCATCTACTCGATTTCAAATCACGACGAACAATCTCACTGGAAAGACCGACCATCGATAAACGTGAAACACAGATCTTGCCATTCACGATATATATGCCCTACAATCCTCCAATAAGGAACAGCATCCAATACTACCCGTTCTCCTCACTTGAGATACCTAGAATCGACGTACTTGTCACCAGCAAACCCCTCCCCAAGCACCGTCTCAACCTGGACCGGCGCCTCCAACTCCCTCGCAAACGCAGCCCTCTCCCCCTTCGCCCCAGGCCCCTTATTCCCAAACTCCCCATAAGACACCTCATCAATCCTCTCATCCCCCACATTCCAAATCGCCCACCCAGCCGGGTCAATAACCCTACTCATCTCCGTCCGCTGGAAAACAACCCTCGCGAAATTCCTCCAAGGCCGTCCGAGAAAGTACGACCCGTCGTCCACTTTCAACTTCTTCCCTCCATTTTTCCCAGGAGCAAATGCAGCCGCCACGTTCGACTTGTTGATCACATACCAGCCTTCGTCGTCCGTCGAGCGGCCGGAAGCCGTTATCCAGCCGTGAGAAGGGATCGTGCCGTTGTTCTTGGAGTCGGGCTGCAGAGGAACGACGCCGATGTCGCACTGCTCGAACCAGGCGCGAGCGCGCTGGCCGAAGATGAAGTCCGTGGCGCCTTCGATGTAGGTCTGCGCGTAGAGGTGGCGGCCGGCGTTGGCGAGGAGGGTGTCTTGGTAGCCCGTTAGGGCGCAGGCGTAGTAGCCTTGTCTCTGGTGATGGAGAACAAAGTATGTAAGCTAAGGCCTCGGGCAGAAATGTTTGAAGGGATTTGCTTATGGTAAGCGTGGATGGAGAACAGGACTTACATCCGCCTGCGCGCTCACGGCGACGGCTTGCGAGCCCTCTCCGAATTCGTTTCTGACGTTGACATTGTACAGTTTGAAATCACTCGTCCAGACTCTCAAGGTCGCGGTGAGATCATTGTTCGGCTGCGTCTTCTGACTCTCGGAGGAGGTGATCGTGACTTGGTTCTTGCCATATGTCTTGTCATCTTTGGTGTAGCCAAGGACAGTCAAGGGACCGCTGAGTTTAGGGATGTAGACCTGCTCGGCGTAGGTGCCGGGGTGGATGAAAATGACTTGTTCGCTGGTGGTGGTGTTCGACAGAGCTGCGACAGCTTGTGAGATTGTCGTGTACTGTTGTGCCTTGCCCACCGTGAGGGCGCCTGGAGGAGCGTTTGTGCGGCTTGTTGCTACGACTAAAGACACGAGACTGAGGCAGATAGTGAGGATTTTCATTTTGGATGTTTGCGGTTCGATTTCTAGAACGATAGGCAGAGTTGGTGCATTGAACCGTTAATTGGAAACGTTCTTATACTTTGATCGGTCATTGCAAAATTACTTGCAAAGCTGTTTGAATTAATCCGTGAACACAAGCAGAGAAGAGGGGTCAATTGAATTTGGATAATAGTGATGTTGAATTGCCGTTCATGACGAAATGAGAATGGACTTGTCTGATTGGTGGAATGATTGTTAAGAATTCCGTCAAGCTTCGTGTATAGTCCGGCATCTGTTCGAAAAGTCACAGATGTTTGAGACTCTTGCGGAGAACGAGAAGACTGTCCCGAGGTCAAACAAACGGTTCCGCATCGAATGAAGCCTAGCTTGCGGTTTTGTGAGCGACGCATTGCCGTTCGAAAAGCAACGACATCAGATAAGCAGCATCACAGCCAACATCACTCTCGGCAAACCAAATCGCAGTTGAGCGGAGAGTGCTTTGGCATCCAGCATCCTAGAATCCAGTCATTACATGAAGTCGTCCAAGAAGTCTTCATCTCGGTCTTGGTTGCTGGACATAGCCATCTGGTCCTCGGTGTGAATATCGTCGTACATGTGGTCCTTCTGCCACTTGAGCTGCTGTCGTTCTTCGGCCAATTTTGCGTCTTGTCTCTTCTGTTCAGAGGCACCATTATCAGCATCACACTCCATATCAACGAGTCGGATAGCCGGATGCCTCTCAAGAGGTTGTAGACCTACCTTTTCCTGCTGCGCAATGCGTTCGACCTTCCTCAACTCTTTCTCTCTATCTTCCTTCTCCTGCCTCAAATCCGGGTGCTTCTCGACCTTGGTCTTGTTCAAGCGGTTGACAATAGCGTTCTCGCGCTGGCTGACATACACCCGCTTGACCTTCTTGTTGTCCTTGAAGCCCACTTGGCCCGTCGCCATTGAACCATCCTTCTTCAGGTTTGACCAAGGCGTGTAAATGACAGTGATGTTGTCCTTCTTGTTGCCCTCGATCGAGTTGGCCTTGGTAAGCTGGGCGCAGTCCGTGAGCAGCTCCTCGGGGATCGCATCCCAGGTCTCGTTGTCGCGCATGCGCAGGTAGATGTGGGCGGAACTGAGGTTGTCGACATGGAACCATACATCCTCAGGCCATCCGTGGGCGATCAGGTCCTCATCTCTCTCAAGAAGTTAGCATGTACTGTCTCGTGAAGGTCAATTGAGGCGGGCGTCGCACTCTCTACTTTGTCCTTGCCGACGTAAATGTACGCGGCAGGCTTGACAACAGCGCTCGTGAAGTAGAAGACCATCCTGAGAATACTAGTCGTGCCGTGTTTGAATGTGTCTGTAAAAGCGGTCGGTCCCACTGGCAAAAGCAGAAGTGGCATGTGAAATCGCACATCCAACGGTCGGCCACATGTCGATCCCCTCCACGGTCCAGTCCAGCTGCGACCAAGAAGCCAACATCGCCAAATGCTACATCCATCCTGACTCTCTGAGGACGAAAACCAAAGCAAGTCAACAACACCCAGCATGGCCTTACTCACCAGCCTCCTCAATGTCGTCGGCATTGTCTTCCTGGCGCATGCGTAAGCCCACCCAACCTCGCCGTCTTCAACCTCCAACCCAAACTAACACCTTTCACAGCGTCTACAGCGCCTACGAACACTCCCTCCTAGCCTCCGCCTCCTCAACACCCACCCTCCGCCTCCCTACCGAAGCCGAGCCCAAGCTAAGCCTACCGATCGACATCGCGCTCGAAACCCTCTTCTCCGTCCTACTCCTCTGCGTCGGCGTCGTGCTCTCAAGCCCGGACCTCAAACCAATCCAATGGAGCAAGTGGGCCGGAAACCTGGAGCGCAGCAAAGAGGCTAGGATTCTGCAAGAAGCTGGTGTCGCGCCGGGAAACCCGTATGCGCAGTTGGAGGACAGGCCTGGCTTTTGGGACCCAAGAGGTGCGAGGAAGGCTTTCGGATTGTGGGTCAAGGACGGCGCGAAAATTGAGAGCTCGTAGATCTGGATCGTTTGCAAGTTGGGTGTGCTTATAGCTCAGACTACGTGTTTGTAATCAAGCGAAGCGAGTTTGTACAAAAATTCGAACCCCTCTACCAATTTATCGTAATGTAGCTTTGTTGATGCTTGCATTGAATGACTGATAATACTTGAAAAGACTCTAATGGACTACGGGACTCGTAGCTCCACATGATCGCACGCAAGGGATCTCGATCTTAGCGGTAGCAGTCCCACCGCGATGGTCAAGTCACCTAATTGACGTGCACGACTTTACGAGAACATGCAGGCCCAAAACAGGATAGCAGCAATACATATCCAACGATATCGACCAACAGTAAGAGCATTGTCACCCCTCATATAGCCCCACCGGGCAAGCCATTCAGTTCCTCTGCACCACGAAGGGATCGTTCAAGGCTGGCAGATCGATCGAATCGAGCCAGATAACGTTTGGATGCATCGCGAGTCGCCTTTAGTGCTACTGCGTTGTGCCCAGTAATCGATTCGGGTAGATTCTGGGGTGCATTTTGCCTGTTTCGGTTGACTTTACGATCGCACTATCCCGTGGCAGGATTGCATGGCCCATGTGTAGCCTATGCTAACTTGCGTACCTCCGTGATGCTCTGCGTCTGTGAAAACAGCGCACCTTTCCCGTCTACCTGCAACGCATGATGCGGTGTAGCCAGAGGGGTCGTCTCATTGATCGCGCTTCATTTTACCCCAAAGATAGGCGATTGGGATGCAACCTGTGGTGGTCAAGGTAACAGCAAATGCCTTAGTCGCATCTTGACCAGGGATGGTACCTAGGTATTCCGATTACCGTGATCGCAGAAATCTGCACACTGCTTGCAGTGCTCGTTTCTGGTAAATGGCGATGTGTACATGGAGTCCATAGCAGCCACTTGTGCCTCCGCGGCCGACGGGAGGCACACCTGGCGCGCCGTTGTAGTGGATCTCACGTCCAGATGACCGGCTTTTCGCGCGAACATGTCGAGCCGGTACCTTTTGTTCTTGCAAAGAATGCATGTGAAATCCTCGGATTTGCGCGCTTTTGGCTCTGTCTGGGTCGTCCCCGAGCCGTTTAGCAACCTAGGCGGCAGGGTCGTATATCTCCAGCGCGATGAAGTTACATTTTCATGAGCCTTCGTAGGCCGCAAGCCTCCAAAACTCCATGAATGCTTGTGCCGGGTCCGTGAGGAAGACTTGTTGGTTCGCCCTGATCCGACGAATACCATCTCACAATCAGGACCCAACTTTGCTCCTCGACCATGTATCGTTGCTCAAGCACTGAATGGACCGCCTCGTCCGGCAAATCCGAAACCACCACGACCACTGCTGTCAGGCCCGCGAGGCTGTCTTGTTGGCTCGCCTTCTTTTGGTGTACTCGTCATTTCGCGTCTGGGGCCCAATCTCCTGCCCATGTCCTCGGGATCGAAGACTTGAGATCCACCAAAGGCTTGACGTGCCGGCGAGTGGCCAGCAGACGCGGGCTGACTGTTCATGTTGCTGTGTGGTTGCTTTCCTCGCGGCTTTCTGTTGTCGCGTCCCTGTGAGCTCTCTCTAGAATTAGGCGCTGGCGTGGCTGGGTTTGAAGATCCCATAATGCGTTCCCTAGCCTCGGCGTACTTCTTCACTTTCTCTTCGCGCTCGATTGCAGCTCTCTTCTTGCGCTCCTCAAAGCTGGCTTCTTTCTTCTTACGCGCTTCCTCTTCGCTTTCGTCGCCGTCGTCTCCATTTTTGGCAGCAGGTTTGCGACTCAGCACCATCATAGGCTGTTTAGGCTCTTGTTTCAGAGGGACTGCACCCTGCGCCTCAAGCCACAAGTTCCGTCCTGGGTTCTCTGCTGAAGCCCACAAGTCTTTCTGTAGTTGTTGATGCTGGGCTCGCTTCTCGGCCTTGGTGAGTCGCGCGGCAGGTAGCTCGGGCGCCTTGGGCTCGGGCCTCTGTTCATGGAAATTAGCCACAAAGTCGCATACCACGACCTTCGGAATTGCTCACGTCTGCTAAGGACTCCCAATCATCATCCCACGCATCGCGAACCCCGCCTTTACTCATATCGCAATCGTTCGACAAGGCGCGGAAGATCGATCCCTTTGTGAGCTTGATTGATCGAGAATACGAATCGGTCAAAGTCTAAAAGTGATTTAGCAGTCTCAAGAAGTAACGTGTGAAAGTAGATTGGGGAGGTTGTAAGCAACAGCAATGCCAGTATTTCGGCACAGGGTGTTTCAGTTCCAAAACCCCCACATTCCGGCATGGACCCGCAGACGTGCCGCAACCTAATTCCACTTTGGCTTCACGTCGTGAACAACGACATCATCGCTGGCTGCTGCGATCAATGACTGAGCGAGTGTTGCAGTTTCTCTCATTCACAACGTCACACGCCAAAAATGTCAGGTACGCTTCACTCTAATTCACTTACATTCAATTTGTCACGAGCTAAAGCGTCAGCTCAGCTCCCGCCGATCAAGACAGCCACATGACTTCGTCTCCACCAACGACACTCAGCCCTGCCGATTCGCAAACAACTCCCAACATGCCTACCGCCGCATCAGGCGCCAATATGGCGAATTCCAACGGCAAACGTCCCCATGGTGCTCTCCTCAACGGCGGTGAAGAAGACGAGGCAGTCGAGACGATGCCGAACGCTGGCAGGAGCAACGCACCTGTGCAAACGCACAAAGACAGTGGATACCAGTGGAGCAGGGCCGAAGACGAGCCTGGGTACGCATGGCGCAACAAGAAAGCAATAGACGAGATGGGTAGGGCTTTGGATGGGCTGGTACACAAGGACCTTGCCGTGCGAGGTAAATCAACAATCAGAGCAATCAACAGACGAGATGCTGACTTTAGTGATCTTTCAGGTCGCTATGGTGATCCTCTCGAGGTTGCAGAGAGGGAGCCAGCTCTGCTCGCAAGCATGAAGTGAAGGAGACAGCCCAGATACTACTTTTGAATATTTGATGCGTTCGAGCGAAAGGGCATTGATGCTTACGGGCATTTTCTTGAGGTTGTGCTGGGCACGGCCTTTGGTAAAAATAAAACACAACAACAGACCAGGTCCATTATGGCGATAGAACACAACGTATGTCAGCGCAACGTGATCGCCATTTTTTTCAACCCCTCGTTTTCGGAGTCTTGCGCCTGTATCAACGACCGGTCTCACCTCCCTTGCCTTGCACAGTTCCATTCGAAGCAAACCACCATCGTCCAGATGCCCGGAATTCCAGGCTTCGTCCAGGCAACCGTGCCTTCATGAGTGGGGTCGCAGGGTCAAACGCTCCCTGTGTAACGTGAAGGTCTCCCTCGAAGCTCAGCGGCAAAGCTTCTCGCACTCTCACCGACACCACACCACCGACCGCCACTTTTCCCTGCGACACATCAAGGTCGCAGACTTCCCAGCTACTACGCCACTGTTGCAGGCGCCAGCAACATATCTCTCGATCGCGCAAATTGAGGGCGTCCTTCCAACGACTTTCACCGCAACGCCATGCCTCCTCCCAAGAAGGACGTCGGCCCGGAAGACGGTCCACGCAAGGTAAGTCTACATCATTCGATACACTCCACCTCATCAAGTAACAGAGTAATAACGAGCATTGAAGAAGCGCAAAGTCACGCAATCGAATACTACCACGAACCGCCGCATCACCAGAGGGATGAACCTGGACTCCACGCGACGTGCAGTCTTCACCACGAGCGAACTGCTGGAAAACGTACTGTCATACCTACCACCCCAACAGCTCTTCAGTCTACAGAGGGTATCCCAACAATGGCGTGGCGTCATTGCTGGCTTCCCCGGGCTTCAAGAAAAGATGTTCTTACGCCAAAGCGCGACCCCAATAGAGTCTTGGACTCTGGAGAACTACGAGTACCCCCGTTCTCTCGGAAGCATCGGAAGCATCGGAAGCACCATCTTGTACAGAAGACATCTGAGGCGCGTAGGGATGCCTAGATTTCGACGCAGCGACGGCAGCAAGACGATGCGAGGCAAGCTCCTTTCACTGACGCTGAATCCCATTTTCAGCCTCGCTGACTGCTCCCCGATGTCTTACAGTGGGGCCATGCTGTACCATAACCATCGAGCTCTGGTCGTGACCGGCATGTCAGCCATCGAGCGCTCGTGCATCGCCTTTTCGGATCATGTATCCATTCGCATCCGTCCTGGTGCTCTCCGCGTGGACTCCAGCCTACGGAACGTGTATTTCTCGGACCCTCCATGCCGAGTCGTTGAAGCCAAGCTTATGGTCAAATTCCAGGGGGCCAGGCCGTATGTGTTGAATCAACTGACAGACACAGGCTCAGGCTTCCGTGTCGAAAAAGATGCAGGCATCACGATTGGGGATATCTTGACGGCAGCATTGGAAACCGCTAAGCTCAACTGTTGCGAGTTCGACAACGGCCACCTGTGGAAAGATACGCGTACAGAATTGATGGACTTGGTCAACGAGACTGAGCAGCCGAGTGGATGGACCTTAGGGTTAGGTCTACGACGTTGAAGACATCACTCTGTACATAGATCTGTTGCGACGTCCTTTCCGGCCGTTGGTTGTCACGGACGAAGAGCGAGTTGCTGTGGCCATTGGGGAGGATCGAGCTGCTGGGGTCAGGGACTGAGCATCTCCCTCTTACGGACGTCACCTCGGAGTGGGCAAAGCGGCATTGGTCGTTGATTGCCACCGAGCAACCCAGCTTATCGAAGAGCGAGATGCGGAAAAGCGTGGTGGAGGCAATTGTTTGAGTGAATAACGAGCAGTCTGCGTCAGAAATGCAGGGTAATCCTGAGTCTTTCGAATCTTGTAGAAGACACGGCCTACTTTACTCGCCCTCTCTCATCATATGCTTCCAATATGTAAGTAACCTTTCCCACAGCGACGAGTGAAGTCTGCCAGTGCTAATGTGAAGCGCTCACGTCACATGCTAGCTAAAGGCCTGTTTTGCTCTCGCGAAGATGAGCTCGTAGACTTCCCGCTCTGGATCGGACAGCTTGACTTGTTCGGGTCTTGCCGCGCCACCATGTCACATGTGACCTGGACCTCGTCACAATCGCTCGACTGCAAAGCTGCCTCTTCTCACCACTCAGCTTCACTTGTGCTTCCCCACCACACACCACCAACACACTTTTCTCGTCAACCGACACACGCTACAGGCGGCTCGCAGCGCATTAGACAACTGCGCAAACCACTTTCAACGACAGCATCACTGAAAGCCATGGCTTCCAGATAGAGCACCAGCTTGGAAGGCGGCCCAAGCAAGGTCAGTCACCACTCGACGCACACGCCCACGATACTTCAGCAAGTAGCAGCAGTCCACTGACAGCATTGATAGAAACGCAAAATCACCACCCCAAGCAATTACCAAGTCACCCGCCGCGTCACTCGTTCGATGACCATGGACCCCTCCCACAGGGCTGTCTTCGATACGAATGAACTCGTGGAGAAGGTGTTATCATTCCTGCCGCTACCTAAGCTTTTCGTACTCCAAAGGGTCTCCCAAGCAATGGCTCAGTGTTATCGAGGCGTCTCCTGAGCTTCAACAGAAAATGTTTTTGCGTCTTCAGAACGCGACTCCAAAAGAGACATGGATCTACACGGGTCCCACCCCTGACAGCAACAACGTCTTAGCACTCTTCGACGGGTCGTCTACGAACAAGATGATCCGGCGTATTGGCAAAGAACCGGCCAAAGACAACAAACTGCTTATTCCGGTGACCCTGAATCCTGCGTTGAAACACGAAAGCATGGACTTTTCGACTGTTCAGCGCGTGTTGTTCACGCGCGGGGAAATCGTGACAATTCGCATCCTCCCTGGCGATTTCCACAGACAATCCAGCCTTTGGAACGTGTACATCTCTGACCCTCCGTGTCGATTCGCTGAAGGCAAATTCGTGGTGAAACTCACAGGGTACCTACCTGCCGGCATGCACTCCCAAGACAGAGACGAAGTTACGTTCCTGGTCAAATCAGACGTTGGGCTTACGATTGGAGACGCATTGAAAGCTGCATACACCTGCAGTTGTACCAAATTCATGCTGGACGGATCCGCGGACCCAAATGGGCTGGCAAGCATTCTTCAAGTTGGGCACATCACGCTGTACATCAGATTTCTTGAAGACGACAAGATCAGACAGGTGATTCCTACAGAAGCAGAGCGAGACGCTGTGATCACTGACTAGCTTTTGCCCTTATCTGAGTCAACACTACCAGGTTGCTCGGTATTCTCGTTTGTTCGTTTGAGGATTCGCGACGAAATAGAGTACTGCGCTCCAGCTACAGCTTGGGTACATTGCAACAAGGAACAGGGACCAAGACAAGCGTTGGTGACAGGATGATTGCGTCGAAGAATGCGCTGGTGATGCTGAACCACAGCGTCAAGATTGGAGCGTGGATCCTGGATCTTCGTAACCAGCTGTTCAGGTTCGACAGTTGAGACCAAACAAGCGGTTTGAGCATAGGACGGCTTGCTACTGGAATCTGTTGTGATGGGCTTCCGTGATCCACCCGGAGCGGTCAGCTAGCTATGCACAGAATTTCGAGGGCAACTAGTTCTTGAATGGTCACAGACAGTATACCCATGCAATTTTGAGAGCACTGAATCAGTCCGATAGGACGGACTTGGGCCATTTTCGTAAGCCAGCATGAAATGCCGCATCGAAACAAGAAATAGGGAAATCAGTGTCGCCTTGCGTCGCCGAGAAAACAAAACATGTTAAGCTTGACAGGAGTAATCTATCGGATAGCGACAATCGATAGCTGATTTATCGCCACGGCACATCCCATGTGCCTGTATCCGGAGCAGACTCTTCTCGTGGCTAGTTGCCGGATAAAGGTACTGAGCTCAGATCCCTTGTGAGGTGATGTTACCCTTCGCCGACTCTCGTACACGTCTCTCGAATCGAGCGCATACGCATCGGCCAAATCATTCATCTTCGGCATAACGTAGATCTCAACACCAACTCCTGGCCAAGTCACTGTACATGCGTGGTCGTGGTATACGCGGTCCATAACGATGGGGTCGGGTGGGCTTGACGTCTCCACAGCAAGTGGAGTCAGAGTAAATTGTGGCGGAAGAAATCTGCCCGGGCAGATCCAGAATGCCACAAGCGTGCCTGCCCTGATCGCATGTGTAGTGAATTCAACTTCCCATTTCATCCACGGTAACAATCTCCAAACATGCATCGATTGCAGACGACTACTAACTCTCATCATCCTACACCCACGACGGACATAAGACTCCAAAAGATTCCCTCTGCCCGTGCAGAAACAGCTCGCTCGCGTCGATCTTGGCTGGGGTGTCGGCATTGACAAGGCCCGTTCTCCTCCTCTAAGCTTTGCGGGTGATGCAATGCACATCCCACGGCTCTTGCGCAGCATATAGTATTGTGGACCTTTTCCATGTGCCCTGCCTGTCTAAATACCTACTTATTCGACCTCGCATCCGCACCGTGGTCTTGCGTGCACTTGCCTCTTCGTTCGCAGAAAGAAAGTTTGTTCTAATAGGCATGACATTCTACGTCGCCAGAGCCTCGACCAAACTGTAGAGTCGCCACCTCTAACAAAGACATACTTCCTCACGCGACAAGACCGTCGACGCCGAGAACACAGCATTTCGTTCGTTACACAATGTCAGCCGACTTCCAGAACGATCCATACTCCTGGGAAGGACTCACAGGATGGAGATCCTACCGCATGGCGCGACCCTTCCGGGGCATGTACTGGGACGTCCGCAGAAGACTGCCGTACTACTGGAGCGATATCAAAGACGGCTTCAACTATCGCACCTTCGCTGGCACCATCCGTATTTTCTTCGTCAACCTCCTCCCGGCACTGGCCTTCCAGCTTGACATGGAGAGGAACACGGACGGCTACTTTGGCATCAACGAGGGACTCTTTGCGTCCGCTCTGGCTGCTGTTGTCTTCAGTCTGTTGTCGGCACAGCCGCTGACTGTTGTTGGCATTACTGGTCTCATCTCGCTCTTCAATTATACGGTGTACGATATTGCGGTCGCACAGGGTGTTGCGGAGATCTACCCGCAGCTCATTGCTTGGGTTTCGATCTGGGCTGCAATCACCCATTGGATGGCTTCGATTTTCAATTGGTGCGACTATATGAGGTACATTACGGACTTTTCGAGCACTTCGTTCGGTCTCTATGTCGGCATAATTTACATGAGTACGTCCTGGTGGATTTGTATTCCTGTCGCAAATAGCTAACGACATCAACAGTTAAGGGAGTTGAAGAGCTGGTAGACCAATTCAACAGTGGAAGCTTGCCCGGTGGCTATCTCAGCGTGGTTATAGCGCTCTGCTACTGGTTCACGGTATATTGTCTCGAGTTGATGGGCAACACTATCATGTTCAGACCTTACATTCGCAAGCTTCTCTCAGATTATGCCTATCCGATCGCGACGATTTTCTGGACTGGCTTTTCCCACATTCCCGGCCGCATCAAAGACACTGACTTGTTGCGAGTCCCTCACACACGCGCATTCTACCCAACTGTCGACCGCAGCTGGCTGGTCGATTTCTGGAACCTGGAAGTTAAATGGGTCTTCGTCGCTTTGCCAATGGGCATCCTTCTCACGCTCCTCTTCTACTACGATCACAACGTCAGCTCGCTCGGCGCACAAGCAAAGCAGTATCCTCTAACCAAACCAGCCGGGTTCCACTGGGACTTCTTCCTCCTAGGTTGCACATGCTTCATCGGAGGCATAATCGGCATTCCGCTCCCCAACGGCCTCGTACCGCAAGCACCAGTGCACACAGACTCTCTGACCGAGTACAAAGACCGTCTGATAACCAGCAAAGAAATCGAAGACAAACCCAACGCCCCCGAACTGCGCAACAACAAGAAAACAATCGTAGCAGACAACGTCGCCGAGCAACGCGTCTCGCACTTCCTCATGGCCCTCGGCCTAATCGGCACCATGACCGGCCCCCTGCTCGTCGTCCTCCACACAATGCCTCGCGCGCTCTTCTGCGGCGTCTTCTTCGTCGTCGGCTGGGGCAGCATAGAAGGTAACGGCATCGTCGACAACGCCCTCTACATCTGCCGGGAGAAGCGCTTCGTCTCGCCGCAGGAACCGCGCCTCACGCTGCAAAAGTCCCGCATCGCACTGTACATCATGTTCCAGCTCCTGGGCGTGGGGTTCAGCGTGGCGATTTCGCAGACGATCGGCGCGCTGGGCTTCCCCGTCATCATCGTGTCGCTGATTCCGCTGCGGTGGGTGGTTTTGCCGCGGATTTTCTCCGAGCACGAGCTGCTGGTTCTTGATGCGCCGACTGCGGATGCGGATGTGGTGCTTGCGAGTATGGGCGGTCGGCCGGAGCTGCCGGAAGTCAGGCTTGCGCGGCAGAAACGTGAGGCTAGGGGCGAGGGCGGCGAGCTTGGAGGCGATGGCAGTGGTGGTACGAGCGGCACTAGCTCTGCTACGAACGATAGTGGATTGAGATCGAGGGATGTTTTCTCGAGCAGTAAGGAGGGCCAGGAGGAGGCCAGGGAGAAGGACGAGATGGATGCGCGGCAGAATGTGCGGTCGACGCTGCGGACTGGACATGCTTGATGTTGATGTTGATGATTTGGATAATCGTGAACTGAGGGCAGGCGATAGAGATGTTGGGTAGGTGCATTCTTGAGGGTTATAGAACGATATAATTTTAGAGAAAAGCCATTGTTTTTACCAAGAAGGAACCTTGTGGCCTCAACGATAATAATACACATGTCAGAGAATTATTATGGAAGTGCTTGAAGTCATGAACCGACTACCAACGGCACATGAAGCGTGCCGTGAATACAAATTGACAACAAGCGTCTTGTGATTGCTGAAATATGTACATGCTTGTAAGCGGAGTTGATACAATCGTGTAGTTGTACAGAATATCGACGTCTTTACTCTTGCAAGAGCCTCGATTGATATATGAGCTGCTTGTCGAGACATGTCATGTTCAATCATCGTCTCGCAGTGTGCTTCGGTGGACCCAGCATATGGCGAACGAGTCGCGAATCAGTCTTTTGCAGCTGCAATGCCGAAAAACGACGGTAGGTCTGATGTCAAGCGCCATGACTGTCATCGATGCCAGATGGTGCTGGACATAATCTCGCTCTCAAGGTGGATATCAAGCTGAAAGTGGTTTCAAGCCATGCGATCAGCCCGTTCAAACATCCACCGTCTTGAAAGCCTCAACAGGGGTATGCTTCATTTCCTGAACGCTGAGCGCAGGCTGCTGCTGCTGCTTGATGCGGTAAGCCTCAAAGACACCAAAGACGAGCCCACCAAAATGGCCCGCATGGTCGGTGTTGGTCTTCTTGTGCAGCCTGAGCATACCAAACAGCTCAGCGGCAGTGTACAGTCCAACGAGCATCCAGGCCACATAGGGGACTTCTACACCCCAAATGCTGACACTACCGTTCGGTCTCAGAGCGCACGAAGCAGCGGCAACGCCGAGCACGCCACCAGATGAGCCGAATGAGTATGCCATCCATTGCTTGGTGGCGACGTTGCGTGCTAGACTGACCCAGCCGCCGAAGATGCCGGCTCCGAAGAAGATCGCGAGGAAGGTTCCACGGCCGACATCCTCATGGAGTGAGAGACCGAAGAGCCAGAGTGTGGCTAAGTTGGCGGCTAGATGTGAGACCGTGTCGTGACGCCAGGCTGCACCGATGAGAGAGACAGCGTAGGGGTAGGCCGGCACGATGCAGAAGTACTTGCTGCTCGTGCGCCACAAGGGCGGCATGCGAGAGAGGACGAAAACCGCAAATGTAATGGCAGTAATGGTGCCGAGCGTGGTGACGGCCGGTGGGGTGTCGGGGAAGATGCGTGCGTTGAGTGAAGGTGGTGTGTAGTTGTCGCTCAGTACGGCGAGACCGAAAATGGTAAAGATGGCAAGCAGCGCGGCGGGTCCAAGACGTTGGAGAGTGCTGAGGTTGGGTACGGTGTTGTCTTTGATGAGGGTAGCCTGGTCCTCGTAGTATTTCACCCACTCCTTGCGTTCCACAGGCTTGAGCCAGCCGTTCGTTTGAGCGCCAGTAATCGACACGTCTCCATGAGCGTCGGTGTTGGTGAGCGCAACCACAGGTTGCACGCCGGCCGAGAGCTCCAGAGGTCCTCTTGACTTGTGGAGTGTAGCGTTCTGCTCCTGCTGCTCCTTGATCTCTCGTTCGGCCTGTTCACGCTCCCAGACTGCCTCGTTGTGATCTCGCATTCTCTCAAGGGCACTCTCGCCAGTTTTCGCGCGTCCGTATGCTGTGCCCTGGTCGGATTCCTCCTCTTCCGCAGGATCCGCCTTGTACAGCTTGAGGCTGACAGCGCGCTCCCTCAGCTCCTCTCTCAGGCGCTCGGTCTCCTCCTCTGCCCATCGACTACCCGCCGCCTGCTCATCAAAAGCTGGGTCGATCGAACGCAGATATTCCAAGGCCTTGAAAGCCAGGCTCCTCGAGACCTCTCTCCCAACAGGCAGATCAATGCCAATGTCGATCAGCGCGCCTGACAACCTCCGCCATTGAATGACGCTCAAGACGTAGTTGCCCATGGCCGCATCCATGCCCTCACTGCCGAAGATGGCATCTATTTCTGCCTGCGACCGTTCGCCGTCTGGCAGCGGCATGCCGCCTTCGGGATCGTAGTCGCGCCATGTGATCTCCGCATCTTCTTCCGCCGTCCTTTCCACTATTCCCTCAGTATGCGAAGCAGAAGTCGTCGCGGGTTGCAGCTTCGCATCGTCGGCGGGTTTTGTCGGGTCCAATTTATTCTTTTTTGCGGCGGTGGGATGTCGAGATTGTTGGAGCAATTGAGAGGTGGCCTTGAAGATACCTCCAATCTTCTTCGCCGCATGCGCCGTGTCCTGCGCGCGGACTTTAGGGGTGTTTCGGGTCGCATTGCTGCTCTTGTGTCGCGGGAATGCTCTAAAGAATTGCAGAATCGGCTGGCGCGGTGCTGGAGAGGCTGCGCAAAAGCCTCTTGATGCTATCGTGAGCCATGCATTGCTCATTGTGCTGAAGAGGCTGGATGCCTCACTGTACAAAAGAAATAATTAGTTAGGCTGGGATAGTGGCATCCGTGTATACCTAGGTAGTAGAGATGTCAATCGTCTTGGAAGTTCGAGAACGTCTCCGCAGCTTCAACTTGCCCGCGTCAGCACGTCAGATCGACGACGACGACAACATGATCAACATCAACGTCTGCCAGCGGTTCATTGAAAGGATCCAGTTCCGAGTGCGTGGTGAATACATTGCATCGATTGCTAGGTCAATAAATGTAAGGTCGCAATCGAAAAGCCGATGAAATTGACAGATGAAACTTTACGAAGAGCAGTCGGATATACAACACGGTATTATTACACGTTAATATACAAAATGTACCAGGTCATAAGTCATAATCTTCAAGCGAGTTCAACTTTCACGAGGTCAGCACATCCAAGTGGTCGCCCTCCTCATTAACAACCACCTTTGCCACATCTCCAGTCTTGATCGTGCCGCGAATAATCTTATCGGCAAGCGTGTTGCCCACCTCCTTCGAGATCAGGCGGTTCAGCGGCCGAGCGCCATACCTAGGCTGATATCCCTTGTCGCAGAGCCAGGCCTTGACCTCGTCTGACACAGACAGCGTGATTCTCCTGTCATCAAGCCTAGCCTGCAGCTCCTTCAACCTGATGTCGACGATATCCCTCAAGGCCTCACGAGAAAGACGCTTGAAGACAATGAACTCGTCCACGCGGTTGAGGAACTCGGGCGGGTACGAAGCCTGCACGACGTCCATGACAGACTGCTTGACCTCGCTGCTGATCTCGCTGCCGGCGCTCTCATCGGCGACGAGGGCTTCTGCGCCCAAGTTGGACGTCAACACGATCATCGTGTTGCGGAAATCGACTTTGTGGCCCTGTGCGTCGGTGAGGAAGCCCTCGTCCAGAACCTGCAAGAGCAGCGTCGAAATGTCCTTGTGCGCTTTTTCGAACTCATCAAAGAGCAAGACAGCGTAGGGCTTACGGCGGACGGCTTCGGTAAGCTGCCCGGCATCTTCATAGCCTACGTAGCCTGCGGGCGAACCGATAAGGCGGGAAACAGTATGCTTTTCTTGGAACTCGGACATGTCGAAGCGCAGGACTGCAGATTCGGTGGAGAAGAGGAAGCCAGCCATCTTTTTGCAGAGTTCCGTCTTTCCAACACCAGTCGGGCCAAGGAACATGAACGATGCAAGAGGACGGTTTTCGCCGCTCAAGCCGGCGCGCTGCATGCGTACTGCGTTGGCAACAGACTTGAGAGCTTCGTCTTGGCCGCGGATTGAGCTACGCAGCGTGTCTTCCATGTGTACAAGCTTCTCAACCTCACCAGACATAAGCTTGGTGACGGGGATACCAGTGGTTCGAGCGACGACTCCCGCGATGTCGTCCGCAGTGACTGAGTCGTGAAGAAGGCTCTCGGTGGCGTCTGAGCTAGAACCTCCATCCTCGCCCTGTTCTTGAGGTCGAAGCTTTTGCTCGAGGCCTGGGATAGTAGCATAGCGGAGCTCACTTGCTTTGGCAAAGTTGCCCTCACGCTGTGCTCGGTCGAGATCCATTCTTGCTTGCTCAAGCTCTTCCTTGGCCTTCTTGATGTCGTCGATCTCGGCACGCTCTTTTTCCCACTTGGCAGTCAGTTCGCCGGCCTTATCCTGCTTTAGAGTGAGGCTCTTCTCGAGCGCCTCTTTTCTTTCTTTGCTCGCAATGTCTGTTTCCTTGCGCAGGGACTCGAGCTCGATCTGGATGGTCATGATCTGGCGATCGAGCTCCTGGATGGCGTCCGGCTTGCTTTCTTGTTGCAGTCGTAGGGCGCTGGCTGCTTCGTCTACAAGATCAATAGCCTTGTCGGGCAAGAAGCGATCCGTGATATATCTGTTGGAGTAGGCAGCCGCCGCCACTAGAGCTCCATCGGTGATGCGAACACCGTGATGGACTTCATATCGATCCTTGATACCTCGCAAGATCGAAACGGTGTCCTGTACGGTGGGCTCGCCAACCTGAATTGGCTGAAATCTCCGGGCGAGCGCAACATCCTTTTCAATCATGCGGTATTCGTTCAGCGTGGTAGCTCCACAGCATTGAAGCTCTCCTCGCGACAGCGCAGGTTTCAGTAGATTGCTCGCATCGATACTGCCCTCGGCCTTGCCCAAGCCCAGTAGAGTGTGCAGTTCATCAATGAATAGTATAACTCCACCGTGTGCATCTTCCACCTCTTTCAGCACCTTCTTCAATCTCTCTTCAAAATCGCCTCTGAACTTGGCTCCAGCAATCAAACTTCCTAGATCCAAACTGATGACTCTCTTGTTCTTGATACTCTCCGGCACATCACCCCGTATGATTCTTTGCGCCAGTCCTTCCAAGATAGCAGTCTTGCCCGTACCGGCAGAACCGATGAGCACGGGATTGTTCTTCGTCCGCCTCGACAAGATCTGTATTGTCCGTTGGATCTCTGCGTCGCGTCCAATGACCGGATCCAGTTTGCCATCTCTTGCTCGCGCGTTGAGGTCGACACCGTACTGTTCAAGGGCGGGTTTCTCTGGCTCGCCGCCAAGGTTCATGCGATGAGTGCCGCCTGGAGGCTTTGGGTTGCCACCTCCGGTTGCATATGATCGACATTGTGAGATGGCTGGTGTCAGTGTTCTGGGTGCGAAGCGGAGAGGCGAATATATATGTTGCGATGTTGACAGTCGGGTTGTGTGTCTAGGTAACGGATGGCGAACATTGGCGATGCGCCGGGCAGCGCTGCGTCCTGTATTTTGCAGCATGTCACTTGTGATGTAGATAGGCAGGTGTTCGGCAGTGACTCTCTTGGTGGGATTCGGTAAGGATTTCAGTCGTGTTTACAACAGGTAGATATATATGTTAGCGAGACTATGGACCGACTCCACGAACGAAACACCGGGTACTTTCTCGAAGCTCCTACAGCTCGATAAGATCCATCTTATCTCGAGATCGACAGGGCCTGCTCTCAAACGGGCCGAGAACAGTTGAAGAAGTAGTACTCTCGACCTCGGAGACAGGGAGGCGTCCGGTATAGGCGGCTCGACATGATATTATTATTTTCATTGTTGTTGAGTTATGCATCGGTAATAATGGGTTGCATGGCAGCACGTGCGCCATTCTCGACGGGTAGAATAGGAGGAAGGAAGCGCAAGAATCGGGAGCGCATTCCGATTTAGGGCTGATGGATTGCGAAATAATGAGTGACGTCTGTTCCTAGCCGAGGGATTGGACAAACAGACCACACAGACGTTGGAAAGCGATTATTGACGAGACGAACCAGCGTATGCAGAACGAAAGTCAAGCTCTTGCAATTGGATATTGGAGCCGGTAGTGTCTGCATATACCAGACGGACAGATTTAGATGCATAAGCATGTCGCGTGCCTCGCGTGGGCCGGCCCATCTGCGAACGCGTCTGGCAAATCCGCTGATGCGGAGGGGAGGCTTGACCATGACCATGTTAGCATCAGCTCTCAAACGGTCAGTCAGGTAGTGTTACGACTTGGCAGACGAGAACAAACGGACCACCGAGGACGGATATAATGACGGATGGCTTGGGAGGGACAAGTTCTTGGCTTACAAGTTGCTTAGCAGGAGCTCGCCGTGGAACAGACCAATGCAAGTCCAGCTAAGAATTGAAATTTTGAATAGCATTGCGGATCTGCCCTCTTTGAGAGAGGAAGCGAATTCAGAAGCTCTCCCGCTCAAGCTCCGATGCTCCGGTGTGGTTTTATGTTTTTCATCCCATGAAATGTGCTGCTCCAGTCGGCTTCAAGCCATTCATTCCCGTCGTCACCGCAAACGGAGGCAAATGATACTTGAAGCCAGCATTCACTCTTTGGTGTCCAGTAGTAGGCTGGACTGCCAGCAGGCAAATTAGTTAATGGTTTGGCTGGCAATTACCGGTCACGCGGGTGATTCGTGGTAGCTCGGGCCCACAAGCAACGACATTTGGCGGAAGAGCACAGGCTCAAAAAACTCCGCGTTAGTTAATCGGCGGCCACACACACTGCAGCAAGGCCGTGTACTGTACTTCTCTCTATTGCTTGCTTCCACTGCTTGCTCACCACACACCACGCACCTGTCGAATATCCATTCATCGGCAGCCGTCGTGCTCGTGGCACCCTTTCCGCTCCCTTGCACCAACCAACCAACCAACCAACCACACCCATTCGCCGTTTTCCCCGTCTTCTCGGACTCGACCTCATTGGGAAGGCACGACACAACCTCGTCCGTCTGTTGCCTTGGGTACGCATCTCCCAGAACCTCACCTCCCTTCACACTATTCCTCCTCGTCCTCCTCCGCGGTCATTGCTCGCACCACGCGCATTTTCGGCATCTTCCACCAACAACTCATTTTCTCACTTCGAGCATTAGCCAATCTGCACCTCGCTAATAGCAATCGCCGCCGCAGTCATAGCTCTGGCAATCAACTCCCGCCCAACCTCCAACCTCTTTACCCTCACCTCATCGCGCGTCGCCTCATCCGCCCCCGCCCCAACTTTTCGATTCGAGCTTTTTTCCGCGCACTTCTCTCATCGCACGACACCGCACAATATCTTCACGCCAACGCCAACCGCCGCACCACACGACTACCACGACCACCTACTGCCGACCAACACCGGGAGGGCTTCCAGTGACCTCTCCGGCGAGAAGAGAAGGAGTGAGGCGCACTCGTTGAATTATCAAGGTAACCTTTGCGCGTGCGTGAAATTTTTCGGGGTGGCACCCATCGAGCAGCGAAAGACACTTTTGGGTTGCACTCACAGTGCGCGTGGATCCAGGAAACTACTAAGATGGCTGGCCCTGGGGTATCAAGCCCGGGCGGCTTCTCTTATGCACAGGCAGCAAAAGGCCGTGTTGCTACACCTACATCCCAAGCACCTTCAAGCAAGCTCACATCAGGCGCGGCCACACCGGCCACTGACCTCTTGGCCGATTTCGCCCCGGCCGCTTCGAGCAATTGGGCCGACGACGTGGATCTAGCAGTAGTAGACAAGCAGCCTCAGTCAAGTGAGGAGCCGCAGGAAAAGACCAAGGTTACCGAGCCGAAGGGCATTGTCGAGCGCGCCAAAGCCGAGGAGAAGGCCCAGACCACTTCGGGAGTCTCATCACCAGATCTTGCCGCATCCGCGACTTCAAATGACGACGCATCGTCTGCGAACAATGGTTCTAGTCAGACCAGCTGGGATGCCAAGTCCCAGGCCTCGGAGACACCACAGGCCACAGAAGGCCCTGCGTCCGGATCTTGGATCGCCGCCCGCGCTGAGCGTGCTGAACGCCAAAGCGACACCCGTCATAAGCACGAATCTTCAGGCGGAAAGAGCAAGAAGAACAAGGCGGAAAAGACCGAAGAGGCCCCAACGCCGCCGCCCAAACCGGTTGTCCTCACCGAGGCTCCCGCACCCACAGTGAACCCATGGGCCAAGCTGGCCGAGGCCCAGAAGGCGAAACAAGCAGCGGCTCCGCAGCCCACTCCCAAACAGGCTCAGGCTCCTGGCCCTGCTGCGAACTTGAAGGAGAACCAGCGCCCTCGCGCCGACTCGAAGAAAAAGGGCAACTCCGCCAACACATCGACTGAAGCCAACGACTCAAAGAAGCCAGGCTCTTCCCAGGGCAAGCGCTCAGATGAACAGCGTACGACCGCTCGTCAGGCGGCAAAGCCTGCGACTGGCATTCAGCGTGCGGAGGTCAACGTGCCCGGTTACTCCAGGCCTGTCGCCCGTGATGAGCGTTCAACCGCCGCAGCGCCACCTCCAGTTAAGGACGAGGTTTCATGGCCGACTCCTGACACCGCACCTGTTGTGGAGGCCAAGGAGCGCAAGCCCGTTGTCGAGAAGGACAGTGAGGAGAAGAACGATGAGAGCGCTTCTACCGGAAAGTCTCGTAAAAAGCAGGAGTGGAAAGTCGTCCCGGTCGTCCCCAACGTCCTTTGGGAAACACCTCTCGGCCGCGAAAAGACGGCCCGCAGTACTCTCCCTGGCAATGAGGGTCGAGGCCGTGGTGGCGCGACTATGCGCGGCCGTGGCGGCTTTAGGGCCTCTGGAAACGGCACCACAGCTCGCTCTGGTGCACAAAATGGTGACGACGCTCGTCAAGGACGTCCGGAAGTTTCTGACGACACTACCACCAAGGCCCAGCGCAGTGCCAGTGGAGCTTCTCAATCCCGCAGTACCATCAAGCCTGCTGCTCACCAGGATAAGGAAACTAGCTCTGTCGAAGTCAAGCCCACAATGACACGCACCAACAAGCCCAAGGCCGAGGGAACAGGCTTTGATGGTCAAGAAGCCGAGTTTGTCCCTGAGTCGGCTCCCAAGGGTCCGAAAGCTGACGAGATTGAGGGTGCAGCCCATGGCCGTGAAGGCCAAGCTGCTCGCCCTGCCGCCGGACTTGAGAAATCGAACGTTCGCGAGGGCAACTGGAACAACACGCGAGGTGGAGCCAGGCATCGCGGTGGTCGTGGCAGGGGCGGTTCGCGCGAGTTCACTAACGGTCATCACGGCGCCCAACCATTCGCCAACGCAAACGCTGGCCCGGATTTCTCCGGCGTCTCGCCCTTTGGCGTACCGCAGTCTCCCTCCTTCCAATCATCTCGCGGCAACCACTTCGCTGGTCCAAGTCGTGCAGGCTTCCGTGGCAACTCTCGTGCTCAGTCTTTCCCCGTGGAGAACGTTTATAACAGATACCCTCCCTTCCCTGCTCAAATGCACGGATACGGTCAAGGCACGTTTGATTACAACGGCTACACTGTGCCTAGCGTGCCTTACAACGCGCTCATGGATCAGGCCTACCTCTTCGGCGTGGTCGCCATGCAACTCGAGTACTACTTCTCCCTGGACAACCTGCTCAAGGACATGTACCTCCGCAAGAACATGGACTCCCAAGGATTCGTGTATCTCGAAGTCCTTGCCAGCTTCAACAGGGTCAAGAATCTGACTCAGGATTGGGAGCTTCTGAAACAGGTGTGTCTGCAATCTGACATCGTCCAGATCCGTATTGGAGACGATGGCAAGGAGCGCGTGCGCAAGAGAGGTGACTACCAGCAATTCGTCCTTCCCACGGAAGAGCGTTTCCCTGCCGCTCGTCACGACGGCCCGACGAAGCTTGAGGTCCCTGAACAGCGCGTGCCTGCCAACATGTATGCGCCCATGCAAATGATGCAAATGAACCCTCACGGCGGCATTCCGCACCCTTCGGCCATGCCCCGTCAAAACGAGCGTCGTGATAACACACATGCTATGATGACGGGCGCTGCTCGCGGCGCTTTCTTTCCTCAGAACGCAGAGGGCTCATATGGCGAGGAAATGCGTGGTCGGGCTCCGAAGCCGGCCATCTTTGACAACAGCATTCACCAGGCTTACTTGAACAACGGTAACACTGACACTGAACCTGACGTGTTCCCCGAACACAAACTCGAACAGCTCACCGTCTGCGTCCGAGTGAGCAGCCGCCGCGTACCGTACCACACTGCCGCCGCACGGACTTACTCGAACGGCTCGATTGACCAAAAGAGCATTGCTGGTGACATTGCCAAGCAGGACGGGCAGCTCACCAACGGCGAGGCTCTCACCAACGGAACTTCGTCGCCTGCACAATCTCGCGGCACCAGCCCGTCAGTTGCAACCTCTCCCGAACGTTCTTCTGGTGGCCACGTCTTCTGGATCAAGGATACTGAGCACCCCGTCGGCACCCTTCCTTCAGACCTCACCCCTGAGCCTTATGTCCAGCTTCGCCTCAAGGCTCTGGAGCAGCGCAGCCACGCTGCCACCGGCACCTGCCCCTACGATCTCCGTGTTCTGTATCAGTTCTGGTCGCACTTCCTTGTTCGCAACTTCAACAATCGCATGTACAGCGAGTTCAAGTACTATGCCGACGCTGATTCCAAGGAGCGCGTGTCTCTTGAAGGTCAGAAGAACTTGATCAAGTACTACGTCGAGGCAGTCAAGAGTGCCAATCCGATCCCTAAACGTGTGGTCAATGACTACATCGAGCTTGTGAAGGCCGAGGGACCAAGTTCCGAGAGCACGCTGTTCAAGTCGCTTCAATCTGCGTGGACCAACAAGGCGCTCAACTTGCGCAACCGCAAGACTCTCACCGACTGCATCGACCAGGGCCTCAAGGCGCAACTTGAAGTTTAGATGCGCCAGCTTGCGCCGGTGTTTTCCCTTTTTCGATGACCGAAATTTGATCCACGACACGGTGTACGCGCCCGCAAGACTCTATGAGCCTAGCGATTCTTACTTACACCAACTCATTATTACTACGCACGCAATACACGAAAGTCGCTGAATCGCAATTTTGGCGGATGATCTTCTTTCATCAGCTCTGATCACCAAGCGATCAGAGCGGGCTACTTCGGCCTTTTGTTACATTGGAACTGCTCAGTGGAGAGAGGCGTTTAATGGAAAAGTGACATTTGTTTGGTACGGGCTTTGATCACGCACCCTGGTCTCGACGCGCAACGTATGGTATGAGTTCTCTTTTCAAGGAGGCAAGGTACCGGTTGTATGACTGGCTTTACTGGGCTGGGGTTTTGGACGACGCGTGCACGATTACTTTGAGGGATTATGGGTGCTGTGCATCATTCATTCTTTCTCGTGGCAAAACGGGATGCCTGCCAGTCACTCTGTCGCGCCAAGGTGCATCAAGAGGGGCTGTGCATAATCGACAGTCTCCAGGTGCCGGCCCTCGTTCGTCATCTTCGTCCTACCGACCCATCGATTCAATCATGCATAATTCTGCCTGGACGTTAATGCTTTTTCCTTCTGCTCGTTTTTGTTATTAGGGTGCATAGCGGCAGGAGTACGCTTCTGATTTCGAGTTTTCCCACCGGACGGACACTTCTTTGCGAGTTCATCGGTCACGCTGCGGCTGGCCCTTTTTCATTCCTCGAAGACCCGACGCTGGGACGGATAAAAAATATTGCTTGTTTGCTTTCTCTGACTTTCAAATTACTTCCAAGCCACTTTCCACTTCACTCTTGGTCTCGCGGCATGCAACGGCTCAACATGCCATTGCCGGGTCGTTCACAAAAAGGCGCTTGGGACAGGGGGAATAAAAAGCTTAGGCATTCTTCTTCTTCTCTCTAGATGATTTGGAGGCTTTTGTGTAAATAGACAGTTTTCGCGCGATAAAAGGACCCAATCTTGTTTCACAATCACATTCTCCCTTGTGTATCGGTAATGTCCAGACACCATCTATATTCATGTATCTTTCGTATGATGATTTGGCACACGACATACCGTTTCCCTTAAACAACCATACGCTGAGATGAGCAAGTACCGCAATGTAACATGAGAAACCCAACAAGACAAAACCAAACGAAATCCCACCTCAAAAACAACCAACAACCCCGTCTCAAACGCCATTGCCCGTCACATCCCTGTCCTTCATCTCAACAGCATCTCCCTCACCACCCTCCTCCCTCTTGGCCCCCTTCACCGACCTCAACGACCAATTCGCCGCATGCCACTCCTGCCCAAACGCAGGCCCGGGGTGCAGCACGCTCAACAGCAACACCGAGAGCGCAACCATGGCGCCGTCCAGGACCAAGAAATCCGTCTCGTTGTTCCACAACTCCCCCTCGAACCCCTCCCACAGCTCCATCGCGCGGAAAACCGACCGCGCCAGAATCGCAAGCGTGGCAACCAGCAGCGAAACCAAAAACGCCCTGAAGACGGCCCGCGAGCGCAGGGCGTTGCGCGGAGGGGAAGTTGTGTCTGCGCCGTGCCGCCAGACGCGGATGAAGAAGTCTAGGGCTACGCCGAGGAAGACTGTCAGCGACACGGCTTGCAGCACCAGGCCGGCGATCATGATGTCTATCCCCGTGCGCTTGAGCGACTTTTCGTCGGCCGTGTCGGCTATTCCGCCGCCGGCGGCTTGCAGGACTAGCGAGAGGAAATCGGAGGCCATGAAGGTTAGGGCGACTGTGCGCGGGGCGAGGCGTGAGAGGGAGGCGTTGTAGACTAGGAAGATGCGCGAGAGGGTCAGGTAGATTGCGGCTGTGAGGAAGACGGGGGCGATGGTGAGGGCGATGCTGGGGGGTTGGTGTTAGTGATGTGATCGTCTTTTTTTGTTTTTGGAGGGGGAAGGATTCGAAAACTTACAGGTATAGCAAGAAGGCATCGCCGTTGAACGGATTGTCGTGCAGCAGTATTCTCGCAACATAGCCTAGGACTTCTAGGATCAACCCCATGATCATCCCGACCATGAAGCCCCATGTCTTGTAGTAGACTCCTAGGGCTATCTGTGGGATTAGGAATACGCCGAAGATGATGGCGAAGGCGAGGTTGCCGCCGTAGGATGCTCGGTAGAGGAAGGGCGATTGTGCTAGGCAGCAGGTGTCGAGGGTGCAGAGGTAGTTCTCGATGGCGAGGTTGCAGTTTGCATAGGGATCGATTGCCATTTTGGGCGTGAGGTTGTCGGGTTGCTGATGTTGATGTTGATGTGTAAATTGAAGGTCGAGTGGATGCTCTGCTCGGTTGCGAACGCCTTTATGGCAGAGTTGAGTGGGATATACTGTTCGATTACAGTATCCAGAATATCGTGTGGTGGTAATCCTTGAGTTAAAGTATAACGGAAAAAGCAACAGGGCTCGCGATAGGTGTTAGAGCCAGTGCTGACGAAGGACAAGAGTGATGTACAGGAGCGCGAGTCTTTGGTCTGATATTTCTTCTTCCTCCCACAACACACGAGAGATAAGAGAGATACTTGTACCGTCTTAGACGCGATCAATGTCTCTGGAAGATTGCGTGGCAGCTCGACAACAATGGAGTCGCGAAAATAGACGCAAGACTACGACAGGCCAGTTCGTACCTTCTGCGGCCGCACAGCCCTTATGTCTCCACCATGGAGGAGGGATTGTTGGAAGGGCCAGGCCGTGGCTTAGAAATGTACGGTGTTTTGCGCAGAGTGAAGTGAAAGTGCCTGTCTGTCATTGGCCGCTTCGTACATCGGCTATTTCGGAGAGGGCTCGCGGGACTGTGCGTGCCGCTTCCTCTTCCTTTCTCTTCCTTCAGCTCCAGGCTACCAATGAGGCATTCTTTTTCATTGGTGAGGTCGTACTGTTGGTTGCGCGCTGTGATGGCTGAGCCACCACCGTCATGTTGGAAGGAACAGGGAGGATTACAATCAACGACTGAAACTTGATGACTGCGGAGACGATGAGACTGTCTTTGCTTCATCTTGGCGCTGCACGCGAGAGGCACGTGTTTGTGGTTCACGGCACCGTCTACCTTCCACCTCCACAACCAAGCAGTAGCAAGCTTCGGTTCTTCCGATACTAACAAGTATATAGTGTTCTGAAATGCCCTTTTGCCCTGGATTTCGTGTCATTGTCAAGATATCATGCTCGAGACAAATACTGGATCCACGACGATACATAATACTCACCTCTTTCAGGGCATCTATTACTGCACCGGCCTTTCCAAACATCTCGAGGGTCTCTTATGCAAAAGCGCGCGATGGTTGCACTTCTTCAACATCTCAAAATGATTATTGTTGAGAGCTGACTACTGATGGCATGACACTGGAGGAACTGGCATGACGACGTGGCGTGTCCAAGCAATTTTGACCGGAGCTTACCATTATACATACAGGTTCCCGTTTTGTGAATGCGGTCGGGGACTAAGAGGTCGCGAAATACAGCCCACCTGCAAGATATGAAGATACATGTAAGTATTCAAGCGCATGCCCCCACGGGTCCCGTCCGTAGCATGATCACTACGAACGAGGATCCAGCCACTTGTCGTTCAAAAATAATACCACCCGGCACATCAAAAGGGCTGAATCTACAAGTGAATCTGGAAATATCTTCTTGACTCGCTAAGCCTCGGTAGATTTTCTCTGACTCTTGACCACATCGGAGTTTCCGGAAGCAGTTCCACGCGTTTGTCGACCCACAAGTTCTTTTCCGTGGCAATCTCGCGTGGGCGGTGGGGTGGTGCCCATGTGGATTCTCGCAACGATCAACCGCTTCGAGATCTAGAGATAATCTACCCGACACGAGAATAGCAGCCGTGAGGCGTGCGGCTGTCGTGGGCTGATGTTTGCATTTACAGTACGCGATTGCATAACGGTAGCCTGGTACCGAAACATGACAGCGATGACGCCTACATGCATCTAGCGGATGCTGCAGATGCTCATCTAATCAAGCCATAGCGATATGCTTCCTAGCCTGGCATCCAGCCATCGAAGCTTAGAGATACCCATATGGTAGAATGGCGTTGTTGAGAAAAGAGACGTGGACATCCACAGCCTTTATTGATAATTGCAGACGCTCCAAGGAGTTAGGGCTGATGGTATGGGATCCGTCCTCCGTTTGCTGTGTCATCAACGGCCGCAGCGGTATCCATGCACAGATGGGCAAGTCCAAATGCGCAATATCAACGTCCACAAGTCGGCGTTGACGGTGATCTTTCACCGGCACCGCTGGCCCAATGCTCGGTTGTACGGCAATTCCGAGACTGATACGCGAGAGGAACAAAAGACAAGCTTCTGGCCATCCAATCAACGGCTCATTTACATGCCTTGGCGGACGGCAGCGATAACCCTTTCGGACTTAAGCATGCACAAAGGGTTCTCGCGTTGATTTATGCATGGTTTCTGTTGCCATGCGGGAAGATACCTCGGCGAGTCGGCTTCACGCTAGAACGCTAAAGACCGCTCGGACCCGATTGACAGACGGCCCTCTTGATCTGTTTGGGCGAGACGGCCGTAAAGGAAAATCTAGTCTGAGCACTACTTGCTAACAATCTGCATGAAGCTGGACTTTTCGGTCTTAACCATTCACTTCCCACTCGCTTCCTCAGAATAAGTACCCCGAAGACGCCGCCGTTGCCTCTTTGACTTTGTCTGTTGTGATTGTTGATCGACACTGGACTACTGGACTGGATCATTACATCATCAACCCATACGAGCCGCGGAGCGACGACGACTACATAACCATCACGGCCTGCTATTCCTGCAAGTACTCGAGGACATTATTCTAGCAGGGCGCGTACACGGACACGCTTCAGGACCTCACACAAACATTACTGCAATGGCAGAAAAGGACGTCGAGTCTGGCAAGACTCACCAGATCTCGCATTTTACACAGGTCTTCAACCATGCAGGCATCACACCAGATATCGAGAACCACCACTATGAGGGATCCGGCACCGAGGAGGATCCTTTTGTCGTCAACTTCATTCCAAACGACCCCAGGAATCCCATGAACTACAGTGAAGTGAAGAAATGGAGCATCACCGCGCTTGTCGCCGTCGCCACCTTGGCCGTCGCGTTCGTTTCGTCCGCATACAGCGGAGGTGCCCGGCAGATCATTGGCGAATTCGGATGCTCACAGGAAATCTTCACACTCGGTGTCTCACTCTTCGTGCTCGGCTTCGCTATTGGCCCGCTCATTTGGGCGCCCATGTCTGAGTAGGTTGGCTTGCAATACTCATAACTGTGCGCTTACTAATTCATCGACAGGCTTTTCGGTCGTCAGGTCCTCTACGTTGGCACCTACGGTGCTCTGACTGCTTTCAACGCCGGTGCCGCGGGTGCAAGGAACATCGAGACTCTCCTCATCCTCCGATTCTTCGCTGGTGCATTCGGTTCTTCCCCACTTACCAACGCTGGTGGTGTCATTGCCGACATGTTTTCTGCCAAGGAGCGCGGACTTGCCATCACACTGTTTGCTGCCGCGCCGTTCATGGGCCCCGTTCTGGGTCCGATTGTAGGTGGCTTCGTCGGCGAGACCGTCGGTTGGCGCTGGGTTGAGGGAGTCATGGCCATCTTCACCGGTGTCCTTTGGCTCATGGGCTGCTTCCTTCTCCCGGAGACCTACGCCCCTGTCATTCTTCGCAAGCGTGCCGCCGAGCTTTCGAAGCGCACTGGAAAGGTGTACAAGAGCCGCGGCGACGTCGACCAAGGCCCGACCACGTTTGGCAAGGTCTTCAAGACTTCGCTCTCTCGCCCCTGGGTCTTGCTGTTCCAGGAGCCAATTGTCTTCCTCATCAGCATTTACATGGCCATCATTTACGGAACTCTCTACATGTTGTTTGGCGCGTTCCCGATCGTCTACCAGCAGAACCGCGGCTGGAGCCCTGGTATTGGCGGACTTTCCTTCCTTGGCGTGGCCGTCGGTATGATCATCGCCGTCATTTACAGCATCTGGGACAACAAGCGCTACGCCAGGCTCAGCGATGAGCACAAGGGCTTCGCACCACCCGAGGCACGTCTACCTCCCACTATGATCGGCGGTGCTGCAGTCCCCATCGGCCTCTTCTGGTTCGCCTGGACCAACTCCCCAAGCATCCACTGGATTGTGTCGATTCTCGCCGGTGTGCCCTTCGGATTCGGCATGGTGCTCATCTTCCTCGGCATGATGAACTACCTCATCGACGCCTACACCATCTTCGCAGCCTCCGTGCTTGCAGCCAACGCCGTCTTGCGTTCGCTGTTCGGCGCCGCCTTCCCTCTCTTCACGACTCAAATGTACCACAACCTCGGAATCCATTGGGCCTCGACCATCCCCGCCTTCCTCGCCCTCATCTGCGTCCCCATGCCCTTCCTCTTCTACAAGTTCGGCCCCAAGATCCGCGAAAAGTGCAAGTACGCCGCGCAGTCTCTGGCGTTCATGAAGAAACTGCAGCAACAAATGGACGACGCCGCCAACAGCACCTCGGACGACGACGAAGAACTAGACGAAGCGCAGACGGTCGCCGGCTCCGGCTCGGTGGGCGGCAGCGGCGAAGACGACGAGAAGATCGACGCCCAGAAGAAGGACGCCGAGCGCCGCGAGTCCGTCGAGCGCGAAGCCATCGACTACTCGTACGAGGACGAGACCCGCGGCGAGGGCTTCGCGCCCATCCGCCCGACCCAGAGCAGGGTGTCGGCCAGGCCGCACCGGGCCAAGAGCTACGACGGCAACCCCTTCGATCTCGACCGCGTCAACACCCGCGAGAGCTTCAAGAGCAGTGGCGGTGGCAGGCTGAGCCGCGCGAACTCGCGGGCTAGCAAGGCTAGCAAGACTAGCAGGAAGTGAAGGGCTGGATGGATGAATGCTCTCATTCATTGCATTGCGGATTTTTCGTAATACCATCTACTGAGTGGGGAATCTTTTATTTTATTTTTTGACAATTAGCATGGCGTTGGGAAGTTCTGCGGCGATCCGCTCTGCACGGGTACGCTCGGTGGGCGGGGTGGGTGTGTGTTTTCGTTTGGATGTTTGATGATACCAGGTTGGAGAATTGCCTACCATCACCAAGAAAGAAAAAGCGCGGAAGGAAATATACTTTTAACACTTAATGCTACAAGTAATGATGTTTCTACATTCAAGCCATTTGTTGACACGTTCAGCGCCTCAATGACCTCAATAGTCTTGCAAAAACGACAAGATATCTGAATATGGACCATGTAAGAATGTGTTGAAAACGTTCAAGAACCTCCATTATCGACGTTTCAAACCGGAATGCGTAGTGGTTGTCAGCCAGCCAAGTTCCTAATCATTTGTAGTCCTTAGGTCAGAGCAAGGGGCGAAAGGGTAACAGTCGAGCCAGTGAGAATTTTTGTATGTGTACAGATACCAGTCTCTGCTACGGCCTATCAACAAGCGCCACGCCACGGCACTCCACACTGCCGACCAAAACAATAGAGAAAATTAGATAGGAAGGAAAGAAAGAAAGAAGCGGGTGCAAAAGCGGAGCGAACCAACGAACCCAAACCCAAAAGTGCGCCAATGCCTCGCGGGGCCGATCAATGGATCTTGCGACTCTTCGTCATGCAATTGGTAAAATCCCATTTTTGTCCGTCAGCCGTGAACGTCTGGTGTCAGCGTCAGGCTGTGCAAAGCGAGTTGTCATTCGCGAATGAATTAGAAGTGGGGGAAAGAAGTAAGGTAATAAGGGTATATATCGAGTGAAGGTCGATGGTCTTTGGGTCTGTTCTTCCGTATTTTAACAGCCACCACGGTAAGAAGGTTGAGTGTCAAATCGCACTCGGATCGAAGCCATGTAGCAGCCTGAAGTGGAAGCGGAAGGCGTTTCCGTAAGTCGACAGTTGGTGTTGAAGGGCGTCAAAAGCCCTTCTTCGTCGGACGAATCTGTGTATTCGGTGTTTGTTGATAGTGTTGATCCTGTTTTCAATGATGATATTGACGATGATTGTCGATGGGGTTGTCGTCTCTAGCGCAGGCCGATGACGCTCTGAATTCACACGTAAGCGATTTGTACACCACTAGCACATCTCAAACGTTACCACTCACCATCTCAAGTGTCCAGACTCTACGAATCCAGACTTTCAGTGTGCCAGGTACACCCTCGACGTCCTCAAGCTCGACACCTTCCCACCAGCATCGTCGGGCAGGTTTGCGCCAGAACAGCAGCAGCTTTTGTGCCATGCCAACAGCGTTGTTGTTAGACGCTGATTCGCCGCGGATATCGGTGCGTAGGCGCGCAAGCGCGATCGAACAGACGACAGCCTTGTTGGGCTCAGCAGCACGGTGGCCCCAGATGTCTGCACGGTCGAAACCACTGCTACTGGTGTTAGCGATAAGTGAAATCTTAAACATGTAGCGAGGAGAACATACCCAGCAGTCAGCATCTCGATGAGGTGCTGCTCGGTAGTGCCCGGCTCTTCACTCTTCCTAAGTCCAGAGAAGATGCCATCTTGCTTGAGTAAAGCCTTGCCAGCTGCCCGCTTGACTTCGATCATCTCGTGTTGCTCAATATCCTTTCGTGGCGGGATGCAGTAAAAGTCCAGGTCCTCACGCAAAACAATGATTCCGGCACGGTCCTGTAGCATGTCGCGAGCATTGCCTTGCATGGGCTCAATCGGCATAGTGTTGGGTCCAGATGGGTCCTGGCTGGATTGGTCGACAGACTCGTCCTCGCTGGATTGAGGGATAGTCTGGGCGACGTTACGGAAGAACTCGAGCATGTACTGTAGGGAGGTCGGGTCGTACTGTGAATAATAGACAATGTCAGATAAAAATACGTCAGAGTTGCCAATGATGCTTTGGATCTCCTGGACTGAGACGAAAGATCGATTGACTTGGGTGTTTGCAGGTTGGCTTACGTCGACCGGGTAGACGTCTCCGTCGTGATAGCTGTTCATGTGGCCATCGGGCAGAAGACCGTTGGGGAACAGCGAGAGAAGGACAAACTCCGGAAGTGTGAGGAGCTCGTCGCGCGAAAGTGTGAAGCGGGTGCCACTGCTGGGGTTAGCTACGTTCAGTTTGGGATAATGGAATGAACAAACCGTAGCTCGAGTGTGATGTTCTCATCGGAACCTGTGGAGATAGTTAGATTGCATGCTGCATTATCTGCGAGAGTTTGGAACGCTTACCTCCAAGCGCAGTGTTGATAGGCGCAGGCCCTCCCTGCTGCACCTGTGTGATAATGCTCCCTGCGGCAGCCATGATGTACGTAAAGCCGTCTAGTGGACTGGAACCTTCGGTGTATGGAGGTGGTGGTTCTCCGTCGTCTAAGTCTTTGCTTCCCTGGCCGTCCTTGGTATCTCTAGGAAGCGCTGCTTTGGTATCTACAAGAACGGAGTTCGCGGCGGCTTCAAGAGCGGCTGGTGTGGTCGGGACAGCGGAGTCTGATTCCTCAAATGGCGGCGCAGGACCAGATGGCGGGGAAGCGAGTGCGGTAAGCGAATGTGATGCCTCGGACTGGGTGACGAGTGCGCAGTATGGGTCTTGCGACGACGGAGCAGGGAAGTATCTCGAGGGGAAGTTGTGGGCGGAGAAAGGCGGCGGAGACTCGGTCGCGGACGACGGGTTGTCCTGACGCGCTGCAGCAAGAACGTTCTCGAGGCCTGGGTGTGAGGACTCTGCGTCTAGCTTGGGCGTAGGAGCTGGTGCGTGGCCGCGGAGGGAGGGAGTGGTGTGTACGGAAGAGGTGTCTGAATCCACCGTGTCGGTTAGGTCGCTGGAGTGGCGGGAGGCTCAGCAGGTTGAGCGCGCGATGGATCTGCTTGTTGGCATATGGGCACGGTAGAGGAAGTCGGGCTTGTTATTGCGACATGGGCGGAGCGACAGGTAGTGTTGTTGGCGACGCGTGCAATGAAGCGAAGTGAAGTGATGTCCAGGCGTGCTGCTACTGCTGCTCCAGCTAGTTAGCGAGCGTCCAGCCTCTCTCCTCCAGTTCGCCGGCGGGAAGTGGCAGGGCGCTTAGCTAACGTCTGTGCCCGCACATGCAATCTGGACGCCCTGAAGAAACTCAGCTCAGCTCAGCCCGTGTCAACTGCATACAATCGTATCATTTGTTCTTACGATCAGGGATGAACACAATTGGCATGACAGCAAAGTGTTCATCGTCAATTCATTACAAGTACCCATCCGATGCTCAACTACTAACTAGATCCTTCAATCTCCTACTGCTACAGCTGACTCGTTCTACAACTATAACCATACCCACACCTAACACTCATCAGTCCTTGTTGAAGTCAATCACGATTCTGCCAGCAACCTCTCCCCTCCTGAGCTGCTGCACGCTCTCCGAAAATTGGCTCATGCCTCTGACCTCGCTGATCGACTTCAGCAGACCCCTTCTCGCGTAATCCAAGGTCGCAGCAGTATCCTGCATCGTACCCACCAGGGTACCGATGATTCTGAGATTCTTGAATGAGAAGAAGTTCGGGTCGGTGCCTAGCGTGATGGTGCCGGCCGGAGGGAGGGCGATGGCCATGATAGTGGCGCCGATGCGGTCGCCAACATACTTGATCGAGTCTGGCAGATTGTAAGCTGAAGCACTCGCGATGTGCTGAATACACGGACTGGGACTTACCATTGTACGCTTGGTATGCTGTCACCAAGACACCGTGGGCGCCAATACCATCAGCAATCTCCTTGATCTTCGCAGGCACGTCCTTCTCCTTGGTGAAGTCGACAAACTCCTCAGCTCCCATCTTCATGCAGAGATCACGCTTTGCGTCGCCGCCATCAATGGCAATAGGACGCATACCCATAGCTCTGTCTTGTGGTCAGCTTCGTCCTAGGCGAATGTTCTCTCTGAAGGCCTCACCTCGCAAGCTGGATGCCCTGGATGCCCACGCCACCACCGCCGCCAGGGAAAACAACCCAGTCGCCCGACTTCAACCCAGCCTCGATCAACGCTCTGTGCATGGTACTGGCAGAGCACATGATCGGGCCTGCCACCTCGTCCGACACACCCTCGGGTATCCTGCTCGTGTAAAGCGCCGGGGAGGTGATGTACTGCTGGTACGTGCCAGTTGCGACGAGTCCAGTATACACGCCCTTCTGGCAGTAGTTCTCGCGGCCACTGTAGCAATGCTCGCAGTTGTGGCAGACGTCCCACAAAGGCTTGACGCCGCCGCGGTCGCCAACGGACCAGCCCTGCACGGCAGAGCCAACTTTCACTACGACGCCTGCGCCTTCGTGACCAGCACATTTGGTGCCGAATGTGCTCATGGGAGGTACTGCCCAGTCGTTCATCCTGCGGATACATCGTAAGTACGGTCTCGCTGAAGTCAGCTGGGGAATGCGATGGCTTACATGAAGTGGATGTCGCTCATGCATAATCCTGTGCAGTTGAGCTTGAGCAGGAGTTCATTGGGGCCTTGCGCGTAGTCAGTAAGATACCGTTGATCGAGTTAAACTGGCATAACACACCAGGTTCAGGAACATCAACCATCTGCACTTCAACCTTGAAGTCAGGCCCCTCGTTCACCACGACACCAGCTTTGCATTGCTTCGGGATCTCAACTTCGGCCATGATTTGCTTAGTATCGATTTGATTGTTTGTCTGGGCTTCTCGGTGCACGGTAATACACAGACAAAATCGCCGAGGAAAGAGACCAGGTTTAATAAAGTCGGCATGGAAAACCCCTCTTTAGCTCAACCCCGTTTTGAATTGCCATCCTCCCCCAAAGTCCTTTAGACCGAGGTCGTCAACCGCGTTCCACTATAAGACTCGGCGAGAGCTGGTTCTCCATCGTTCCTGGTCTCGTGGTGGATGCAACGGGGCGGGCGGGGGTGAAGGCGAAGGCGGGGTAGATAGATCCAGAGTTGTGTTGCTTTTCGGTGGACCGCTATCGCTATGGATCGCACATTCCACATTCAGCGAAGCAAAGCCTTCAGGGATTGCAAACTCGACGATGAAGAACCCTGAACAAAGCGCGTGGTTAAATACGTTCTGTGGGAGAGCACCTTGATGTCGACTTCCCGCTTGCATGCACGTTGGGCTATACGTCGAGCTAAAGATACGTTCGACACGCAGCTCTCTAACGATCTGCATGCCACTTGCTGAAGTCTTTATGCATCACAGCAGGTACTCATGACTAGCCGATACCGACTCAGTAAGGCTCCACTGGCAGTAGGTATAGCCTATAGGTGCCCACTCACGAATGCTGCATCAGGACATTAGGACTTGGGAGCCGAGTTGTCTCCGCCATGGCAGATCTTGTGGGAAGGGAATGAACATGTATCATAAGGAAAAGAAACAGCGGGAAACTTTCTAGACTGTGGTATCCTGTAATAATCCCGGTTTGTTGATGTTGTTCTGGCTCTCTGATACTTTTGAGTGGGGTGCACCTGAATCAACATCGCTATGACTTTTCTGTCTTCAAGACATCATGTTTGAGGAGAACGAGTTGGACCTAGTCCGTTTCTGCCGTGACGATGTTGGTATTCTTCTCTTTCAGTGTATCACGACTTATGTTGCACACCAGAGACTCGTCTCTGATTCCCCTTTCCACAACGGTATCTGTATCGAATCTATCGATGGATCAAAACTCGTGTCCATATCGGCAACCCTAACCCTCCTTACTCCAATAAACAGGCCAGTTTTGACGATACATTACACTTCAGATGTGACTAGTGGTACAATTGATACACTGTCGGCAGTAGATCTTCGCCCTTTGCTGCGATGTAAGTATGCAACGTCGAGTGCCTACAGTTTCGGAGTGCATACCGAGTCTAGAGAGCCATTGTATTCGTCCTACGATCTATCGCTACAGCATGTTCGAAGGCCGTCGTGATTTTTGCTTCCAGCACGATTGACGATGCCACCAGCCAGCCTGTCTCACCTTTTACCGCCCAGTGGAATAAACACGGAGCTGTTCCATCCAACTGATGGTCAATAACATTGTCAACTTGAAGTTTCACTCCGATGTGTCGAAGCTCCTCGGCATTCTCCAAGGTCTGATCGGCGACTGCCAATTTAATCTGCACGTCATGCCCGCTGAGCGTCTGATGTTTCGCCGAGTGGTCATCAATTGCGCTTCGAGAAAACGACATTGAATTCTATAGCCTTCAAACCAACAACCACAACCCACAAAAAATCATGTCAACACGTCCACCGACCGGGCCCAGCGCCCTCAAACAAATCTGGCTAAAATGGAAGACTCTCCGCCTGCCCTGGCGACGCCAGTTCCTCGCCGGCTCGGACCTGGCAGGAAACACCTTCTGGGAATTCAAAGATGCCATGAACGCGCAGCGCTTTAGGAGGATAGTCAAATACTCGAGGCAGAGCCACTACGCAGATGTGAAGATTTCGCGTAAGTGACCTGACAGATTGCAGAGAGGAAAGGGAGCGGTAGGCTGCGGTCCAAACTTCTGAGTAATTTGCTAACGTTCACATTCTCTACCAACAGCTCAATGGCATCAATGGCTCAGACACACACGCCACGAACCCCCTTCGATTCAAGAGCAGACCTTCGACATTGCGCGGCGCGAGCGCATGAAAGAGCTAGCAGCGCAAGCAGACGAGCGGTGGCGGTCGCAAGAATCTTTCCTTGACGCGCCACAGACACAGCAGCCGGCACCTGCCATTGGAACGAAAGATCCAGGCGGACATGTGCCTATGACGGAGCCGGAGAGCAAGCAAGGCGTGAGCAGTGCTGTAGAAGAACAGGAGAAGGTCGGCGAGGCGATGGCTGGACATAAGGTGGATGAGGGCAGGTTTAGGGGCGAGCCCAAGGAGAAGAAGAAGGGGAAGAAGGGGAAGAAGGAAAAGGGTGAAGCGCCTTGGGCGAGTCAATTACCCAAGGGTGCGCCGGGTGAGAATTGGCAGCCTGGGACTTGGACGCCTGGCGCTGCGGCCAGGAGATGAGTGTGCTTGGTCGTCGAGCATGTGTACGAGAGATGTATATATGGATTGCGTTGAGGTGGTGTACGCTGTAAATGTGAAGTGAAACAAACGTCTTGTGAATAGCAAAGGCTACATCGGAGTGGCGAGGAGCCGTGGAATCCGCTGGACCAACCACTGACAACGACAACGAGCGTGCAAACACTCGAACTCGGTAGACGATTAATCCGAGGATACAAGCTCGCAAACACTGTTCAGCTGTTCCTCATAGTTGTGATTCGCGTTTTCAGATAGTTTGTAGCAGCATACATCCTTGGAAAGTGCACGGACCACCCAGTGAATGTAAATGAATGCGTTTCCCATCTCCAACGATCCTCTCAAGCCACCACCACAACAGAAACACCATCCCCAACCCAAACAGTATATCAACCCACTTCCGTGCTTTCCCAGAACCATAAATCCCAAATAAACCGGAGCCAGTCAACACAGCACAAAAATGTCCACCTTCGGCGCCCCCGGCACCGGCGTCAAAATCGGGCGCCCCAACCCTCCAGCCCGCGGCTCGTTCCCTCTAGACCACGACGCCGAATGTCAGCCGCTGATGAAACAATACTTGCGCTGCCTGAAAACCGCCCGCGGGGTCAATTCGCCGGAGTGCAGGGAGCTGAGCAAAGGCTACCTCAACTGTCGCATGGAGAGGGGTCTAATGGCGCCGGACGAGATGAAGAATTTGGGGTATGCTGAGGGCCAGACGGTGACGGATGATGTTGGGAAGGGGGTGAAGAAGTGAGGGAGGTGATGGCTGAGGGTAGTATGAATGTTTGCGCGCTTTGCTGTGGGATATGATGGGATGATGGGAGGAGAGGAGGAGGAAAGCTGCGGGCGTGCAGGAGAGGACGGAACGAGGCTTACTTTGGCTATTCGCTCGACACTCGCCGATCTACTTGTGGACTTCACCTTGAAGAGAACACATGCCACCGCAGGTCGACGGCGCTGGCATGTCACTTCAGTCGCTTTTACGCAGGGAACATGCGACTTCGTTCCAGAACGCAGCCCATTGCTTCCTGAGAAATTGGAACACGGCAATCATGACATTGTGATGGGATTGCAGCGTCATGCATGATGCTACCTTCACACGCATGGAGTACCGCAGAAGCAGGATAAAAGCCGATGCCCGCCGCACACAAGACGAGCGTTGAGTCCTGTATCGACGACATCGTTCCGTATGCAGATACGAAGGAAGGACAAGGCATCACCCTCGTGTCACCTTGATCGCAAGGACGACGCGAGATACACAGCCCCATACCATGCTGGCCACGCGGCAAATCCGACACTTGCACACATGTGCGAAACTGCCCGATTGCAATTGTGGAAGACAGCAGGTACAGAGGGAGATAACGAAGCAGTCTAGTGTCAGAGACTTAGACGAACAGAAACACACCACTCATCATTTGAAAGATCCGTATTCCTGCGCACCCTTTCAGATTGAAAGCGACGGCCAGCGACAGTGCCGATCTACGGCATAGAGGCACAGCATGAATGGCATGTGGAATTGCCGAATCCTCACTGACAAGATGTCCGCCTCACGTCAACTCTGATTTGACTCGGTTGGCCCTATGTATCTCATTTGCCCGTCGAGACTCAATAGATGTGTATTCCTGCTAAGTAGAACGACTGATGCCGAACAGCGTTAAGCGTGTATCATCCGCGACTGCGAGCTAGATTGTTATCAAATAGAGATGCTTGCATGTGTCGATACAATCAAGTCTCTCGGCGCTACGCTGGCTGGCTTTTCGAAACGCCAGTGCCGACGTCTCAACGTTATGTCACAACATATACCATGAATGATCCATACCCAGCTCGGTCCTTGATTATCAAGCGTCTGTCGCTCGATAATTCCTTCGCCGGCTTCCAACAAGTCTTAGTATTACACCAGTACGACCTTGGAACGGGGTGGTACGGACGGTTCGACATCGGAGTGGTCATCGACGCGACCAAGCACAACGATCACAGTGGATAGTGCCCCTGTTCATTGCAGCCGTGCCATGCATGCGGCCCAATACTGGGAAGGATCACGATTGCAGAGGTTCGTACCTGATCTAGCAAACTTTCTACAGAACAAGCAACAAGCGTACCGTTGCCGTTTCGTACCCCTCATTGCATCGTAGCGTGAAGATATGGCCAGTGCTTTCGATGGTAAGATGCTGAGCACTACCGGGTTGTTGATTCATAGAACTTCGTATGCCCAAATATTGAATAACACATGTCAACGATTATCAATCACGTGAAGTGTGATGAGATCGAGAGCGACAGAAGCGAGTGAGAGTGAAAGGTGGGCCTTTGGGGCAACTTCGCCGTTCTGTTTCGTGTGTTCTCATGCAGGCTGAGGTCACCGTGGCCAGCACTTCTGTACTTACCAAGTCTCGAGGGTCGCACTTTTACCACGCTCACTCCCACCCTGATCGCCTGATTGTGTTTGCGCCAGCCTCGTTTCATCCTCATCCTTTCGCCTCCCGCTTCCGCGAAAGATCGGACTCGTGGCAGCCCAACGGCAAATCATACTCAGCCCAGCCACCGCGCAGCACCTCACTAACATCGACACCTGCGCGCCTTAAGGTTGCAAACTACGTCACTGCCGCTGTCTGCCGACCACTTGAACCCCACCTCTTCGAGTTGCCCTCGCCCTTGCGCCTTGTCAGACACCACGCACAAGGCAGTGGGGCAGCACAGCGCCTCGAACCTTCGTCCTCCCTCACTCCAACCTTCTCTTCCGCCCGCCTACCTGACCGACTTTCATTACCACTTTGCACCTCATCATTCAATCCCTCCTCAACTCCAATACCCGAATCGACACCCCCACTCGCTCACCACCGCGGCATTGACTGCTGACCGTCGTCATGTCTGCCTACGACGACTACGACCAGCCTCGCCGCTACCACTCCACCCGCACTCGCTACCGTGAGCGCGACGAGCCAGACTTCGTGCGCGAAGAAACATTCATCGAGCGCGGCAAAGGCCCAGGCCCGCGCGACCTCGTCTTTCGCGGCCGCGACGACAGCATCGAAGACATCCCGCGCGAGTTCCCTCCGCCTGCTGCTCGCGACTACCGCAGGTCCCGCGACTACGACGAATACTCTGCTGCCCCACGTCGCGCACGCAGTGTCGCAAGCCGCAGAGACAGAGACTACGACGATTACAGTGACAGGTACACTGACTACGCCGCTCCTGCCGCCGCTGGTGGCGCTGCTGGCTATGCCGCTGGACGTCGTAGGGATCGCTCACGCAGGAGAGACGACCGCGACTATGACTCAGAGTACTCCAGATCGCCACCTCGGCGCCCGAAGCATGAGCGCAAGAAGTCTGGCGTCGAAGATGTGCTGGGCGGACTCGGACTCGGTGCGGTTGCTGCCGCTATCACCGGCAAGAGCCGTGACAAGAGCCGCGACCGTTCTGGCGACCGTTCAGTGAGATCCAAGTCTACTCGTCGCGGTGGAAGGCGAGGATCATCTTCCAGCTCCCGCTCACGCAGTAGAGGCGGCCCAAAGAAGGGCCAGACCGAACGCCAATGGGCACAAGCAGCGCAAGCCGCTGTCATTGCTGGTGCAGTCGAGGCCTTCCGCTCTCGCAAGGAGCCTGGCCCGTGGACCGGCGAGCGTGGCAAGCGCATTGCTACAGCCGCCATCGGTGCGGGCGGCATCGACAAATTCCTGGACCGCAACCCCGACGAGAAGAGCAAGCGTCATCTTGCTGAAGCTGTCGTCGGCGGCTTAGCTGCGAACCGTCTTGCCAATGGCGCTCGCTCCAAATCTAGAGGCCGCGGTGGCGACAGCCGTGCCGGATCGCCCGACAGCTTCGCCACAGGCCGTTCTGGACTGCGCGCTCGCTCCCGCAGTGTCATTGACAGGTTCAGAGGTCGCTCACAATCACGAGGCCGTGCTGGCAGCCCTGACGACAAAGAAGGTGGAGGAATGGGTGGGTTGAAGGGCTTGGTTGCTGGTGGCGCTCTCGCTGCGGCAGGCAAGACCATCTACGATCGGGTACGCTCCAAATCGCGTAAGAGGCGCTCGCCTTCCAATTCATCTGCAGACTCGTACGTGCCCTCCCGCACCCGTCGCCGAGACCGACGTCGCTCACCACGTTCAGATACCGGGAGTACTCGCCGGAGCCACGTCGCCGACGATCGCCGTCGCGAGATTCGCGATACTCGCGATACTAACAATGAGTACCCTGCGCATGGCGGTGCGCTCACCCGTGGAGCGGCCGTAGGAGCCGGCGCAGGTGCCGGTGCAGGAGCTCTCACGGCAGGTGGAAATGGTGGAAACGGTGGAAGTATTGGCAAGAACCAGACTGGCAAAGAGGACGAACTGAGTGACAGTAGTAGCACTACCGACATGGAAAACAAAAGAAAACGAATGCGTGGAAAGGAGTTTCTGACTGCAGGCTTGGCATCGATTGCCACTATTCACGCGGCTCACGGTATTTACTCATCTATGGAGGCGCACGAAAAGCGCCATCGCCTGGTCGCCGAGGGTGAAATGACACCCGAAGAGGCGCGCAAGAAGCAGACGAAGGCGTGGGTCCAAGATGCCGCAGCGGTCGGTATTGCCGCGCTTGGTATCAAGGGAGCATTTTCAGAGTGGAAGGGAATGAATGAACAGAGGTACGCTTTCCAAATCCAATCTTGAAGGAGTTGACCGGCTAACATTTTCCAGACGCGAGATCAAGCAGATTGAGCAACGCAAGCGCGAGCGTCGCAAGCGACTGGAAGCCAGAAAGCGTAAGCAGGAAGAAGAGCGCGAGGAACGTCTTCTGCAAATCATGGCTCAAAACCCTCAAATGGCGATGCTGCAGCAAGGTGGGGGTAATCTCCCCATGATGTCTGGTGGTGCCGGTGCCATGCCCAAGTACGTTCCACCTCCACCGCCTCCTGCCGACAACAGCGGCAATCCGTATGCTCCACAGCAGTACCGGAACGATGCGCGTTACTAGCAGCGCCGGCGCGAAGCCTGGTATGAATATCTGAGAGTTGCGCGTCTTTGAGTTTGACCAAACATCTCGCTTCAAGTCCTTCCGGAAAAAAAAAGATACCTGGAAACGCAAGGCGAACGACTTCTCTGCGATCCAACCCATTGTTTCCATTTCCAACAACCCTTGCTTGCGGTACTTGGATCTGGTCCTGCTTTGATCAACTTCCCTGCCTGTTCTACCACCCCATTTCAATTCAGCGAGCAAATAATCAACGACCGAACAAAGCGAAGCGCAGCAATGCCTTTTCTAATACCCCTTTTTGCCTAACACATCACACACGACAATGACCTTAACGACCAATATTACAGCATGCACCCCCATCATCACCATCACGACACGAAGCAAAGCGAGCAGGATTTCTTTTTCTACTACGGGTGCTGGGAACGAATTATGCAATGCATGACGAGACGCCTGCGGACATCCTGCGGGCTTGGACAGACGTACAGACTGGGCCACATGGGCGAGACACACGGAGTTTTTACTTTTTGCTTCATCAACATCTCTTCCCCCCTAGGGAATGAACACCTTTTTGGTTTGGTTCCTAAGAGATGTGACTACCTGGGTAGTTTGCTGGTTGCAGAATGGCTGGCGAGCGAATCGGAGAGGTAGTCGGATCAAGCAAGGAATTAGCTAGCTAGCTAGGGTGTTTACTGTTGTATTGATGAGATAGAGACCTTTGACCTACCACTTCCTCAGATTTCCACCTGTTTTCTTTAAAAGGGCGAGAAGAGTTTCTAACATCATTACTTTCATGCTGCTCCCCGATCATCGCAAGCTTGGCAAGGCTGAAAGAAAAAGTGGGATCCGGAAGATCAAGCAGTTGTTGCTTCGAGAATGCTGTTATATTCTTACATACTGGAGTGTGAGCGGAAGACCTAGCTTTCGCTTCTGCTTCCGCGCCGACTACACCCCTTTATCTCTCGTAGTAGCAGATTGCGAAAAGAACAATCATTTCCACGCTTTAGATCTTCGAGTTGAGAAATCCCTCAATTATTGATCGAAACCCTTTCGCTTTCTTTTCCGTTTGGCTGGTACCTTCCAGCGGGAGAACCCAACAACACCCCCCTCTTTTTTCTTTATCAAGTCTTCCTCGCAAGCAAAATTTGGATGAGTGGCGGGTGTTTCCTCCCTTACGATACCGAAAACGCCTGCGCAAGAACGTGACGCGAATGCATGCAGAGTATCGATTAACAATACAACAGGGGAAGGGGGGTTTGGAAAATGAAAAGACAATAGGTCGGACGAGCAACCGCTTCGACTCTTCCTGTTTTTCCTTTCTTGAGACTCCTTGATCTGAAGTCCTCCAAAGCGCTGTTGTTGTTGTCTTTGCGCCCTTTTTTCTTTCCCTCGCTTTTATTATACAACCTTCTTCGCGACTCGAGCAGGAGGGCTGCTTGCTTTTATGTTTGGCACTTTTCAGTGCTTCTGTTGGGTCTTTTCAAAACTCTCGAGCACGCTCTTGACAACCTCGCTCTTGTTGTCCGCGTTCTGGCCCTCGCCCTGCTCGTCGGATTTTGAGTGTGACTTCTCTTGCTCGCTGCCGCCGGACACGAGGTTGCCTGCCACGGTCTTGCCCTGGTTTTGTCCCACTGTCTTGAACACGCCCATCGCCGTAGCGATCATCTGACCCATGTCGCCCACGTTGCCCGGGACCACGACTGACGTGCCCTCCTTGGCCAGCTTGCCAAATGCGTCGACGTACTGCTCAGCCACGCGCAAGCTCAGAGCGCCCTGTGCGCTGTCACCGCCCTTCGCGATTGAGCTGGCGACGGAGTCGATGCCTTGCGCGGTCGCGGTGGCTTTCAGGGTGATCGCCTCGGCTTCACCAGCGGCTGTGTTGATCTGCTCGGACTTGAGCGCCTCGGAAGCCAGGATGACACTCTGCTTGCGACCCTCGGCGATGTTGATGGCGCTCTGGCGCTGACCCTCGGATTCGAGGATCTCCGCACGCTTGCTGCGCTCGGCCGTGACTTGACGGTGCATGGCCTCGACGACGGGTGCAGGCGCGTGGATGTCGCGAATCTCGTAACGCAGGCAGCGCACGCCCCAGTCGGCGGCAGCTTCGTTAATCGCCTGTGTGATATTTGTGTTGAGCGCCGCGCGCTCTTTCAGGACGTGGTCGAGGGTCAGCTGGCCGATCTCCGAGCGCATGGTGGTCTGCGCGAGCTGAGAGATGGCGTAGTCGGCATCCTCGACGCCGTAGGAGGCCTTGTAAGGGTCGAAGACTCGGGTGTACAGCACGCCGTCGAGCTCAAGCGTGACGTTGTCGGCCGTGATGGCGCTCTGCGAGGGGATCTCCATGGCGTTCTCTTTCAGCGACTTGACGTAGGCGATGCGGTCGATGACGGGGACCAGGACTGCGAGACCGGGCTCAAGGACGCGGCTGAAGCGACCCATGCGCTCGACAATCCATGCTGTTTGTTGAGGCACGAACTTGACGATGGTGTTGGCGGGCAGGCTAGAGCGTTGGAAGTAGCTGCTCGGGGGACCGCCGACGGTAGAGGAGGAGCGAAAGATGCTGTCGCCCATGCCGCCAGGGCCATTGTTCGACTGGGAGGTGAAGGACGAGCGTTGTTGCTGCTGGAGGAGGGCGTAGCGGGAGTTTTGGAGGGCAGCGATGGAGCGGCGAGAGAGGGCGGGGCGGGCGGAGAGAGAAGCCATCGAGGGCGAGATGGCGGCGAGATTTGAGGGAGGCATGGCGGAAGTGGTGGTGTTGATCGGTTAGAGAAGGTGGTAGGTAGGTAGTGTCGCTGTCGCTGTCGCTGTTCCGTGAGAAAGATGGATGTAGCTTGACTTGATGATGACACGGACGGAACATGCTTGGCTGGAGCTTCCATGAGCTGCTCCTGCTGCCTCGGTCTGATGTGTTTTTTATGTTTTGAAGTATTCTAAAAGAAGATGGCCAATCGATCTTCTAGTACTGTATATCTGAACACACTACCATTGATCTCAGGTTATTAAAGAGACGTTCTCGTAACCTTTCATGCTTACCTATACTGTACTGTAACCATCTCGTCTGTCAGCCCGCGGAGAGAGTCCACTCCCAAGACAAACGCCGCGACCATCCGCCCCAATCCGACAAGACATCTGTTTCTATCTACCATTTACTTTATCATTAGCCTATACTTTTCTCATTCTCTATTAATCGTTTGGAAACACGCAACATAGCTCAAGTCTACAGTGCCATTGCTCCCACCATGGAAGACCATCAGGCCGCCGTAGACGCCATCTCTCAGCGCATCACATCCTTTCACCAGACAAAAACGCCTTTTCGTCTATACCATGGCTCAACCAACTCGACCCGACAGTACAAAGTCGACAAGACCCGCATGGTCGACACCAGCAACCTCAACCATGTCCTCCAAGTCGACAAGCAAACCAAGACATGCCTCGTTGAGCCCAATGTCCCTATGGATCAGCTGGTAGACGCTGTAATGCCACACGGTCTGCTACCACCGGTAGTGATGGAGTTTCCAGGCATCACCGCAGGCGGTGGCTTCGCTGGTACTGCAGGCGAAAGTTCTGGCTTCAAGTACGGCTTCTTCGACAGCACCGTCAATTGGATCGAAATCGTGCTTGCCAATGGCGAGGTCGTGAGGGCGTCTCGAACAGAGTACTCTGACCTGTTCCATGCTGCTGCTGGCACCATGGGTACCCTCGGTGTGACAACTCTCCTCGAGATCTCGCTCATAGATGCTCATCCCTACGTCGAGATGACCTATCACCCAACTGCAACCATCGAGGAGGCCACCAGCACCATGGCAGCCGCCACCAAAGACCACACAAACGACTATATCGACGGCATTACCTTCTCCCGCAATCGTTCAGTCATCATCACCGGCAAACTGACCTCTTCCCAACCTTCTCCCTCGAAACCGCTGCAACCCTTCTCTCGCGCCGTCGACCCATGGTTCTACATCCACGTCGACCGCAGCACCAAATCCTCCCTCGAACCCGTAACCTTCCTCACCCCAACGCGCGACTACCTCTTCCGCTACGACCGGGGAGCCTTCTGGACCGGCAAGTACGCCTACCAATACTTCCTCACCCCCTTCAACCGCATCACGCGCTGGGCGCTCGACTACTTCATGCACACGCGCGTCATGTACCACGCCCTGCACGCCTCGGGCCACGCGAGCAAATACATCGTGCAAGACCTGCTGCTGCCCAACGAGGGCGTCGAGCCCTTTATCGAGTTCTGCCAGGAGCGATTCGGCTTCTACCCACTCTGGCTCTGCCCGCTGAAGCGAGGGCAAGAAGTCGCCATGCGCCCACGGCTGATCTCGGGCGAGAAGACGGACTCGAAGGACCCGCCTTCGTTCGTTAACATCGGTGTCTGGGGACCTGGTCCAACTAACTATGCAGACTTTGTGCGGGTTAACAGGGAGCTGGAGCACAAGGTGCGGTCACTCGGTGGGATCAAGTGGCTTTATGCGCAGGGCTATTACACCCAGGACGAGTTCTGGGAGATCTACGACAAGAAATGGTACGACGCCATCAGGGAGAAGTACCATGCGACGTATCTGCCGACTGTGTATGAAAAGGTGAATGTAGACCTCGGCGTGTTGGAGAAACAGAAGGGGTGGGGCGAGTGGGCGAGAGGTGTTGTGTGGGATACTTGGCCGGTGAGCGGTGTTTATGGCGTGTTGAAGACCTTGGTCGAGAGCGATTATCTGTTGGCGAGGTGATGTTGTTGGATATCCAATCATGTGTTTTGACGTGTGAGTAGCAAATATAGAGTTGAATGTATATAGTTAGTGTCGATCGACCCGGTTTGCCACTGTTTGTCATCCATCCATGTCACTCACATGCCTTCCACGTGGCGGATCTTCTCAAAAGGGTCTGCCGCCTCCGATCGGAAAGCCTAAGCGGGCAAGACTCCGTCCTCAACAACGACATCACTCTCTGATTTTCCACCGCCTTCATAGGCAAACACAAACACAAACACGAGGGAAGAGACTCATCAAGCACCCATCCGATTCCTCCCCCAATTCGGCTGATACAACCACCAAATCTCATCCCCATTCAACAAGAAACCCCCTGTCCAGTCACACACAAAACCACACAAGGATCGAAAGGCACCATTAACTCCAAGGGAAGAAAGGAAAAGAAAAAGAAAAAGCATTTCGCAGGCAGCCACCTCCGATCATGCCTCACCACGAAGAAAACAACTTCTCCGCCCCGGCCGAAATCGTCAACTTCGCCGCCCTGCTCTTCGACATGGACGGCACAATCATCGACTCGACCCCCGCGATCGTCAAGTACTGGCAACAGACCGGCCGGGAAATCGGGGTGGATGGCGATGGTGAGTTGGAGTTGAGCGATGTGAAACCTTTTCCTCCGAGTCCAAATCACAAAAGAAAAAGACAAGGCAAAATCTTGCTGGAAATCCAAATCCCGGATTGTTGTTGTTGTCCTGGAAGATTTCTGGTGTTTCTCTGTGTCTCTGTCGGAACGAAAAAGATATAAATACATATCTGATTGCTAACCTGCTACTGTGCGTTTCTTAGTAATCCTCCAAACCTCCCACGGCCGCCGCAGCATCGACGTCCTCAAACTCCTCTGCCCGGAGCGCGCAAACTGGGATTGTAAGTTCCATCCATCCATCCAATTCTCAAAACCCAACTCGTTCTCTTCTCGCCAACACCACAATCCGACCAAAAAAAAAAAACCTCCCCCTCTAACAAAGAAAAACCCCAGACGTCTGCGCCGCCGAAGCCCGCATCCCACAAGACCACGGCCCCTCCGCGACCGAAATCCCCGGCTCCCGCGCCCTACTATCCCACCTCGAAACCCTCGGAGCGCCCTGGGCAATCGTAACATCGGGCACGCGCGGCCTGGTGACCGGCTGGCTCACGGTGATGAACCTCGCGCAGCCGCGCGTGCTGGTGACAGCGGAAGAAGTGCAGCACGGCAAGCCGGACCCGGCGTGTTATCGGTTGGGGGCGCAGCGGTTGGGGGTTCTTGAAGGAGGAGTTGGAGGAGGGGACGGGGTGGTGCCGGCCGGGGAGGAGGTGTTGGTTTTGGAAGATGCGCCGGCGGGCGTGAGGGCGGGGAAGGCGGCGGGGTTTCGGGTTTTGGCTGTTGCGAGTACGCATGGGGTTGGGGAGTTGAGGGGGGCGGGGGCGGATTGGGTTGTGAGGGATTTGAGGAGTGTGGGGGTTGAGAGGTGGGATGCTAAGGGGAGGGTTGTTGGGGTGAGGATTTCGGATGCGCTGGTTTGAGACCTGGGAGGGTGTTGTTGTGGTGGCACTGGGGAGGGGAGTTGTTGGTAGATGGGGAAGGATCATAGTTATTTGTTTGATGCATATTGATAGGCATGCTTGTTTTCAAACCACTTCTTGACCGAGCAAGGGGTTTTGAGAGGCGGAGACTATCAAAGTGATGGCAGTGATCAGTAGCAATCTGAGATGTTGATCTGAAACACGACATAAAAAAAGACCGCTAGGACTGTCTAAACGATGCAACGCCTCCAATCCATCCATCCATCCATCCACACACCACCTTTTCGCGACCAAGGGTAACCCGAAATGCCCCAAACCCACCCCGAATGATATATATATCCACAATTCACCCCCCAAAAAAACCCAACACTACTTTCTCTCATCACACTCTCTCAGAACCATACGCAGGCCCACCTTCGTTCCCGCGGTAACTCTGGAAACTCTCATTCCCACGGTGGGCGTCAACGCCACTACCCTGATACGCAGTCCCGCCACCATTCACATCCAGCCTCTGCGACGGCCGCACGCCACTCGGCCGCGGCGCGCCCCAACCCTCCGCGTCCGCGTAGTTGCCAATGCCAACGCCGATGCCGAAAGCGCGGTCCTTGCTCCTGGGACCCCAGGCCCAGCCGGAGCCTCTGCCGATGGGCAGGTGGTACCATCTGAACGCGAACCAGGCGGAGCCGATGCCGATCAGCGAGCCGGAGATCAGGTCGAAGCCGAAGTGGTAGAATTCGACAAAGCGCGTCGAGCAGACGTAGACGGCGACGGCGACGGGGATGCCGGCGAAGATGATCAGGTGGGTTGGGGGCGCGGCGGCTTGGTTGCGGGCGGGGACGGGGCGTGGTCTGTTGAAGTCTGCGGCCGTCGAGTCCGAGTCGCGCGTCTTTTGCGTCATGGGCTCGCCGTTGTGGTGCAAGGGGAGGAGTTCCTGGGCCATGCTTTGGCGGTCTGGGCCGTGGTCTTGGGTTGTTGGCGATTGGGAGGGGAGGTAGGGGATTTGGATGGCGAATTTGGAGCAGAGGAAGAAGGAGAGGTAAAGAAGGCCGGCCCAGGAGAAGGAGGCGTGGCCACTGGGAAAGGATTTGAAGGCGTCGTTAACGAGGTGGGCGTCTGGGTTCTGGCAGATGTTGGCAGAGACGAGGGTCCATCGTGGATCGAGTTCCTGGCCGTAGCCGCCGACGACGTAGTCTTGGACGTTTGCGAGGTCGGGCTCGCAGCGGGCGATGCAGCTGGGTCGAGGTTTGCCGAAGAGGTTCTTCATGCCTTGGGTGATGAAGAATGAGACGACGAGGGCCAAGGCAAGACCGGCCCAGCCCTTCTCCCACTCCCAGAGCTTGCGGGTGATCATAGTCTTGCGCGAGAGACCGCGAGTGGTGCGTGGGCCAGGGACGAGTGCCACGACGATAAGAAAGATGATGACGGCGGGAATGACCAGAGCAATGACGGCGAGTAGGCCGATGGGGATCTGCTCCTCCACCTTAGGGTAGGAGATGCTTAGGTCCATGAGAGAAAAGGGCCGCTTGTACGGCTCGACATAATTGATTCCGGCACCGACACCGGCGATGATGCTGGGAGAGTGTGAGCATTCTGTTGATGGGCGGGTATACCGTGGGGTGAGTTGGATGAAGTATAGGTAGCAGACGTGAAGTAGGGAGGGCACTTACATCATCACGACCCAGTCGAGGATGTAGGCTCCTATCAGCCGCTTCGAGAACTTAGGCATGTTCGCCATTTTGGAAGAGCCTCAGGAGAGGGGTACCAAGGTAGGTAGAGGTTTGACGGGAAGGAGGCAGAGATGGGACAAGAATTATCTGGGTGAGAGCGCATGCGCCTCAAATCTTGCGACACTGCAGTGGCAGAGTGCCGATTTTGGCCAACGCGAGAACAGCGAAGCGCGCGGCTGACGGCGGAGGTCAGTCTGGGGGAGGAGCAAGTCGGAAAGCACTGGGGGATGGATGGATGCGTCCCGTTAGATGGATGGAAATGAGGTCGGGTGAGTGTGAGATGGTTAGGATAGCATGTCACGGCGACCGAATGCTCAGCCTGCAGATCCGCGTCACGTCCCGACGCCTCCCTTCTATCACAATAATAATCCTACTGTAAATCCTCCCAGCCGTTTCGTTCCTCTGCATAACAAAGTTTAAATAGAACGAAATAATGGGGGAAACATCATGACGCGCGTTTTGGTCCGGGGTCTAATAGCATGGCGGTGATCGGGGGGCTGTGGATCTTGGCTAGTCTAGGCCTGGTTGACTGATTGCAGTGTTCGATCTTCTCGTTTGTATATACACATGTACATATATGTATGTACATATACAGTAGTACTTGTCTATGTACACAGCCCCGAACGATCTTCTTTGTTCTGTACGTCTCACCCTCGTTCATAAACCTCGCGTAACAGCGATCCCTCGCGTGCCTCACTGCCGTTTTGGAAGAGCGCTACGGATCCGCGTCACGTGATCCTTCCCGCGAAGATCCGTTCGACAAGGGCGAAGGCATAGGAGGAACTTGGCGAGCCAACACTTACCCCGGCTGGAAGCCCTGGAGGATGCCGCTAGGAAATACATCTACCAGGAGACACCGGGAGAATACCACCACTTCAATGTACCCGACTTTCCCTTCGGATGTAAACGTCGTATCTATGACTTAGGATACTGAGACAGTGGTGAGGCGAGTGGAGCCTCGAGGTAGCAATCAAGGTCCAACATACAACAGGTGTTCCTCTCTTCACCGCAGACACGTCCAAACGTCAGACAACCTTGTCCTCAACCAG
>Ga0265797_10000126_pt1 | contig 152135 bp, 167 predicted proteins | sample P2T30metagenome_FD_192433 | JGI IMG/M metagenome (GOLD analysis project Ga0265797, IMG submission 192433) | Plant litter microbial communities from East Loma Ridge, Irvine, California - P2 T30 | ecosystem: Environmental > Terrestrial > Plant litter > Unclassified | place: USA: California...
GTGCTGCGCCTGATCGAGCGCGACGAGACGGGACAATCCGGCGAACTGGCGCGCGAGCACCCGGCCGCGCGCGCCGCCGAGGAATGCGAAGTGATGCTCCCGGAGCCGCTGACCCTGGCCGCGTTATTCGAGACTGTGCACCATAAAATCGACACGGTGCAAGTGCTCCTCACACGCGCGCGCGAACACGAGCAGTTGCAGCCGGACGCGCAGCTGGCCTCCGATGAGGGCTACATGGCTAGCACCGACGAGCTGGTAGACGCCAAGGCGGCCCAGAACGGTTGAGGATCGCCAGGAATGATCATCGCCGCCTCTACTCACCTTATCGTACGATTTCTGTCTCTTCCTGTAGATGCTTTTGGCTGGGCGTCAAGATCGTTGTCGCGTGCAACGAGGCTGGCGTACAAGCCCGGTTGAGCGGTGGGCGAGCTGAACGATAAAAAACAGCGCATCCTCAAAGAAACGGCCGAAATTCTCTCCGTCCCGGCGACCCGGCTTGACGGCGACGGGAAGGAAAGGAAGAAAGTGCTCGACGTAAGGGGGGCAATGGGAGTGAAGGTACGCGCAGCCATGCGAGGAAACTTTGCGACGCTCCCGTTCCGGACTACGTAGCATTCGTTGCCACGACTTCGGAATATCAGATCAAGAATTTGCTCACGTTGGCCGATCTAAAGGATGCTATCAAGGAAAACGGCGTCTGTGACAACCCCTGGATTTTTCCCGTTTTGCAAGCCGTCGGCTCGAGCGCAAAGCGCAACGTAATGTCGAGTTGATGTGGTTGACGCAACGCTTGGCGCCGGACTTCAAGACGGTCGTGAACTTCCGCAAAGATTATGGCAAAGCGATCCGCAATGTGTGCCGGCAGTTTGTCGTGCTGTGCCAGCAGCTGGACCTGTTCTCGGATGCGGTTGTGGCGATCGACGGCAGCAAGTTCAAGGCAGTCAACAGCAGTGACCGAAACTTCACGCATGCCAAGCTCAAGCGCCGGATGGAGGAAATCAAGGCCAATATCGGCCGCTATCTCGCGGAACTGGACACGGCTGACAGGCAGGAGCCGGCAACAAAGCAAGTTCGTAGCTCCCGACTGAACGACTAGATCGAAGCGATGAAGTCGCAGATGGCAGCGCACAAGGAAATCGAAGCGAGGCTGGAGGCGACTGGCGAAACGCAGATCTCGTTGACCGATCCAGATGCCCGTTCCATGATGACGCAGGGCTCAGGAACCGTCGGCTACAACGTGCAAACCGCAGTCGACGACAAGCACCATTTGATCGTCGAACACGAGGTAACCAATATTGGCAACGACCGCGATCAGCTGTCGGGAATGGCAAAGAAGGCTCGCACTGCAATCGGTACAGAGTCGCTGACCGCAATCGCTGATCGCGGCTACTTCAAAAGCGAGGAAATTTTGGCGTGCAAGCAAGTCGGCATTGCCGTGCTGGTGCCTGCAACCAAGACATCCAACGCCAAGTCCGACGATAGATTCGACAAGGCAGACTTCGTCTATGACCGGGAGAAGAACGAGTACCGTTGCCCGGCGGGTCAAGCACTGATCTGGCGTTTCGCCGGCGTTGAAAAAGGCATGACGCTCAACCGATATTGGAGCTCGAACTGCAAGACCTGCCCGCTCAAGGACAGGTGCACGCCTAGCCAGCAGCGCCGGTGACGCGCTGGAAGCATCAGGACGTGCTCGACGACATGCAGGAGCAGCTTGAACGGAGCCCGGATGCCGTGCGGATCCGGCGTTGCTCGGTCGAGCATCCATTCGGGACCATCAAGTCCTGAATGGGGGCCACGCACTTCCTCACAAAAGGACTGGAGCGCGTGAAGACCGAAATGAGCCTGCACGTGCTCGCCTATAACGTCAAACGGTTAATGTCGCTGCTGGGGGTCGCTGGCATGATGGAGGCGATCAGGGTGTATGCCTTTTTATCGGCCCTGCAGCGCGTGTTTAGAGCGATTACCTTGCTGATCCGGTCAGTATCCCCAAAAACGCGGCACTGCACCCTGAGTACCTTAAAATGTCGTGCATCGGCGGGTACAGTTCTCCCGCCAAGGCCTGCTTCTAAGTTTTTACACAGCCTGGGTCGGAAGCGGTCGCCGGGCCCTGAACGTAGATATGGATGCTATGCCCTCAGCTTTACCAGTGCTTTATTCCCATTCAGCATTTGTGAGCCTAACAGTGAAGATATGACTTTGATCTCAGTTGAGCTCATACGTCTTAAGCCACTGAAATTATTGGCCACAGACGAGCGCCTAAATTTGACGATAGCCAGGCGCGCGCACAGGAAGCGGAGAAAGCCAAAACTACGGCCTTGACCAGGATCATTTTTTTCATTGGTATCTTTGATTGTTGAGCGCTCTCGCCAGTTCGGGTGCTGGACTGTTACCGTTCCAATGCCAAGGCCTGCTTCTAAGTTTTTACGCAGCCTGGGCCAAAAGCAGTCATACGACACAAGTTGAGGCTGCGGATGCGTTTTGACATTGGAGCGGAAATATGGTGCTAGATCAGAGTCAAGACGGCTTACGCCCCGTCCGTGTTGAGGTGGATTCATTCATACGCGCTCTACTAGCGGACAAGGTATGGCGAGCATCTGCTCTCCCAACTGCAGCGTGCTGAGATACTCGACATGAACGATGGCAAGCCGATAACATGGGTCGAAAGAATGGTGGCAGTGCCATTGCACGCTATAACCTGTCGTCGGCGATGCCAGGGGGCCTCGCTAGCCTGACTGGATAACGATCGCCAAAGACAACAACTCGGAAACGCAAAGTTATGAAAAACGCCGACTTGCGCCGGCGTCTTTAGGATAGATTCAAAATCCGATTCGGTTCCTGCGGCGTCGACGTGCCACCTGCAGGCCCGCCAAGCCCACGCCCAGCAAGGCAATCGACGCAGGCTCCGGCACGTCCGATGATGCATCTGTCCGCGCACTCTCAGCAATGATCTTCGTACTGAAATACGCCACGTCATTCCACTCATTGTGACCGGCCCAGATCCACTTGGCGTCGGTTGAAGTATCGTCGCGGTAATACCACGGCTCCGACCCATTGAAGCCGTAATCCTCGAGTTTTACATAGTTGCCTTCGAAGCCCGTGTTGTTGCCGAGCCAATCATCTGTGTTCGTCAGCAGGTGCTGAGCGCCGTTGACGAACATATGGGTCGAGTCAGTCAATTCAAATTCGCCCAGAATGCCCGCCATGGCGCCAAAGTTGTTCGCGACGATGTGAAGGAAATAATCTTGTCCGGCGGCAAGGTTGGCTTGGCCCAGCGAGGCCAGGTCCCACTGGTTGCCGGACGATAACGCCGTGCCCAGTTCGGTATCATTAGTCGAAAGGTAGGCGACAAAGTTATCGTCCACGTGGAGGCGCGAATCGAGTACCGTAGCTGACGCTGTGCAGCTGGCGAAGGCCAAGGTTGCGGCTGCGGCGATATGGGTGAGTTTCATTATGTTCTAATGGTGGTCTGTACAGCCTCATACCGGCGTGCCAGGGGCAGGCCAGTATGCGGATTGCGTTATGGCGCGATCAATACGCCTGGTCAGCCGACACCTGGACCGAGTCGCGCATCGGCTGCGGCAGCGGGTTCGAGGTATTGGTCGGCAGGGTCAGCGCCGGTGCGGTGAGGTTTTTCACCAGCGGCAGGGTGGCCGATGACGGGCCGACACGGATCGCATAGCTGCCCGCATCGACGATCCACGACGTCTTGCCCGGCGCGAAGTAAGACAGCGAACGGGCATCGATCGGGATGCTCACGCGCTTGCTCTCGCCGGCATTGAGGTAGACCTTGACGAAGCCTTTCAGCTCCTTCAGCGGCCGCGCTACGGCTGGCTTGGCCGGGCTCACGTACAGCTGCGCTACTTCGAAGCCGGCCATGCTTCCGGTGTTGGTCAGCGTGAAAGTCGCGTTGACGGTGCCCGTTGCGCTCATGCTCGGCGACGACAATTGCAGGTCGCCGTAAGAGTACGAGGTGTACGACATGCCGAAGCCGAACGGGAATAGTGGCTTGACGTTGCTCTTGTCAAAGCCGCGGTAGCCCATAAACACGCTGTCGCTGTAGACCATCGTTTCCTTGGCCGTGCCTTTCGGCGCACCGTAGGAGCCAGCCGGCTGGTAGTCCTTGATGTTCGAATACGACGCGTATGACGGATAGTCCTGCTCGCGGCGGCCAATGCTCACTGGCAACTTGGCCGATGGGTTGACGCGGCCGTAGATGATCTCGGCCAGCGCCTGGCCGGCGTACTGGCCGGAATACCAGGCTTGCAGCACGGCGCCGGCGTTGCCGACCCACGAAGCCATCTCCGACGGTCCACCACCATGCATGATGACGACGGTCTTTGCATTGACCTTGCCCACGCTCGCGATCATCTCGCCCTGGTACTCGGGGAGCGTGAAGGCGCGGTCATACGCTTCGCCTTCGTACTCGGCATTCACGCCGGCGGAAATCACGACGGCGTCGTAATGCTCCAGATCAGCGGGCGCCTGCAGTGCGGCCCAGCTCATCTGCACCCCTTGGATGCCGCCCAGTGCCGGAATGAAGCGGCCGGTGGTGCGGCGGTATTCCAGGCGCACATTGGCCGGCACGCCGGCGGTGAGACCGCCGACCTTGACGAAGTTGCTCAGCGCGTTGACGACGTCGCCCGACAGTGGCTTGCCGTCAAACTCGAGCACCATCTTGTCGTTCACGTACAGCTTGAACGGGCTGTCAGCGCGCACCTTGAACACGTGGTTGCCGCTGACGGTTGGCACGATCGTGCCGCTAAAGCGCGCCGAGAACGCGCCGGCGCCGGTGTTGATGCCGCCCAGGCTCGTGGTGCCATTGTCGGTGACATTGTTCTGGCGGATGAAGTCGAGCTTGATGCCCGGTTCGATGCGCGTGACAGCCGCCGATCCGGCTAGGTTCGTATTGGCAAAGTACTCGGCCTTCATGCCGGCACTGCCATCGGCCTGGGTCCAGGTTGACGCGGCCGGGTTCAGCGACAGCGCCGGGATGTAGGTGATGTTGCTGTTGTCGGTGTTGAGCAGTTCTAGGCCCTGTTTCGTCGTCACATAGCGCGAAGGCGGCGACCAGGCTGTGCCGAATGGCGAAGCCGGCACTTGCAGGCCCAGGTCGCCGATCACCGCGATGCGGGCATTTGCCGCCAGTGGCAGCACGGGCGCTGCAACGCGATTACCGTCGCTGTTCTTGAGCAAAACGATCGCTTCGCGGGCCATTGCCAGCGACGCTGCGGCGCCCGGGTAGTAATCGATGGCGGTCGGGGTGGGCAAACCCTTGTCGAAGCCGTAGCTGACCATGGCCTTCAAGTTGCGGCGCACCTTATCGTCGAGGACGCTGAACGGCACCTGGTTGCTGTAGAGTAGGTCATACATGTTCGCTTCGGTGAACTGCAGACCACTCGGCATGTCCAGGTCGGTACCGGCCCATGCGCCTTTCTGGGCGTCGCGAATCGAATTGAAGTCGCTCATCACGAAGCCCTTAAAGCCCCACTCGCCCTTGAGAACGCTGGTGATCAGCTCATGGCTTTCGCACGCGTAGTGGCCGTTGATCTTGTGGAATCCGCACATGACCGATGTCGGATTGGCGTTCTTGACCAGCGATTCAAATCCCGGCAGGTAGATTTCGCGCAGCGCGCGCTGGTCAACGATCACGTCCAGCAGGTGGCGGTTGGCTTCCACCTCATTGGCCACGTAATGCTTGGCCGACGTCTGGATGCCCTGGGTCTGGATTGCATTGGTCACGGCAGGGCCGAGCACGGCGCCGATGAACGGGTCTTCGCCGCTCAGGTACTCGGCGGCGCGGCCGCCGTAGGGCGCGCGGTACATGTTCAGGCCAGGCGACAGCAATTGCTGGCCGCCGCCTTGACGCGTTTCGTAGCCGATCGCTAGGCCATATTGCTTGGCGCGGTTGATGCTCCAAGTCGCTGCTAGTGCCGACTGCGACGGATACTGGGCACCGAACAGCTGGCCGCCGACGCCGACACCCATCGACGAATCGAGTGCGTGGGTGCCAGGCAGACCTTGTGCGGGCAGCGCAGGCAACATGCGGCCATCATTGACGCGCGTAAAATTAATCTTTTCCGACAAACTCATGTTGTCGAACATCGCGCCGACGCGGGCGTCAACTTCGTTACCGAAGGTTGGTGGTGCTGCACCAGCAGCGACAGCTGCTAGGCCCAGGCTCAGGCCAAGGCTGGTCTGCAGCAGGCAGGCGCGCGACACCAGGCGTGCAGCGTGGGAAACAGGGCTGAGGGTAGCGGTCATCATTTCTTGGTCGCTCCCGGCGAATCGCTGTTGTCGACTGGCAGTTCAAGCATGCTTGGTGCGTCGCTTGGCTTCTGAACCGGCGGCAATTGCATCCCGTCGAGGATTTCCTTTTGCTTTTCGAGCAGTTCGAGGCGCGCCTTTTGATCGGCCGATTGGCCTTGTGTTGCCGTGGCAGGAGTAGGATCGGCGTAGGCGGGCATGGACGTCGCCACGCACAGCAAAAACAGGGGGACCAGCTTGTTCATTAAAAACCCTTTACAATGTTGTATTAGATAAACTATAAAACGTTTATTACTTAATAATAACGTAACTTTAATATAAGAAATACAATTGTATGTGGCCATTTTTAAGCTGGTATCTATCATGAAAGCTGATGGTTGCAACAGGCAGCATTCTGGTATACCCACTAAACCGGTAGCAATCTGATGCGTTACAAGCGGCTCGACCTCAACTTGTTAGTAGCGCTTGACGCGCTTCTAATCGAATGCAATATCACGAAGGCGGCACATCGGCTGAACGTCAGCCAATCGGCGATGAGCGGCATGCTGTCGCGCCTTCGCACCTATTTCGAGGATGAGTTGATGACGCAAGTTGGGCGAGGCATGCAGCGTACACCCCTGGGTGACGAGCTGGCAGGGCCGGTACGCGAATTGCTCATGCAGGTTGATAGCACTATCGGACTACGCCACGACTTCGTGCCACAGGAGGCGCAACGCCATATTCGGATTGCGTCCTCGGATTATGGCGTGTCAGTGCTACTGACGCCGCTGGTTCGCCGGCTTCAGCGACTAGCGCCATATATCACGGTCGAATTAATGCCGCTGCTTGCACTTTCGGACGACATCATTACGAGCGGGCAGACCGATCTTCTAGTAATTCCTGAAGACTTCGCGAGTAAAGAGCATCCGTGTGAACGCTTGGTATCGGACAACTATCATTGCATGATCTGGATAGGCAACAAGGCCATCGGCCCTGTGCTGGACATGGCGTCATTCCTGGCGTGCGGACATGTCACGCCTTTGTTCGGCCCATTTCGTTATCCTTCGCTTGACGAGCGATTTTTCCGCCAGCATGGGGTTGAGCGTCGGCTGCAAGTGATGACACCGGATTTTGAATCAATGGCTCAGACGATCGTGGAAACCGACCTCGTGGCGACAATGCCAAGCCGGTTGGCTAGGGTCTGCGCCGGGCGGTACGCGGTCAGGCTGCTGGAGCCGCCAATGACTGTGCCGTCAATCCGCTACTGCATGCAGTGGCACCGCCATCATACGACCGATCCAGGCCATCGCTGGATACGCGCCCAGCTGGCCGCAGTTGCAAGGGAAATCGACGTCCCGTCCTAACTCGGCAGCCGACGTGTTGTTCTTTCTAATTTGATTAGCACCAAGACATATAGCTGCTGCTAGGTTCTTGGAAACTATTTAACCATTGACAACCTTCGAATGTCTGCTATGGGTCCAGGCTGTGTAAACGTAGCGTCGTGTAAAAGGACGTGGCTCGGTAAAAGTTAAGCCAGTATCTCATCAAGACGAATGCTGAATGAAGCGCTTATCGAAGGCGAAGACCGTGGCTAGGGCACGCCGTTGCCCGAGCTCTTGGACGACTACGTGACCGAGGATAATCCAGTGCGGGTAGTCGATGTATACGTGGATGAACTTGACCTTGCCCTCCTGGGCTTCACGCGGGTGCAACCAGCAAAGAAGGTCAGCCCGGCTTACCATCCAGCCGTGCTCCTCAAGCTCTACATCTATGGATACCTCAACCGCATCCAATCGAGCCGGAGGCTCGAGCGCGAAGCCCAGCGCAACGTCGAGCTGATGTGGCTCATTGAACGCCTGTCAGCCCCTTTCAAGACGATAGCGAACTTCCGAAAAGATAACGGAGGAGCGATCGGTAAGGTCTACAGACAGTTCGTCGTGCTGTGCCAGCAACTGGGCTTTGTTGCACAAATAGGCTGGTGCAGTAGTCGATCATGGGCGCCGGGTAAACTGTCGGCATGAGTGCCCAAGCAAAAACAAAGTATCGAACGACCAACTGGAAAGACTACAACACGGCGCTGAAGGCGCGTGGCTCCCTGCTCATCTGGCTGGACAAGGACATGTGCTGGCACGGCAGTGCCAGCGGCAAGCGGGGCCGCCGCCCGAAGTACCGCGAGGCTGCGATCCAGTTCTGCTTGACGATCAAGAGCTTGTTCAACCTGGCCCTGCGTCAGGCGATGGGCATGGCGCAAAGCCTGCTCAAGCTTGCTGGCCTGGACTGGCAGGTACCCGATTTCAGTACTCTTAGCCGGCGCCAGAAGCATCTTTCGGTGACGATCGGCGCGCAGCCGACAATAAAGGGATTGCACCTCCTGGTCGACAGCACCGGCATCAAGATGCTGGGTGAAGGCGAATGGAAGACCAAAAAGCATGGCGCAGACTACCGTCGCCGGTGGCGCAAGGTCCACCTTAGCATTGATGTGGTCACATTGGAAATCCGGGCTATCGAAGTAACCGACAACGCTACCGGTGACGCGCCGATGCTGCCATGCCTACTCGACCAGATTCCCGCCGATGAGATCGTCTCCAGTGTTAGCGGCGATAGTGCCTACGACACCAAAGGTTGTCACAAAGCGATTGCGCAACTTGGGGCGCATGCAATTATCCCCACTCGCAAGAACGCAAAGCCATGGAAGGATCATTGTCCTGGCGCCATAGACCGCAACGCCATCTTGGCGGACACGCGCTTGCTAGGCAGAAAAATATGGAAGAGGTGGAGCGTCTATCACCGGCGCAGCCTTGTCGAGACCAAGATGCGTTACTTCAAGCTGCTTGGTGAACGCGTCATGGCGCGTGACTTTGACCGCGATGTCGCCGAACTGCAGGTCCGTGCCGCCATTCTCAATCGGCTCACCAAGCTGGGCACACCTACAACTGTCGCGGTGACTATGCCATAGTTTCGCTTGGGGTTTGGGGAATTATGATCTCAACTGATTTATGCAACAAAGCCCTTCCATGCCGATAACACACGGCGCCAGATTGGCGAACAAGACCGCCATCTCTCTCGTTTGATCTGTTTCTTGAGCACCGGTTTGCTACATGCAGCGACCCCGTGAATCTGAAACACGTTCTTTGCCCGATCGATGCCGATTGTCGTAATCTTCCTAGTGACGCTCCCCTCGATTCAAGTGGTTGGTTGACACTTCCACTTTGGCACGTCCGATGCCGTTACAATTAAGGGCATCCACCCCATTGATAGCAGCCGTTCGCTAGCTGTCAACCTGCAGCTGGCCAAAAGCTTCTGCTACAACGCATCCACTACCGCAAATCAGATCGCCATCCTCATTAAATACCTGATAGCGATGTTGGACACCCCCAATGCTTGCCGCTCCATCGAGTCCAAGTAGCAAGGTATATAGTGTGTCGGTTAAAGCAAGGTCTAGGACGTCGCGCAGCGCGATGATCTGCTGTTTGTTGAGTGCCATGGATGCGATTTTTTGAGAGACCAAGGTCTCACTTCCGGTCCCCATAAATAGCACAAGCAACTCTTCCTTTTCGATCCGCCAATTCTTTACAAATTCTGCTGGAGTCATCGTAAGTTCCCTTATAGGTGAATAAAGGATGACCTTCGCGAATCCGAACTTGTCAGATTGCTAAGGTTCATTGCGGTCGGTGCAACTTAGCAGGAATCGATGGACTCTGATGCATACTTGCTATAGGTCATAACGACTTCGCCAACGCCACTATGCAACACCTTTGAGGGTTCGATGAGGGCATCAATCAGTCCATTGAGAACCAGCCGAATTTGGAACTGTTTCACTTGGCTCGGTCGGTCGGCCGGACGCAAGCATGCAATTTTTAAAATATCTCGCCGTAAATGGTACGCTTACGCGGGCTTTCCAATGTCTGCCAAATTGCATAGTCGACTGTCAGTTGGTGTGCAGAATACAATTCTAACTATGTCGTTGCTGACAGGCAACGGCGAGCATTCTTTCAGTGCCGGCCCTACGATATGGCTAGTATCTGCTTAATACGCTTGCAAGACAGTCCCGCTAACTTCGCCGAACCCGATCCTAGGTAGACCGGGGCGGGCGGCCCATCCCCGCATGACGATGCGGTCGCCATCCTCGATGAAGACACGCCGCTCGCCGTTGGGCAGGCGGAGAGGCTTCTTACCACCCTCAGTCAGTTCGAGTAGAGAGCCAGCTTCTTCCGGCCGTGGGCCTGACTGCGTACCCGACCCCAGCAGATCGCCGGGACACATCGCACAACCGTTGACGGTGTGATGTGTTAGCAGCTGGGCGACCGTCCAGTAGGAATGGCGAAAATTCGACTGCGTTAGTCGAGCCGGCGCCATTTGCTCACAGCGCATGGTTTCCGTTTCCAGCAACACCTCTAGTTCGATATCGAAAGCGCCGCACGCCCGCAAGCGGTCATAGTCCAGATAGGGAAGGGGCTGTGGATCGCTGGCTTCGCGGTGCCAGGCCACGCGATAGGGCGCCAACGCCTCCAGTGTAACGATCCATGGCGAGATGGTCGAAGCAAAGTTTTTGGAGAGAAACGGTCCAAGCGGCTGGTACTCCCATGCTTGCAGATCGCGCGCCGACCAGTCATTGAGAAGGCACAGACCAAAGATGTGTGCCTCGGCATCGCACGCATGTATCGGTTCGCCCTGTACATTTCCCGGACCTATAAATACACCGATCTCGAGCTCATAGTCGAGCTTTTTGGACGGTAACAGTGATGGCGCGTCGCATCCAGCCGGCAAGACCTGCCCGCGCGGACGACGGAAAACCTGGCCTGATATAGATATGGTCGAGGCCCGTCCGTGGTAGCCAATCGGTACCCATTTATAATTGGGAAGAAGTGGGCTATCTGGACGGAATAATTTTCCGACTGAGGTAGCGTGATGAATCGAGGTGTAAAAATCGGTGTAATCTCCGATCGCAGCTGGTAATGCATATTCGGCATCCGTCTGGGCAACAAGCATGGCAGAACGCGATTCAGCATCCGCGCGCAGCATCCGAGAAAGTGCAAGCCGCAATGCCGACCAGGCCTGCCGCCCCGCACCCATCAGGCCGTTGAGCGAGCTGTATGCCGCAAGGTTGGCGGCATGCCGCACCAGCTCAGGCGCATCGTCCAGTGCTTGGGCGAACATCGCCAAGTCGATGACTTGGTCCCCAATCGCCACTCCACCCCGGAATGCTTCAGCGACACCACGCCGGCGGAAGACGCAAAATGGCAGATTTTGGATCGGGAAGTCGGAGTCTGTAAGGTTGGCCGAAGCTACCCAGCTGGTCAGGGAGGGATCATGGGTCTCATTTAGTTGCAGAGTCATGGCTGTTTCCTGTCGAAATGCTTTCGAAAACCCTGCCAGCATTCGTGGTAGTCCGGCTGCAGTTCAGGCGACGCTAGCGCACGAGCAGTCGGGCAAATGATGTCGCGTGTCTCGAACATGAAAGCCATGGTAGCGTCAATTTTGTGCGGGATGCTCGTGTCGCCAGCGCAGGCTTTCTCATAGCTGGCTTGGTCTGGACCGTGTCCACTCATGCAGTTGTGAAGGCTCGCACCGCCAGGGCGAAAACCGGCAGACTTGGCATCATACTCACCTTCGATAAGGCCCATGAATTCGCTAGCAACGTTGCGGTGGAACCACGGCGGACGGAAGGTATTCTCTGCAGCAAGCCAGCGCGGTGGAAATATCACGAAGTCAAGCGTATCCACGCCGGGGCTGTTTGATGGCGCCTGCAGTACCAGGAAGATCGACGGGTCCGGATGATCGAAGCTGATCGAGCCGATAGCGTTGAAGTGGCGCAGGTCGTATTTATATGGCGCATAGTTTCCATGCCAAGCGACCACATCAAGAGGGGAGTGGCCTATTCGCGCAGACCACAGATTGCCGTTGAACTTGGCTACCAGTTCGAAGTCACCCTCACGATCTTCAAAACTGGCGCACGGGGTCAGGAAATCGCGCGGATTGGCTAGTCCGTTGGATCCAATAGGGCCCATGTCCGGCAGCCGCAGCAGAGCTCCGTAATTTTCGCACACGTAGCCGCAGGCCTCTCCATCGGGAAGGTGTACTTGGAAGCGCACTCCGCGGGGGATGACCGCAATTTCCTGCGGCGCGATCGCAATCACGCCCAGCTCGGTAGCGATGTGCAAACGTCCCATCTGCGGCACGATCAGCAATTCTCCATCTGCGTTGTAAAAGTAGCGGTCCTCCATGTCGCAGTTGGTGGAATACAGGTGGATTGCACACCCGCATTGCTGAGCAGGTGTGCCATTTCCGGCCATAGTGACCCAGCTATCTATGAAATCTGTGGCGGAGTTCGGAACCGGCAGTGGATCCCAGCGCAGCTGATTCGGCGGCACTACGACGTCGCCGAAATGGCTAACGATCGCGCGGTTGTCGATTTGATGGAATGGCCGGTGCATAGCGGCCGGTCGAATTCGGTATAGCCAGCTACGTCGGTTGTGCGCGCGGGGGGCAGTGAACGCAGTACCCGACAACTGCTCGGCGTACAGGCCGTAGGCCACATGTTGGGGAGAGTTCTGATGTGCGGGCAGTGCCCCAATGAGAGCCTCGGTAGCGAATTCATTACCAAATCCAGATTGATAGCCGGTTTGCTCGAGAAGTGGTGTCACATTGTCTCCTAGTGTTCAATACAAGAAGTTCTATTTCTTAACGTTAGAATGTAGATCAGATCACTATAATTTTCGAATGAAATACAAAAATTATTGCTATTCATAACGTAAATGTGCGCTGTCGGTACTTCCCATGCATCATGGATGGTGCGGAGCTTCCGCAGTTGCTAAGGATAACGATGGACTTGCGCGACCTCGACCTGAACCTGCTGGTTGTGTTCCATACTGTGTTTCAGGAGAAGCAAATCTCGAACGCTGCTCGACAGCTCAAGGTGACACAGTCCGCTGTGAGCAATGCGCTGGCGCGCTTGCGCCGCAGCGTTGGCGACGATCTTTTCGTGCGAACCACTGATGGCATGCAGCCGACGCCATATGCCGAGAAGATGGCCGTGCCGGTCGCCGCAGCACTTTTGCAGCTTGAGCACGCACTGCGTCCGCAAGAAGGCTTCCAGCCACAGTCAAGTTCCCGGAGGTTTTCAATCGCGATGACCGATGTTGGCGAGACGTATTTCATGCCAAAAATGGTCGAGGCATGCGCCGAGTTTGCACCCTTCGTTCATATTGCATCGGTACGCGCCAGTGCTATCGACCTGCGAAGTGAAATGGAAGCCGGGCGGGTCGACTTGGCAATCGGTCCCTTCGATGAGATACCGTCAGTGCTTTACCAGCGCCGGCTGTTTCGCCAGTCGTGCGTTGCGATGTTGCGGCGTGGTCACCCCTTGACCGGAGGCTCGATGACTTTGGAGCGGTTCCGAGCGGCGGCGCAACTAATCGTCAGTTCCATGGAAAGCCCTTATGACCGCATTAACGCCGCCTTGCGAGAAGCAGGAATCGTGACCGGCTCTATGTTTAGCGTACCGCATTTTGCCGCAGTTCCCTACATCATCAGCACCACCGACCTAGTAGCCACGGTCCCGCAGAAAATGGCAGAACGCACTGCCGCGCCGTTTGGGCTGGATGTAGTTGACATACCGTTGTTGCTGGAACCGCTTCAAACCAACATGTTTTGGCACCGGCGCTACGCCCAGGATGAGGGTATCCAATGGCTACGCGGCTTAGTCGTCAGTCTGTTTTCAGAGCTTTAACAGAACCCACTGCGAAGTTTTATGATTGTCATGCATTTTGCTGTAGCTCGTTAGCGATAAGAATATCGACTATCGTAATCCTTAGGATGCCGAGATTCCATCGGATTGGTATCGGTTTGCACCCTGACGAGCCAGGGACTTAAAGATAGTGAGACGCTAATAAATGGCGAAATCAGGTCGCTGAGTTACGGCGAACACTTCCAGTTTGACGAGTCCATCTCGCCGGAATTCGGGATGCATCAGAAGAAACGGATAATCCATCGGACAGCTCGATCCAAAGCGGCGCCAGATACAATGCGGGCAGCAAACGAGAAATTAACAACGCCCTCACGCCGGTCTTATTTTAGTGTACTCCATGTACTTTTCTGACCCTCGTCTAGCAACATCGGCACGACACTATCGATATCGATATGACTTTATCAGTTTAGAAGTGCCAGATAACGACTTTGCATTTAGAATGGGAACATTGACGTAACTTCCAATAATATAGAGGTTTAGGGATATATGTTCGATCCTAGGCGGCAACAAGCGGATGTAGTCAAACAACCGGCCAACCAGCCGACCAGCAAGGGCTTAGTAGCACCGAGCGCTATTTCCGCGCGCAAGTGCGCCCCTTGGCCTACTAAATCTAACTTTCACGATATTTTCCGGATTCGCCATGCAGCGCGGATCGATCTCGGGGATCCCACATTTTTTCTAGTAATACCACATCGGTAAATTGGCATAGTCAGCACAGCCAGCCTTGCGAAAGGCCACAAGTAAATACATTGGCGACCTCACGAAGTTTCCACGCTGAGCAACCGCGAGCCAAGTATCCTCCGCACTCATCATGGTTGCGCGTATCACGGTGCATGGCAGTAAAGCGAACGGATCGGAAAATGCCAGTACTGCTGGTGGCAGGAAGCCGGGTCTGCATACGCCGGAGATGAGTTCAGCCAAGAGGGTCGTGTTCATAGCTGATTGTCGAAGCAGTGCGCCCAACTGTGCCAGTGTCGAGGGTTTCGGCATCTTCATTGCCATTAAAGCCACGAGAATTCCAGTGCCGACAATGTATCGGTGAGCACGCAAACATTAACGTTGGCGCTGCTTGAACGTACACGCAGCATACCAGAACAGGGCGATACTGCCTTCCGTCGGGCGGTTGACTATTGCTTATATGACATCTCTCAACGGAAGCGTCTAGACGCTGCCATTGTTCTGTATTTCTCTTGAAAATATATTGTATTTATACATCTAATGGGAAAATATCGCCAGTCCAACTCTATACTGAGAAAAAATTAGACGCACGGCGCGTGCACCGTGACCCATCAATAGCAATTCAGGAGACGTTATTGAAATCGCAGAATGTTTACGTCGAAGAGATCATCGAAAAAGGGCGGATGTCTGCCTTTCAATTCAGCTTATTATCATTATGCGGCCTTTGCTTATTAATCGATGGATTTGACGTTCAATCAATGGGCTACGTCGCACCGGTGATTATTGAGGAATGGGGAACGACTAAGTCTGCATTGGGGCCAGTGTTTGGTGCCGGATTGCTTGGCATGCTTGTCGGTTCTTTGGTACTAACGCCAATATCTGACCGTTTCGGACGAAGGCCGGTGCTAATTCTGTCTACCTTTTTTTCTCCTTCTGCATGATAATCACTACTCAGGCAAACAGCATTGAGGAAATACTCGTACTCCGCTTTGTTACTTGCCTTGGCCTCGGTGCGATCATGTCCAACGCCATGGCGCTTGTGGGCGAATATAGTCCCACGCATTCGCGTGTCAACCGCATGATGATGATTTCTTGTGGATTTACTCTGGGTGCAGCTCTTGGCGGCTTGATAAGTGCTGCTTTAATTCCGGCTTTCGGCTGGCGATCGGTATTTTGGGCGGGAGGAATTGCACCAGCCCTGCTGGTAGTAGCCATGTTTGTCTGGCTGCCCGAATCGATCCAGTTTATGGTGTTGAAAGATCGCCCAAAGCAAAAGATCGCGCACTGGCTACGCAAGATCGACGGCACGCTGGTTATCCACACGGAGACCAACATCATTGTACAGGAGCGACCTACGAAGGGAATGCCAGTCGCCGAGTTGTTCAGGAATGGACGTTCCGGCGTCACCTTACTGCTCTGGTTGATCACCTTCATGAATCTCATTAACCTCTATTTCCTCTCCAACTGGCTGCCGACTTTGCTGAAAGACTCAGGATACAGCACTAGCATTGCGGTACTGGCAGGTACTGCACTCCAGGTTGGTGGCACTGTCGGTACACTCACTCTCGGCAGCCTGATCAATAGGTTTGGATTCACGCCTGTCTTGCTCGGATGCTTCCTCCTCGCATCATGTGCCGTTGCCGCGATTGGCAGCGTTGCACTGCTCCTGCCAGCGTTGGTCGTCGCTATCGTGGTTGCCGGGTTCTGCATAGTGGGTGGTCAGCCGGCTCTAAATGCCTTAGCTGGGTCCTATTACCCCACATCGCTTCGCTCAACTGGCATCGGCTGGGCATTAGGGATCGGTAGAATCGGCTCGGTATTGGGTCCGGTTTTGGGGGGGCAACTGATTGCGATGCAATGGTCAAATTCCTCACTCTTCGTCGCCGCAGCTGCACCTGTTATTGTTTCGGCATTAGCCATCGCAGATTGCATTTTATGCTAGGACGGAATCCAACTGTTGTAAATGCATACAGATCTTGATTTTAAATAATATGCGTGCAATACCTTATTTAGTGGGTTTTTACTAAAAGAATTACGAATATCAAGCGAATTGTGCAATTGAGGATTTTGCAAAATTCAATAAATTAAATATTAAGAAATAAAAATATGAGGAGACATAATGAAAAAAATATTTTCGGCAGTGGTATTGATTGGAATGACAGGCACTGCGTATTCGCAGTCGTCCGTCACAATGTACGGCACAATTGATGGTGGGCTGGTCAAGCAGACCGGATTGGCATTGCAGGTCAATAAGCGCGACAATAATAAAATTGGATTCCGCGGGGTCGAAGAATTAGGCAATGGGCTGAAAGCTTTAATGCACCTAGAGATGCGATTTGAACCGGACACCGGTACTGTCGAAAGCGGTTCCCGCCCATTGTTCCAAGGACAGAGTCGAGTCGGTCTGCAAGGAGCATTCGGGATGGTGCGCATCGGCCGCGGCCTCACCCCGTTTCAGGAGTCGTCTGCGGCGTTTGACCCTTGGAATGGGGTTACCACTCCCGCAGGGTTTCAGACCGACATTACAGTGGCCGGATACACGTCGGATCCCCTCGGACCACCTGGCAATTCGCGCAACCGCTTTTCCAATGCAGTTTGGTACAACTCTCCGGTCGTGAAAGGTCTTCAATTCAACACCGCGGTAGGCACTCGCGAAGGTTTAGTTGCAGGCGCCGGGCAAGCGCCTGTATATCCGTATTCAGCTTCGGTGACTTATTTGTCCGGTATGTTCGGCGCAATGGCGGCTCATGAACGTAATGCCGCCGACACCACCATTTGGTCGGTTGGCGCGTCGATCAAGCCGACCGCCGCGATAAAGCTGATGGCATCCTATCAAGTTCAGGACCAGTGGGCAACACAGCCCCTTAATTCTAATACGACCGCTTGGCTAGTAGGCGCGAATTACTCTGTGGGCAGTGGTAGGGTTCTGATGGGCTACGGCCGCAAGACGCCAGATAATATCGTTGCAACACGCCAGACATCGTTGGGCTATGAGTACACCTTGTCAGTTCGCACGAACTTGTATCTGGACGCATCTAACAAGCGGATACCGGCTGCTAACGCTTCCGTTAGCAGCCGTATAGTCAAATACTACTCGGTTGGCATGCGCCATCATTTCTGAGATGCACTGCTATACATCTTACATACTCCTAATTATGAGACTTTTGATGAAAACATACTCCACGCTACGTGCCAGCGTCTCTTTTCTGACTCTAGCATTCATCCCTTCTCTGGTCTCCGCGCAGCAATACCCTTACAAGGCTATCAGATGGGTAGTGCCATATGCCGCTGGTGGCGGTTCCGATGCGACCGCTCGAGTCATTGCGCAGGCAATTAGCAAGAACGTCGGCCAACCTGTCATAATCGAAAACAAGCCTGGCGCCGGCACCCAAATCGGCGCTCAAAACATAGCCATGTCCGCGCCGGACGGTTACACCATCGGCACGGTCGACTCAGGCACTCTGGCCTATAATCCCAGTCTTTATAAGAAGTTGTCGTACGACGTAGACCGTAGCTTTACTTACGTGGGCGGGCTTGTACGTATGCCGCTGGTTCTCGTTGCAAAGCCAGACTTGGCGGTAACATCTTTGAAGGACGTCATCGCACTAGCCAGCAAAACGCCCGGACGCCTCACGTATGCTTCAGCCGGAAACGGATCACCTCACCACATCGCCATGGAAATGCTGGAACAGCAAGCAGGCGTTAAATTCCTGCACGTTCCGTACAAGGGCGTCGCTCCCGGGATGCAGGATGTCATGGCAGGACTGGCCGATATGATGATGCTCGATCTTGCCGGCGGCATGTCGGCCGTTAAATCCGGACGTGTCAAGTTGATCGCTGTAGCGTCCCCGAACCGCCTTACGCAACTGCCAAGTGTGCCGACCTTGAATGAAGCAGGGTTGCCGGGATTCTCCGCATATGCTTGGCAGGGATTGGTGGCACCAGCGGGAACTCCGCCTGCAATCGTCCAGCGACTCAGTACGGAAGTAAAAAAGGCGCTTGACGATCGGGAAGTTCGTGCCAAGCTGAGCACTATCGGCATAGAACCGATGCTTATGACGCCGAAGGACTTCGCTTCGTATAGCAAGTCTGAGCAAGCCCGCTGGGCTCCCATCATCAAGTCAGCTGGGATCACCCTCGACTAATAGCAAAGTGTGGTGGCGGTTTTCATGCCCGAACAATCGCCGTCACGCCTCGCGCTTCCCGGTACGCACTGCCGCTTGGCAGATCTGATTCCAAGTGTGCACAATTGGCCAGCTTTTCACAAGATAGCATGCGCATCCCATCTTCTATGGTTCTTTATTTACCTGCATGCTGACCTCGATGCTGAACTATGGCAGTGCTTTAGCCCAGACAAATGACAACGGCATTGTGGTCGATCAAAATAAGTACATGGGCAGGCTAATGCTATCTAATTTTACAGAGCCCACGCACCCAAACACGGCGCGCGACCTTACCCTCATTCATGGAAATCTCTACCGCCACACCTCTGGCTCAGAGCTATCGCTACACAGCTGCCTTGTGCTCATCAATACTGAGGGCGCCCTGATAATTGAACCCGCGATGAGATGCACTGCAACTTGACTTAACCAGGAAATCAATCGCCGGTTCAAGGTGAAGGTGCGCTATGTCGTACACGCCCATGCGCATGCGGACCAAATCAACGGAGGTGAAGTCTTTCAGAATGACCGTGCGCTGATTGTCGCGAACGATCGTGCATTCGAGCCTATTTTCGGTGAGCTTCTACCGACGGCCGTGCCGGACAGCGTACTTGACCGGGACATGAAAATCACATTGGGCGGAGCGGATGTGCTGCTGCATCGCGTTTCTTCTAGCCATTCAAACAGTATGACGATGGTATTATATCCCAAATATGAGGCACTTCAATGCTCCGATGTCTGCCGGAACATGACCTTGCCGTACAACGACTTTCTGGACTTCTATTACTTCGACTGGATTAAGACACTCGATTGGGTGGCAACGCACGATGTCGACATCATCGATGTTGGCCAATATGAATTAACAACGCGAAAGGAGCGGGCAACATTGCGAGTCTATCTAACAGACTTAAACCGAAAAATTCTCGATATGGTGCGGCAAGGCCAGTCTTGGGACCAATTGTATCGATCGACTCAATCTACCGACGAAGTCAAGAGTTAGGGAGGTTACGCCAGATGCACATACTCAATATCCTAGGGATGCACCGGTGGGTGAGCAATCACCGTCGCGGTGCATGGTGAGCTGAGCTCTATGCACGCTACAGCACAAGTGCGTGAGGTCATCTGCTGCATACTTAATGCGGATCAGGCTGATGAAATTTGTAATTGCCACTTCGCGCTAATATTGGACCAGTCGGACACCTAATTCTATAAATGACTTTGATTGTTCCTTCTTTCAAATCTAGCCATTATCCAAGTGAGGAGAGAAATATTATAAAAAATTAAAAATTGCAGCTTTGAAGTAGAGATAATTATTAAGATTGATAAGTAAATTTTCAACCAGGCGTTGAATATACGTTCGGGACAGTGAAACAGCGTGAACCTTTGCGATACACGTACGTGTCGCTGTACTGATTGACGCAGATTAAGAGGTAATGATAGTGAAGACTTCAATACGGTCGGGCAGGTCGGACGACCTAGGGAAACTGATTCTACGTGTGACTCTAGGGCTCCTGATTTTATTCCACGGGGCGGACAAACTGATGCATGGCGTGGGTGGAATAGAGAGCATGCTGGCACGTCATGATTTGCCGTCGGTGCTGGCCTATTTTGTCTATGTGGGCGAAGTGCTTGCGCCACTGATGCTCCTAATCGGGTTAATGACCCGCCTAGCTGCACTTACGGTGGCAGTCAACATGGTCGTCGCCATACTGCTGGCGCACAGCGCTCAGCTGCTTTCGCTTTCCAATACCGGGGGGTGGGCACTGGAACTACAAGGGATGTTTTTAGGTGTCAGCATAACGGTCTCCATGATTGGCGCCGGGCGTTACAGCGTAGGTGGAGTTGGGGGGCGATATAACTAGCGCCACCGCAATGTAGAATGAACGGTGAGAGTGTTATTCCGGCGTGGCTTCCTTGCAATCAGCCATGCCGGTGCCACTGGACAGTCCTGTTCATGATGGTCCACGCAGTAATGCGTCGAGACTCCAATAACTCAACTGTTAGCAACAACAGTTCGTACGCGGGTACTGTTGGAATGAAAATTGGGCCCTGAAGGACCCACTGAATTTTATAAAATTAATTTCGGCTCAGGATTACTAGTACCATGCTGCTTACTTGGGCGAGGCTGGAGTTAGCGGCACCACGCTCTACCTTGTACTTTGCCAGAAGGCGCGCGTCCTGTTCGGGATGATGCTTAGCCAGCATGTCGAACACGGTCAGCTCGGGATCCGCACTATCCTTGACGTACTGGTCATATAGCAACTGAAGCAATTCGCCCATTGCCGTGTCCGCTTGGTGGTCCCAGCCGAATTCCGCAATGGCGCGCTCGATGAGCGCACCGCGCAAGACTCGAAGCGTGTCGAATACTACCGAAGGCGAACGTTGCGTATCCCAAGCCGCCGTCTCGATGCAGGTCGCGCAGCTTTGCTCCCATTTCGACGCGTCCGAGAGACTGTCCGAGAGGGCTATGGCAGACTTCCGAACGGCGCGCCATTCAGCCGGGCTTACCTGGTCTCGATCCGCCACGCGCCGATGCAGGGTACGTACGCTTTCAAGAGCGTCTCTAATTCCCGAAGGCAGTTCCGATGGGCTATCCGTAGCGATCCAATCGAATACTTTCAAGATAACAGCACTACCGGCAGGCGCCAAGTTGCGCCCGGGCGCAATCGCGTTAATGGCACTGATAGCGAAATTGAAGGCGGCGGTTTCCGAGGGTTGCTCGGCGCACAGGGCGTCGAGCGTAACGGCCAGCCACTGTGGCAAGCCGAGGCGAAGCTCCCATTGCAACAAGTCCTCGCTGTGGAGGATGCACCCGACGACGCTGCCGCCGTCGGTATCCCAATGAAGAGGGCCTGGTTTAAGCTTACCGTCAGCGAGGCATGTGTTCAGTCTGCCGACTGTATCGCTTCGAAGCTTGTCATCTGCGTGGAATGCTGAGAGTTCCATCATCATGCCTCCAAGTGCTTGTCAAGCGCCGCTGCCAAGCGCGTTTTGGACATGCTGCCCAATAGTCGGTCCTTCTCGACACCGTCGACGAAAATCAGCATCGAAGGCAGGCCGCGAACTGCATAGTGTTCGGCGCTGCCTGGATTATCGTCTGCATTGATTTTGGCGATGCGCGCTTCGCCCGCGTATTCGTTGGCAAGGTCGGCCAGGATCGGTGCGAGCGCTTTGCACGGACCACACCACTCAGCCCAGAAGTCGACCAGCACCACGCCTGGCTGCTGGAGCACCTCCGCCTTGAAGGACGAGTCGGTGACGTCGATAATATTGTTTTGCATGTCAGCCTTTATAAGGAACTTTCGAAAATCAGCCGCACCATGGCGGTTGGAATGTAAGCGCGAGAATAACAGGCCTCCTCAGCCTAATTCAGTACGTAAAACCAAATCACTTGGCATCCAGATCGTCGAATTCTTCAGTACAGTTGAACTCGAAACGAACGCAACTGCACAGAGCGGAAGCAGAGACTTATCAGCGCGCCATCGCCAGCAAGTCGACCAAAGCTAGACCCGCGAGATCTTGGGTGGCGCTCGCAGCAAATGCCGCGCGACTCGGTTGTCCCGACTGGATCCAGCTGCGCACAACGGTTCGAATATCCTCCAGCGTGCATTTCAGCACCCCGGTGCGAAAGGCTACTCGCACTGCTTGATCGACACCTCGCTGCTGCAAACGCCAAGCGGCGACAGCTGTGTCAAAAGGCGATGCCGGACGGTCTAGACCCTTGACCACGCAGATAATTGCTTCCTCAACCTGTTCCGTACTGAATGGTTCTGTAACCAGCTGGTCGATCGCGGTTGCGAAGTCGACATATGTTGCTGCCAGACGCGGGTCACGGAACGAGCTCATGCTGAACACGCCTGTACCACTAGAGTAGCTCGCAGATCCTCCATAAGCTCCCCCGCGTTCGCGAAGGGCCTGATGCAGCAGCTTATTCGACAAAAGTTCAGCTGCGACTGCCAAGGCGGGTGCCTGGGGATGGTCCTGCGGTGGCGCTTGCCAGGCGATGACGCAGTGGTTCACTTGGCCCGGGACATGCAAAGCCACGTTCGCATATTGCACCGGACTGGTCGCGACGGGCACGGAATTGACTGCTTCGGAACTCCATACACGATCGTGTACGAGCAGCTCTGCCATCTCTTTGACGTCGCCGCTGCCTGCGCACAAGAACGTGCGCGGAGACGCGATCACTTGTGCATCGACCGCCGCCAGGCGTTGCGCGATAAGGGCAACACCGGATTCAGACGCGAGCATGCGTTCGAGTTCAGCCAGGAAGGGCAGGGATGCCAAGCCTACAGTTACATCTTCAAAATAATGAAGCTGGGACAGCGGTGCGGTGGCTGCGATGGCCGCTAGACGGCTGCCGTCCTGTCCCAGGTTCTGCCGACGCTCGCACACCATTCGCTGGACTAGGAAAGCGATTCGGGCGTGCTCATCGAAGCGAGCATTGTCGACATAAGTATGGAGTACGGCAGCGATGTTGCCGTACTCCTCCTGCAAGCCGCTGGAAAAGAAGACGAGCGTTGGATGCAGCTGTCCTGCGAGGTCTTGGGCCGCTTCGAGATCGACCATAAACGAAGGGACCATCGCCGAGCGCCAGACATCGGCGCTGTCATAGTCGTAGTGGGCAACCCCTAGGTCGCGGCGCAGCTCGGCATATAGCTGCAGCCAGGGCCAGTCGGCTTGCGATAGTGTGGAAACGTTGAATTGAATGCGGGCGTACGACAGGCCATTCGACGGCACCTCGAAAAGGTAAACACCCGCGGTGCCTGGCGAGGCCGCAGGAATGGCGGGCGGGTAGGGGCTGACGTCACTCGGCTTAATGCGCGGCATCAGGTGGCTGTCGCTAGGCTGCCCCTGCTGAGCCTCGAGTGCCGCATTTTCGTCGGCGATACGCCGCTTCTCTTGCTCGTTCAGTCTCGACATCGTCGCCGCCAGCCGCGCTTGTTCAACTTCGGCCCGCGCCGAGAAATAGTGCGGATTCGGCACCACTAATGCATCGAGACGTGCTGGCGAAGCGAGCAATAGCCGCACCAGGGACTGGAAGAAGCCGGGCACCACAATATCGCGCTCGAGTTGCTCGAGTATTGCTTCGCTGTCGAAAGCTTGGACCACGTCGCCACCGCGCATAGCTACCGGTAGCGCGTTGAGCATCCGCATCAGGACGTTCGGCATCTGGCCTGAGCTAGTGTCGCGCTGGTCGTATTTAATGCCACGCAGTGCCGCGCGTAGCGTGGCTACCGGAACACCGTGGGCGGCGGTCTGTTCTAGAGCTTCAAAGATGCGGATGCGGGCCATCTCGGCCTGATCCTCGGTCAAGCCCTCCATGCCGATATGGAACAACAACTGGCGCGCGCCGGAATCCAATCCGTTCAGGCGTGACGGGCGGCCATAGGCCGCGCCTTCCATCGCTTTTCTCAACGGTGCCGACGCGTCGCCAAGCAAACCAGCCTGGAGTAAGCTAACGTGGTAGTAGGCGGTCGCGTCGGATGATTCGCCCATCATCCAAGCAAGCTGAATGCCGTAGCCATCGTCGTCTCCTGTTTGCGATGGCACGGCGATACGCGCCTGGCGAGGGGTGGTAACGCTGGCCAGTTGTGGCAGGAGACGTTCGCGACGCCCTGGCAAATGTCGCAGGACGCGCTCTACGATCTGTGCCTGGATCTCCTCGGCGGCGACCGGGCCGGCCGACATGAATACGGCCTGCGACGGGTGGTAGTGGCTGGCGTGGAAGGCTTTGAGCGCTTCGTGCGACAGGTCGGGGATTGCAAGCGGATCTCCACCAGAGACCACTGCATAGGTAGTTCCAGCCAGCAGGGCTTCGCTCACGCCGTTGTACAGGGCCTGAGACGGATTAGCGAAAGCGCCTTTCATTTCATTGAACACCACACCCTGGTAAGTAAGTTCACCGTCTTCAATTACATAGCGCCATCCTTCTTGTCGGAAGCTTAAGTAGTCGAGCTTGGGAAAGAAGGTCGCATCGAGGTAGACGTCGAGCAGATTGAAAAAATCATTACGGTCGGTACTGGCGAACGGATAGGCGGTGCGGTCCGCGTAAGTCATCGCGTTCATGAACGTTGCGGTGGAGCGGCGCATCATCGCGAAGAACGGATCGCGGACCGGGTATCGCTCTGAGCCGCACAACGCCAAGTGCTCGAGGATGTGGGCACAGCCGTCGCTGCTGTCCGGCACGGTAGGGAACGCAACCAAAAAGGCAAGGTCGGCCTGATTCGTAGCCAAGTGAATATGGCGCGCCCCGGACGACTGAGAAACGTATTCTTCGATGGTTGCTTGCAACGTAGGAATGTGATGCTCGCGTATTTTTTCAAAGATAGTCATGAAACGCCTTGGTGAGGATAATTAAGTACAGCTGAGTGTCGACAGAGGTCACCTTTATGGAAAGTCGGTGCAATGCGACTCAGAACACGGGAAGAGGCGTGTCTGCTGGAACCAGCTCAAGTACATGCCCGTGATATCGCATTAGTGCTTCGCGGTGCGCCACGCTGATGATCGTCGCACCGGGTAATTCTTCGATCAGCGTCTTGTAAAGGTCAGCTTCGGACTGCGGGTCGAGCGCACTGGTCGCCTCGTCGAGGAAAACAAAATCTGGCCGGTGCAACAACGCCCGCGCAAACGCGACGCGCTGTTGTTCGCCCCCTGACAATTGCTGCTGCCAATTGTCAACGTTGTCAAGCGAGGCGATGCGCTGCGTCAGACCACATAACTGCAATATCCGCCAGCATTCCGCATCGTTAAATGCATCTGGTGGGTCCGGATAGCACAGCGCAGCTTTCATTGCACCGGTGGGCAAGTAGCTGCGTTGAGGGAGGAACAGCACCGTGGCCAATGCCGGGACTGCGATCAAGCCGGTACCATATGGCCACAATCCCGCAAGTGCGCGCAGCAGCGTGCTCTTGCCAGCGCCTGACGGTCCGCGCACTATCCAGCGCTGACCAGGAGCAAATTTGAGGGGCGCAAGCGTGCTTAGAGTCTGGTTGAGCGGATTCTTCAGTGTCAGGGTGCCAGTGGTCAGCGCCGACTGCGCCATTTTCCCAACGGAGAAACCATTCTCACGCAGGATCGCCTTGTTGATCGCCCATTGCAAGTCGCGGATTCGGTTCGATACCGCCACTAGTCCGGTGAAAGACACGTAGGCCTGGCTGAAGAAGCTGAGCGAGCCGCTCAGCGCAAGGTAGGCACCGGTCACCTGAGTAACTCCACCCATTGTGATCTCGCCAGCTAAGTAGCGCGGAAGCGCAACCAGAATCGGCAGGATGGCGAAAAAGTGCCCGTAGGCGCTAGTCGCCAGCCCGACCTTGAGCTGACGAATGATCAGGGCATAAAAATTCGCGCGCACCCGTTCGAAGTAATAGGTGATGCGCTGAAATTCATTGCGGTCGCCGCGATAGAAGGCAATTTGCTCAGCGTTGTTACGCACCTGCGTGGCGGCGAAGCGGTAATCTGCTTCTGTGCCTTGGCGTTCCATGTTCAGGCCGATCAAACGCTTTCCAACCCAGTGCACGAGGGCGATGTTACCAATGTTGTAAGCAAACGCAACGTAGACCATATAGCCTGGAATGACAAGCCCGATGCCGATGGGGCTGAGTGACAGAGCGCCGGAAAGGTTCCACAAGACGATTGTAAATGTGGTCGTGCTGACGATAACTTGGATGAAACTGAGCGCCATGTTGAGAATTTGCTCAACGAACAACCGCACGTCTTCAGCGATGCGCTGGTCTGCGTTATTGAGGGCGCCTTCGCGCTCGATGTCATAGTAAGCATTGGCGCTCAGCCACTCGTTAAGCAGCTTGTCTGTAAGCGCTGTGCGCCATCCCAGCTGAAGAATGCTTTGCAACGCGACGCTGATCATCGTCACTGCGCCGGCGCCGATGCCGACCAGAATGCTTGTAACCAGCAAAAGGCGGAGCGGCTCCCAGTTCAGCCCGATCATAGCGTCGGTTACTTCCCCTGCAAGATCGTTAGCCCAGACCTGCAGGTAGACGTTGCCAAAGATGATCGTCAGAACGATGGCAAGCAGGCTCCAGGTCTTCAAGCGTTCTGGGCCTAGCCAGTACGGGGTAACCAGCTGCATCACCCCGGGCCGAGGCGGCGGCGCAATATAATGGTTCATCCTGCTTTCTTGTCTCGATATTTAATTGAAGTTCGTTTTCAAGGTCAGCATGTAAACGCGGCCCGGCAGCACCGGAATGTAACTGGCACTAGTGGCAGTTCCGTAAAGGCGGCGATCGGCAACGTTTTTAATGCCGAAGGTTAGGTTCCACCGGCTATAGTCGTAGAACACGCTGGCATCGAACTGGGTCTGGCCGGGCACATTGAACTGCGCTGATGAATCGAAACTGCCCAGCGAGGCGCTGCTGGCATTGACCCCGAGTCCGATGCCCAGACCGTTGTACGCTGCATTCTGAAAGCGGTAGACTCCCCAGGTGCTGAATTTATGCTTCGGCACGCCCGGGAAGACATCGCCGTTAGCACCTGCATCATCGAGCTTGTTATATGTGTAGTTCATGACGACGTCCAGACCACGTAAAATCTGGCCCTGCATGTCGATTTCAAAGCCCTTCGTGCGCTGTCCATCCGCGACGTCGAAACAATTGCTAAGAGCGTTGTAGCGCGATGAGTTGGTCTGCGTTAGCGAGAACACGCTCGTCGTCAGCGAAAGTTTGTTGTCGAGTAGGTCGAACTTGGCACCCGCCTCCTTGTTTCGAGTCAGGGAAGGCGGGGTGAGTCCACTGACACACGATACTGCGTTAGGTGAAATGAACCCTTCCGCATAGTTCGCATACAGCGAAACCCTGTCGTTGAGTTCGTACACAACACCGGCACCCGGAGAGTTTTGATAGATCCGAGCCGCCGGCTCGTTGAATACTCCTGCCTCGGCAAGTGATATTGAAACCGGCGAGGATGTGTATTGGTTGCGTCGCAGATTGACCATTGCCGTCCACTTACCAAAACTGGCCATGTCCTGCAGGTACACCCCTCTCTGCTGATTTCCATACGACGACTGAGCAGCAAACTGCACATCGGTGGACAGGTCAGGGAACAAGACGTCGACCGTAGGATAGATTTGACCTGTCGCAAAGGGACCAGAAAATTCGGTCTGGCGCACCGCGTATTTGCTGTGGTTCAGGCCGAAAGAGATTTTATGTAGTACAAGACCAGTACGTAGGATATATCGCAAATAATGATCACCTGACTGCGTACGCTCATTAAGTGGAATGCGACTTGAATAAAAGCTCATGGTCGACTCAGGCGCATCGTCGGCTGCGCCTTCAGCATACTCCAGGCCGATTGGCCCAACCGATCGCAGTTCGGTGTCAGTATCGCTGTGCTGCACGCGGCTGATAAGCTTCAGGGCAGGTGAAAATGCATATTCGAATTGATAATTGAGCCGTTTTGAAGTGACATCGATGCCATCACGCGGCCGAGAAAGCAAGCCTCCAGGAGGAGGAAGGATCGCGCCGTCGCGGCGCGCGAAGGTATATAAAGGCGTTGCGATGTGCTGGTCGCTATAGCTAGCAGACACAATGATATCGATTGTCTCGTTTTTCCAGCGCAACGACGGGGTGAAGGAATTGTGTTTTCGTCCATCGTAGCCCCCGTCGCTGCGACTGGACTTGGCAGTCGCACCAATCAGTCGATAAGTAAGCCGCTTGCCGCTGTCTAGCGGCCCGGCCAAGTCTGCAGCAATCGTGCGGTCCACGTTTGAACCGTACCGCAAGGTCAGGTCGCGTACCACCTCAGTGGTTGGCTTCTTGAGTACAATGTTGACCGCGCCGCCGTCGGCGTCGCCGCCTGCCAATATTGCCTGCGGCCCCTTGAGAACCTCGATCCGCTCTACGCCGAACACGTCTGTTGCAGCACCGTTCTTGTCACGTACTCCGTTTGTAGTAGTCGCTGCTGTGAAACCGCGTACAGAAAAGGTCGGAGGCCGTCCCGGAGTTTGCTGGAAGTTGATTCCGCTAACATTACGCAAGGCGTCCTGGACATTTGTAATCTGCTGGGTCTCAAGCACTTTGCTAGTAATGAGCGTAATTCCGCCAGGCACATTATGCAGGTCCGCGCCGCTGCGGGTGGCCGTATCCGAGCGTGTTGCCTTGAAGCTGGTTTCAGCCTCGTCGCGGGCTGTGACCAGAACAGTTGCGACCGGTTTGATAGCGAGTACGCCAGTCACCGTTTCGTCCAATACGTAACCTGTATCGGTCAGCGCTTTCGCTATTGCCGCTCCCGCACTCAGTTCTCCGCGTACAGAACGGCCTTGGATACCGCCAAGTGCTGCGCGGTCGAATTCGACGCGACGGCCGCTCTCAGTAGCGATTGCGTCGAGTGTTTGGGGCAAAGGCGCAACGTCAAGCTGGTATGTGCGCACCGGATCGGTAGCGCTCGCTGAAGGCTGTGCTTCAGCTGGATTGGGCAAAGATAGCACCACGAAAGCGCTGACAAGCGCGGCGGGGAGAGTCGACATGTGGGGGGCGATTCGCGGTGCTATGGAGAACATGATTGGCCTTGTAGTTGGGAACTAACACTCCGTAATATAATTAAACTAGACCTGTCATACTAGCGTCATATCCGTACAGTTCCACCATAAGTCCACGCACTGTCCTGATTGATTGTTCAGTACGGAAGTGGCAGATTTCACTAAAGCGAGGCTCCTATGCCGAAAGGCCGAATCAGGCATGATCCCAGCATCGTGCTGGACAAGAGAAAACTCGAAGCGAGCAGCAGGCAGCACAGTCGTCTCTCGTTAGTGGATAGCATTTTTGAGATGATCGTCGACCAGATCCAGAGTCGTCACTTGACGCCTGGCGGCCGCGTCCATTCGGTGCGCCAGCTTGCCGATAGTTGCGAGGTCAGCCGCGACACGGTAGCGCGCGCTTACGATAAGCTGGTTGCTCACGGCTATCTCGAATCACGTGCCGGATCTGGGTTTTATGTAACACAAACCCGGCGTTCGCAGACCGTGCAGGATGCTGCGGCGACCGCTCCCCTGCTTCCCGCCTGGCGGCGGCTGCGGCTAATCCAGCCGGTGGGTGAGCGCATTAGCACCACCGGCCTAGGCCTTCTTCCAGACGAGTGGATGGACACTGACGGCATCGGCAGCGCCCTGCGCAGCGTCGCGCGAGCGAACTCACGCTCACTCACGGGCTACGCGGATCCGCTCGGCTATCTGCCCCTGCGCCAGCAGCTACAGGAAAAGCTAAAGGGGGTGCAGATCCAGGCGCCGCTTCAGCAGATCATGACGACCCAGGGCGCCACCGACGCTGTGCATCTGGTAGTCATGTCCTACCTGAGTACGCCAGGGGAATTTGTGCTGGTAGAAGGCCCCGGCCCATTCATGCAGGTCGATCGGCTGATGGCGACCGGCCTGCAGCCGGTGCCAGTGCCGCGTGAAGCCGATGGTCCCGATGTAGCGGCTATGCGTGATTTGTGCGCAACCTACAGGCCGCGTTTTTTTTTCTGTAGCTCGGTGTTGCATAACCCAACCTCGACCCAGATTGCACCGCACAAGGCTTACCAGATCTTGCGTCTGGCGGAGGAATTCAATCTGATTATCATCGAAGACGACACTTATAGCGACCTGATGCCTGCGACGGCCAACATGACAGTGACCCGGCTGGCTAGCCTGGACCAACTGAAACGCGTGATCTACATTGGCAGTTTTTCAAAGACGATCGCATCTGGATTTCGCGTTGGGTTCGTGTGCGCCAACCCGGATATCATGGAACGCCTGCTGGTCTACAAGACTGTATCGCAAATTTCCAATTCGCCGGTCATCGAAAAAAACATTTACCAAATTTTATCGCAGGGAAGTTACCGGCACCATTGCACGCAGCTGCGCAACCGCCTCGACGAATTGCGTCAGCCTGTTATCAATCAGCTTGAAACGATAGGCTGCTCTGTCGAGCACACGCCGGATGCCGGGATGTATGTCTGGGCGAGGCTACCAGGCGGCGCGGATGCAGAAATCATCGCCGAAACAATGTACCAGCAAGGACACCTGATGGCACCAGGCATGTTGTTTGCGGGAATCGACGCCAATCACGACAAGATGCGCTTCAATATCGGTCGCACGCTCGACAGCCCGGCGTTGCCCGCGTTGGCCAGGTTACTGAAAGCCTAGAGAAAACGCGCGCAGCACACCGCACCCTACTGGCAAGCCTCCATAAGCATTGACGGTGATACCGTGAGTGCCGGTGCGGCAAAGTACTGCTGTTGCTGGCGCGCCGCCACGGAAATGGCAAGCCCGCGTCCGCTATTGACCCCGGCGAGTGCTCCGACGCCAAATGGTGTCGCTATCCTCCGGTCCAGGCCGATGCCGGCAATGGTCGAGACCACTGTGGCGCTGGAGATGTGGGAAATCACATCACGCCAGGAGAGGTGGCAACCACGGAAGTCATGGCTAGGTCGCTTTACGGTGCAGGCAAGCACCAGCAGGAAGCCCCCCACGCCGAGCAAGCCGGAACAAAATCCGGCGAACGCTCCCGAACCAGCTGCATACGTCCGCATCGCCTCGTCCAGCGCAGGCGTCCGGTTTCGGGATCATGAAGACATCGCGGGCCCGTTTGCGCCGATCCGGGCGCGGTCAGGTAGAGTGCACGCAGGCCGACGTGGAGCATTACAGCGGCAAACAGCAGCCTCAACACACGCTCCTCCAGCCGCTACGAAAGAAGAATTTCGAACGAAGCGAACTGCGTGCCGCAGGTAGCAACGAAGGCTGCCGCACTATAGCGCAGATGGCCTGCAGGCAGGGCTTGCAGTGCTGTCAGGGCGGTAGATTTACAGACTGCCACAGGGCCAGTCGGGCAGGCCTGCGCAGTGCTCAACGCAGCGCCGAATACTAGCCGCGGTACTGCCAGGATGCTGCCGGCAGTGCCCCTAACACCCAAGATCAGCCCGACGCAGGCACCCAGCAGGAAAAACAGAAGCACGGCGCTCCTTCAGAACACGTCGAGCGGAACTTTTCAGGTAGCGCCGACCAGTCGCATCTGCGTCAGGCAACTGTCCGCCGCGCATGTTCACCTGTACCGAAGGGAGGATCAGTGCGGGCACGGCCAGGGTCGCATCGCGCGCCGTGCGCATGGCCACGAACGCGCCTTCCGTTACGGCACCGCGCAAGCGGATGTTGCCTTCACGCTAATCGGCCAAGGTCGCGTGGAAGGCCGGCGCTCGTCCGCCCGGGGGATAGTCGTGGCCGGTGTAGACGAGCGTGTCGTCGGACAGTCGCAGAAGCCGGGCAATTGAACGCTACAGTTGGCGCGCATCTCCCCCATGAAAGTCGCAGAGCGCGGTTTCGAAGTCGGGCATGAACAGGGTATCGCCGACTAGGCCGCGTGCCGTGTGCAGGTATCACCAGCATCGCCATCGCTGACGATGTAACTGACGCAGGCCGGCGTGTGGCCAGGCGTATGCATGATCGTCACATCCAGCGTGCTGATGGCGAAGCGAGCGCCGTCCTCGAACAGACTGCAGAAACCTTCACCATGGGATGCAAAGCCGCCGTCGCCATTAAACATGGCGCCGAAAGTCTCCTGCACCGCGCGGATGTGCGCGCCGATGCCGATTCTGCCGTCCAGTTTAGCCTTCAGGTAGGCAGCCGCCGACAGATGGTCGGCATGGACATGGGTTTCCAGGATCCATTCGACCTTCGCGCCCAATTCCATTACGCGCGCAGCCAGTCGGTCCGCGCCGGTATGGGAAATTCGGGCGCCGGCGGCGCTGTAGTCGAGCACCGTGTCGATCAGAGCGCCGCTACCGCTGTTACGATCGAGAACGATGTAACTGACGGCGCCGCTGTCGCTGTCGAACTGGGGCTCAAAGTGCAGTCGACCTGCATCGGCGTTTGCGATAGCTTGCTGCGCGTTCATGCACGCTCCGCGCGAACGACATCGACCGCCGAAACCATACCCCCGCCAATAGTCCAGGCAGCCGGGTGGCCAAGCCGGCGCAAGCAGGCGGCGGCGCATGCGCTGCGGTTGCCGCTGCGGCAGTAAAACACCAGTGGCGTCTCAGGAGCCGCCAGCCAGTCGTACAAGGTGGACGCCAGATGTCCTAGCGGGGCATGTTCCACCATACGCTCGAACTCGCCGGTAGAGCGGGCAAACTGTCCTGCCAATTGCTCATGGAATTCGCGCACGTCGATCAAGCGTGCATTTGGATGCGCTTTCAGGTAGCCATTTGTCATCGCGGCGGACAGTTCGTTTCGCTCTTCCGCCTGTCCTGCTTGTTTGGCGCGCAAGCTGGTCGCCAAGTGGCCCCTCTCGTCGATGGCTGCCAGCAGCAGCGTGTCCTGGCCAACCAGTCCCGGCGCGACGTCGCTCACCGTAACTTGGCAATGAAGGCATGGCTGGCCTGTATCAATGTTTCGCCGGCGCGCGTCAGGACATAGATGACATCACGCTCTCCGTGTCGCACGGGCGTCAGCAAAAAGTCGCCAAATCTAATAGGACGCGGCGCCAAGCCGACCGCGTCGATGCGGGTCTCGAGCTTAGCGTCGATCCGGTAACCATGGCGCCGGACATGGCGATCAATCGCGGCGGCGGCACCGTTATGCACGTCGATCAGGACACAGCTGTGTGCGTGAACGTCGGCAACGAGCCAGCTGCTGCGGCCGTCGTATGAAAAGTAAAGCACGTTGTGTATAGGGACGATGTGCCCAACCGGTTGTCTGCTTGGCGGCGGCATAACGCTCACGCGCACCACGTGGCCACAATACGCGATGCGGGCGCAGGCGGCGGGGATGTCCCCTTCGCTGGCCTGCGGCCCGAATGAAAGGCGAATCGCTGCTCCGGTTTGCCACGCTGGCAAACTCGTCGCGCGCAGTACGAAGTTCGGCTCGGACTTCGCCGCCGAGCAGGCGCTGCCGGTCTGACCCGCAGCTCGGCGGCGTCGAACAGTTCAAGCGATTTCCTGCTTGACAGCCAGAGAAAGTAACGATTAATGGTCGTCGGTAGCGCCAGCGCTGAGGGCGCGTTGAAGACAATGCCCCGGAAAGCGGCGCTCAAGCTCGTTACCAACTGCGCGTGCAGCGCTTCCAGTTTCTGCTCGCTGGAGAACAGAGCGCCACTCTCCAGCGCGGCCAGCACTTCGCAGAGGGCGGAGACGCCCGACATGTTCTCAGTACCGGAACGCTGGTCTGACTCCTGGCCACCGCCCACCATCAACGGGGTGGAAGGCGCACCCTGACGGACATACAGCATGCCAATTCCTTTAGGTGCGTACAGTTTATGTCCTGAAAAAGGAGCGTAGTTGATGCGAGTGCGTTGCAGGGCGAGACCAAGTTTGCCCAGCGCTTGCACGCAGTCGACCAGCCAATAGGCGGCGCTATCGGTCAGCGCGGCTTCGATTCCCGCAAGGTCCGACGTCACGCCGGTTTCATTATTGGCGGCCATGGTGCAGACCAGGCCCGCTTCAGGCGCAAGCATCCGCAGTTGTGCGAGGTCGTGACGGCCGTCCTGGCCCACCTCCAGTACGACAATGTCAAGGTCCAGGCACAGCACACGGTTCCAGTGCGCTAGGCTTTCCGGCACGGCCTTTTTTCGGTGGCACCGACCACTAGCCAACGCCCGTTCGATTCTACGACGGCACCCCGGTCACGCAAGGCAATTAGTGCCGACAGTATTGCCATCTGGATGCCTTCGGTGGTGCCGCTATTGAACATGAGACGGCCATCTCCAGCGCCAATGACGCGCCGCGCGCAGGCGCGTACCCCTTGTCACCTCGTGTTCGACGATCAAATGGTGCTTAGCATCGACGGCGGTTTGCACGTTGTAGCCAACGATGCCGCTGCCGCGTATCATCATGGATCGGGCATCGGATCTGTCAGCGAAATCTGTATTTCGCCAGTCTCTACAAAATTAGCTTCAATTTCCTTCAGCGCGGCCACCTGCAATTTCAATACTGCTATTTTATTATCTTTCAGCCGAACGCACTTCGGTCTTGCGGCGCCGGGCCATTGTCTGTCGGCGCTATCGAGTTCGGCCAGACTACGACCGATGCTCGCTTCGATTTCTTCCATCCGTCGCTTGAATTTCGCGTCGGTGAAATTGCGATCGCTGCTGTTCATTGCCTTAAATTTACTCCCGTCAATAGTGGCGACGCATCCGAAAACAGGTCAAGCTGCTGAAACAAGTCAAGGAGCTGACAGCGCACATTTCGGATCGCATGACCATAGAATTCGAGATGCGTGCGAGTCCAGTCAATAAAACGAAAAATCCCTAGAACGACGTCAAGTCACCGTTTCGATCGTTCGACCGGTATATATTGCTCGGTATTGATCGAACGTAAGACCGCACGCTAGTCCATCGTATACATGACCTAGATAAAACGCGTTCGTCGCAGTCAACGAAACACCGGAATGATTCCAGAGCCTGTGCCGCGATCTCCTGCCTCCAACATTTTTCGGCGCAGATCAGCGATGCGACGCTCCCCGAATTCAGGGGCTTGTGCCGAGGTGTGCACTGAGTAAGACCCCAGATACAAAGGATGTGGGTGTGGCACGGCTGAGCCAAGTACGAACACAGCAGGATTCGTGCCCAATGCCTGCAAGGTTATGGTTGCGTCAGCATTCTCGAAAATTACCATTTCCCCTACATCGATGTCAGAACCTGCATTAAGTTTGCCTTGTGCGAGCGCAAGCCACCCCACGATCTGGCCAACTGGCGGTTTGTAAGTCCAACGCTCCCCAGCGCGCAGGGTAACTAAGAGGTAATTAATGCCGTCCGGAGCTGGAACAGGACTTTGTACGCCATCATAGTTGCCAACGATGACATGTGCAGGCCCCGCTTTTGCCATGTGAGTAGATTCGACGTAGAGACTTACCGGCTCGCTATTTTCCAGTTCGGGTGGCAAGGAAAGCCAGAGCTGGAAGCCTTGGATGCGCGGCACGTTTTCGGCTGACATTTCTTTTCCATGCCAGACGCCACTGCCAGCGCGCAGCCACTCGACACCGCCGTAATCAATTGTGCCCGAACCGCTCTCGGAAGCATTGTAGTGTAAGCCGCCCTCGGTCAGCACCGTAACCGTGGCAAGGCCGGAATGGGGATGAATCGGCATTTTCTCCAATGAGCTGACACTTTTCCCCGTGACATCGAAAAGGTCAAGGAAAACGAAAGGTTTAATGATCTGCCCTAAATCTGAAGGACTCATAAGCCGGGTAATCGGGCCGTGGACATGGCCACGGGTGCGGCGGGCGATGCGCCGAGGCGCGGCCAAAGGACTAGTCATAAAGCCAACTTTCATTTTTTTTAGGGACGGAGCAGGCGGTCGCACAGGGCGGTCACGTTGGTACGGTGCAGCCAACCAACGATGCCGTGATTGTGAACATCCGTGATCTTGGCGCTGCCGCCGCCGAGGACCGTGACAGCAGCAATTACACGCATGCTCCAGGACGCAATCTGGAAGCTCTTAGTAGGTGCAGATGGACTGCAGAGAGGATTCTTTTTGATGTGTATATGATTCACGAGTCAAGGGTTAATTAATGTTAATATCAGTATAAAATAGACACAATGGGCTATTAATTTAACTGAGATACGTAGCGCAGACAATAAGGCACATAAAGTGAACCGACGTGAAATGAACGTAACTACCGCCGCCCAAGAATTGGAAAAGTCGGACTGTCAAGGCATCAGTCAGGTTTTAGCGCGCGTTGGTGAGAAATGGAGTGTCTTGATCATCATGCTTCTGTCCGGCGGCCCGCGGCGCTTTACAGAAGTTAAACGGACCATCAACGGTATCTCGCAACGCATGCTTACGTTGTGCTTACGCGGGTTGGAGCGCGATGGGTTGATCAAGAGAACGGTGGTGGTCATCATGCCGCCGCATGTTCAGTATGAGTTGACGCCGCTTGGACGTTCCCTTACCGTACCCGTCATCGCGCTTGGCTCTTGGGCGCAGATGCATCTCGATGATATCGATGTCGCGAGAGCGAAATTCGACGCGGAATCCGCAGAAACTAAAAAGAAAGTTAGTAAATGGCAAGTTTAGTGTGGTCAGACGTTGCTCCGGAGTGTAACCGCAGAATTGACGGTCTAGCGTAAAAAGCGAGGGTGACAATTATTCGGTCATGAAGCCATTATGGCTACATAAAAAATATTCGTGAGTGTGCTGCTTTGGATAACCTCGATAGACGCCTGCGGTACTTTACACCGTCACGTGTAGAGACGTTTGCGACACTATAGTCCAGCTGCTGAGCAACCGCTTCACCACGCCACAATTGGTCTATCTCAGAAATGTAATTATCATGGCTTGAGGTGGCATCTAGGTTCCCGGTTCAAATCAACGAAAATCTTTGCTTGCAAGGTATTAAAAGTTGCAACCTTATTCGACAACCATTACGTTTTCCATTATGCTATCCGTCCGTCATTTTCTCTAAACAAGAAGTCTGCTGCCCGTCCAGCGGGCTACATAGTCGGATAAGCTGAGCTACTCACGGTACTGAAGGTGCGGAATGCTACACGAAGCTTTCTGGCTTGTACCCGCAGGATTCGTATTACCCGTTAAGCCACAAAACTTACGGGAAATTATATAAGAATTTGGCGGACAATTCGACTATTCATGCAAGCGCAATCTTATTCCTGCGTACAAAATTTTAAGTAAACGTAGGCATTCTTACGCAGCTTATCATGAGCTGCCCTTGCAGATCATATGAGTCAGAATAAATTGGCGAACACGGGTGCGCCATGGTGAAGCTATATGAAATTGCGTCGACCTGATCATTTGTTTGATGCCTCATGCTGCTCAACGATGCTTGCGAGTTGTTCAGCCTGTCGTACAAGGATTGGCACACCACGGCCGGCGTCAATAAAGTCGATTGCGGTATCATTTGCGTCGATGTATCGATCATAAAACGCCTGGCTATTGAAAGACCTTGTCGCCCTTAGCGAAAAGTTCAGTCGTGCCCGCAGCCTGCTAAGACGACTCTCTCTGATTCCCCGGCTCACACTGTTAAGAAGGCAATGCTGAATACGTTGAGGATAAGACTAAAAATGACTCTGACGCCAGTATGCAGATGTTTAAGCCTGCTCGCCGCTAGCGAAGCAGTAAAAGAGTAATAGAGTAATAGAGTAATAGAGTAAAAGAAGCATCGCAGTATTCTTCAAAGACGGCAGACACTTTTTTCGAAAGCAATTACACAACATTGAGCGGAGGGCGGCTCAGGATGAGTTGCTAGTTGTCGAAATTTAAAAAACAAGGTCAATGCGTTTAACGCAACAATCGTACTAGCAGCCTGCTGCCATTGGCTGCCATTGGCTGCCAAGATGACCGCCTAACATGCTTCGTAACGAAAAAAGCGTCAGTGTTCGCGCCAGCTCTGGTGACTTAGGTATCGAGTTAATGTCGACCTCGATGAGGCTGGATTACGCGTGTTGAGAGATTGCCAAAAAGCACTGTTTCCTTAAGGAAATCTCAAGGTCGTCCGATCCCTTCGCCATACGACTCCTCCATCATTGCCGCCTGCAGCCGTATCCTGGATAAAAGACCAGTAAATTGCTTCATTTCTGCTTCGTTAAGAACGCCCAGAATCTGGCTTACGAAGTCATGGACGATGGGCGTTACCTCAATGACTTTCGCATCGCCAGCAGCTGTCACAGAAATGTGTTTTACGCGCCGGTCAGTCTTGTCCGGAATCCGCTGAACCAGGCCCATACCTTCCAAGCTGTCCACGGCTTCAGTAATCGTTCGGGGGGCATATCCAACTTCGTGCACCAGGTCGATTGCCCGCGTGTTGCCCTTGTAGTGAATGTGCATCAGCACCCGCATGTGAGTCGGCGACAGACCACGGTCGGTTAGCCGTCGTCCCATTGCACGGTTACCGAAGTCCAACGCTTCGCGAATTGCTTCCGCCAGCACGAGGGCGTTCTCCACACTGTTGCCCTCTAGCGACAGCAAATCTTTACTTGGCATGTTATATTCTAGTGACATGATGTTCCTCTGCCATGTGTTGTCGTTAAGTTAATCATTCTTGTCTCCTGCTTAGTTTTTATAGGAAATTAGATTTTTTCATTATTACTGGATTATATATGCCCCCCGCATTTCACTCTGCTAAATTTGCTGCAAAGCAATCTTTCTCACCCCGCGCACTTGGTCACGCTCAGCTGTGTCTGCTCGTCACGCTAGTTACTATCTCGGGGGGAGCCCATGCGCAACAGTCTAATGTAATGGATCGTCTCAACATCTCGGCAGGCGCTTTTCACACGGAGCCGGAGCTTGCCTTTGACGCATCGACCCCATACGGCACAGTATCCACGCCCAAAGAAAAGCTGTCGAACCTGACGATGCCTCGAGTGAAGGCAAATATTCTGTTGGGCAACACGCAAGGCATCTCAGCAGACTATTTTAGGTTCAAGAAAAACTACAGCGACACGCTTTCGGCGTCGCGTCAGATTGAAGGTATCCCGTACGCCGGTACGGTAACGGCCAGCGCCACAGTACAGCTCGACATGGCACAGGTGGCCTACCAGTGGTGGCTCGGTAACGAAAACACCGCTTTCGGGCTCGGTGCTGGAGCAGGCTATTACCGTATCAAGCTTGGCGGCGAGGCAAGCGGTTTTGTACAGAGTGGCGTGGGAGACGGCCAGCAAACGCGTGTTTTCGACGAATCTGGCTCAACTAACGAAAGTGCTTTTGCCCCTCTGGTGAAGTTCGGTATGCGTCACGCAATTTCACCTGACCTGCGCTTGATCGCCGAAATTTCAGGCGTCAAGAAAAACGGGGGGCGTCTGGAAGGAAAAATCTATCAGGGTTCAGTTGGCGTTGAGTGGTTCTTTGCGAAAAATATTGGTTTGACTGCCGAATATGGACTGCAGCGCATCGACCTTCAGCGCAACGGGAGCAGCATGGCCAATCTTGATTTGCGAATGGCAGGACCTTCGGCCTATATTTCGGCGCGCTTTTAAACGATCTGGTCACTGTTTGAGATTAATAATGGATAGCTCCAAGAAGGTCTGCAGGAGGTATGTTCTTGCTGACACCGCCCGGCCGGGGGAAGGCACGTTCGCATGAGGGCCTTACACCGACGCGCTAGGTTACCGATTACCTTCATTGGAGACGTCGCACTTGCTTTCGGACGGGCCCTTTCAATGGGCTGGCGTTTCCGGCTCGCTGATTTTTTGCGCGTGCTAAGCGACTGCAGCTGGCGTGCGGTCTTTATTATCTGTGTAGTGAACTTTTTGGTCGGTGCGATCCTCGCGTTTGTCGGCGCCGTCCAACTGTCGAAGCTCGGCGCGGGCATCTACGTCGCTGACTTGGTTGGAATCGCGGTGGCACGTGAGATGGCGTCAATTATCACGGCGGTCGTAATTGCTGGGCGCACCGGTGCTGCATTCGCCGCGGAGATCGCTTCAATGCACGCGAACGAGGAAATTGATGCGCTCCAAGTACTCGGCTTGCGTGCCATCGATTTCCTCGTGCTACCTCGCGTAATTTGTCTGATGATGACTATGCCGATGCTCTACGCGTTTGCTTTTCTGACAGGCATTCTAGGTGGCATGGCTGTATCGGCGGCAATGCTCGATATTTCTCCCGCTGCCTATCTACATCGTTCGCAGGAGGCGCTCGCTTGGACTCACCTGTTGCTCGGTGCCGGTAAATCTCTCGCCTTCGGCTTTCTCATCAGCATGGTTGGAACTTATCACGGCTTGTATTCGGCGCGCAATGCTGCTGGCGTCGGCGTTGCGACCACTGGCGCTGTCGTCACCAGTGTCGTTGGGATCATCATCCTCGACGCTTTGTTCGCAATCTGCGCTAACGCATTGGGAATCTAGATGACACTGCTAAATGTGCAAGACGTTGAAATGCGTTTCGGTGATCGGTTAATTCAAGAACATGTTTCATTTTCGGTGAAAGAGGGCTGCATCTTCGCTGTGATGGGGGGAAGTGGATGCGGTAAAAGTACCTTACTTAAGCATCTCGTTGGCTTGTTAGAGCCTGCCTCGGGCGTGGTCGCTTACGATGGGAAAGATTTTTGGAAGAGCACGCATGTCGGGCGAGATCAACTTCGAACGTACTTCGGCATGCTTTTCCAGAGCTCCGCTCTGTGGTCATCCATGACCGTACTGGAAAATATTTGCTTGCCGCTGGCACAGCGCACCGCACTCGATGCTCGCGAACAGGAGGCACGCGCGCATGAGGTGTTGGATTGGGTTGATATGGCAAGCTCCGCAAACGTTTATCCCTCTGAACTGAGCGGCGGTATGAAGAAGCGTGTGGGCCTTGCTCGAGCAATTGCCGCCGAGCCGAGGCTCCTCTTCCTAGACGAGCCCTCGGCAGGGCTTGATCCCATCAGTTCGCGGCGTCTCGACGACCTCATTCTTGATATTCGCGAACGTACAGGCGCGGCCTTTGTTTTTGTAAGCCATGAACTTCCAAGCTTGTTCGATATCGCGGATGATGGGATTTTTCTCGACGCCGACAGCAAGCGACCTATAGCGCGAGGCAAACCCGAAAAGTTACTGGACTCGAATACCCATCCTACTGTCGATGCATTTTTGCGACGAAAAGTCCCAACTGTTAACGGATCCCCTTAAAGGTAAGCAATGAAAAATAATGCCATGATGATTGGCGTCTTTATACTCGTAACCTGCCTGCTCGTCGTAACTAGTGTTATTTGGCTTAGCGGCAATGAGCTATTTGACAAGCAACAAAAGGTCAACGTTTATTACGAAGGCAATGTCAGTGGCCTGTCGGTCGGCGCACCAGTGACATTTCGGGGCGTGAGCATTGGCCAGGTTACGGCCATCGATATCCAGGTCGACGGTCATTCCCTACAAACGACGATTCCTGTGGCGCTCAAGCTGCAGCCAGAAGCGTTCAATTTAACTGGCACAACCGAAGGCGCCTTCGACATAGAAGGGTTAGTGAGGCGTGGACTGCGCGCCCGACTTGCGTCACAAAGCATCGTCACTGGTCAGAAAGCAATCGAGCTCGATTTCGTTCCGGGATCTCCAGCAGTGCTCCATGGTCGTGAAGGGGAAGCGGAAATCCCTGCGCTTGCGGATCGCTTCGGAGGACTCATCGATCAAATCGCTGAATTACCACTGCGAAATACCGTTCAAGACATGCGTAAAACAATGGATGAACTTCAGCAGACATTAAAATCTGTGCGTGAGACTCTCCGAAGCGCTGATGGCTTGTTGACTACAGCTGCAACTGAGTTGAAATCCACCACGACCGAAACCCGCGCAGCATTGAATAATGCCACCTCTACAATCGATCAGGTAGGAGAAAGTTCGGTCCGCACCTTGGATTCGGTTACGCGCTTAGCTAACAGTTCAAACGACATGGTCGTTTCTACACACCCCGAACTGCAGCGCACGCTCGCTGAATCGCGTCAAGCGGCACAAGCAGCACGCGTTGCAATGGAGCACTTAGCAAGCGTTGCTGCACCGGGTGCTCCAATGCGTGCCGATCTCGAGGGGGCCGTGCGCGACCTTTCACAGTCAGCGCGCGATCTACGCTCACTAGGCGAAATGCTGGAAGAAAGACCAAACGCACTTATTTTCGGAAGGAAAAATCAATGACCTGTAGACCATTTACAAAGCGCGGTCTTATACTGCTAGCCCTTCTGGGGAGCACGGGGGGATGTGCATCCGTGCCGCCCACCACGTTGATAGCCCTCCCAAGTGTGCCATCGCCTGTTTTCAGGGCAATCGACGCATCCACTCCTGTGGTTATGCTTGCTCGAGTAGTAATCCCAGAATATCTGGCATCCAAGCGCGTACGATATAAAGTCGATGGGATTAGGGTGGCCGAGTGGCCTAACACGTATTGGGCCGAGCGCATCGAAGTGGCAATAACGCGTACGCTCAACCTTCAACTGCAGCAACTTCTCGGAAGCTGGCATGTTTGTGAAGCCGATTGCGGCCCGTCACAGCCGGCCACTATGCTGCAAGTTACGCTGCTCGAAATAGATTACCTACGCGGCGAACGCAAGTTAATAGCGCGTGCCCGCGTGCAAGTAAATCCAGGCGTGGTTGGTGCGCCTTTTGGACAGGAACGAACGTACGAAGTCATTGCGGCTGGAGACAGTGCGTACGCCCAAGCAGCCGCGACATCGGAACTGCTGCGTAACGTCGCAAAGGATGCGGCAGTATTGATTGCACCATTAGCGACGTCGAGCGTAATTGTCAAGAACAGAATCAATGCGACGGAAAGCAATAATGCGAATTATCGCTAATTTTTTTCCGGGAAGTCGCTCTAGAACTGCGCCCTTACTTAAGTGCTGGTTTAACGGTCATGCCAAAATTTGTTGGGTTCAAATTCATGTTGCCTTGGCTTTGCCGAGCTATCAATGAACTACCAAACGAAGCTCCGTTACCGTATCTACCTTTCCAAAGAAAGCTTATCGGTTCGACAGTCAATAATGTTGAGGTGATAGCTTTGGTCGTGGGAGCGATAAAACAGGGAGTATTACGTGCAGCTGTCTTGTTTGTACATGGAGGGGGCTTTCTCGCTGGAACAGCAATGGCGTCCTTGCGCTGTGCTCAGCACATCGCAATTACCCACAATTGCGTTGCCGTAGTACTAGATTACAGTCTGGCGCCTGAAGCTAAGTTTCCAATAGCGCGTGATGAACTGTGTGCAGCGTTTGATTGGGTGAGAGAAAACGCTGAGTGGCTGGGGATCGATGTCAGTCGAATTGCCCTTATAGGCGAGAGTGCTGGAGAGGGTCATGCCGCCATGTTGACGCATTACTTGAAAGCAGGCGGAAAAGCTACTTTCATATGTCAAGTACTAGGCTATCCTATGATTGACGACCGAACCGGCAGCACGCGGAAAGTACCAGATCATGTGGGAAGGGTCGGTTGGTCTGCTAGATTAAATTGTCTTGGCTGGATTAGTCTGCTCGGCATGCCCGCCGCATCGACTTTGGTTCCGGTCGGCGCTGTGTCGGCACTCGAATCCGATTTTAGTGATTTCCCGACAACGTTTATCGGTGTAGGTGATATCGATCTTTTTTATGAAGAAGTTGTTATCTACGCCAGAAATTTGGGCGATGCCAGTGCTAGGGTCGAGCTAATTGTCGTGCATGGTGCGTTTCATGGCTTCGACAGAGCCGCGCCGCAAGCATCGTGCTCGCAGGCCTTCATCGCGCGCCGAGACGCATTTCTAACAAAATCGTTTGCTGGAAATTAAGAACAATTCTTCTCATCCCTGCTTTCTTCGCAACGTGACGTTATCCGATGGCGCGATGCTCATTAATATTCGGAATAATGACTCTATTACCGCCTTGCCGCACGCTCATCCTATCGATTAGCTTTGCTGTTTTTGTAACTGGCTGCGTTTCAGCGCCTTCTCTGCGCATACCTTCGATCGTAATGCCGACCCAGTATGATACTCCCACACTGCCACTATCGGCCGGTGTGCAGGTAGATAGGTGGTGGGAATTGTTCGGTGATCAGCAGCTATTCGACTTGGTCGAACGCGCGATGTCGAACGGTTTGGATGCGCGGCTCGTACTGGCACGCCTCGACGAAGCCCGCGCCGTGCGTGGTCAGGCGCTTACGGGTTTTCGTCCACAAGGTAGCCTACGAAGCACCGCAAGCCTTGCTAACTCTGAAAACTTAGATGGGCCGGAATCGCGCGCCATGCGCGCGGTAGCCATTTCCCTACCTGTCAGCTGGGAGCTAGATCTTTTTGGTCGACATGTCGCAACAAGTCAGGGAGCGGATGCAGATTTCGCTGCGGCGCGTTTCAACTATGAAGCTGCACGTGCCTCCCTTGCTGCGCAAGTGGCTCAGACTCTACTCGAGGCACGCGGCTTGGCTGTACAAATAAAGGACACGCAGGAGAGCTTTCGTATTCAGCGGGAATTACTGGGTATTTTGAGCCGCCAGGTAGAGCATGGTCTAACGGCGCGTTGGCAAGCTGATCGCGTTGCCTCCGATGTCGCCCGGGTTGAGTCGCAGGTTCTTGCATTGCAGGCTGAGCTTTCGGCAGCCAAGCGTTCGCTCTTGGTACTTACCGGCGATGGCCTGGCATCAGCGACAGAAATTGAGATCTCGGCGAACATGCGAGAGGCGCCTATTGTCCCCGCTACCGTGCCATCCGGACTGTTGGTACGCCGCCCGGATATTCGCGAAGCCCGCGCGCAAATCGCGAGGGCGGCCGGCAACGTGCGTCTTGCTGAACTTGATTTCTATCCTCGCTTAACGTTCGAACCATCATTAGGACTTTCTGTCCAGCGTGGCCCTGTTGAGGCTATGAGCGGGCTGTGGTCGCTAGGGATTGGCGTTACAGTACCGGTACTTGATCGCCCACGGCTGGTAAGCGCACTCGCCATCCAAAGCGCCCGAGGTGAGCAAGCCGTGATTGCCTATGAACGAGTGGTGCAGAAAGCGTTTGCTGAGACCGACCAAGCACTCACACGTTTGAATGCGGACCGCCAGCGCGCGGTCGTGCTGGTCGAAGGTGAGATGCTTGCACGTCGTGCGCATGATTCGGCACGCGTTCGTTTTACCCGTGGCCTAGGAGGCCTGCAGGAGCTTCTCGATGCTGAAGTAGCATGGCGCACTACGCGTACCGCACTGGTCTCGGCACAGTTGGACTCGCTTTTGCGGTCTGTCCAAGCTTTTAAAGCACTCGGTGGCGGCTGGACTGCCACTCCTAACAGCTTCTCAATTCCTCCCGGCTATTAACCATGACTCTACGTCTTCTATTTCGACTTTTTGCACTTTCCGGTGCGATATCAGTACTTTCCGGCTGCGACAACCATAAGCCAGAGCGCGCGCCCAAGCTCGAAACAGCCCGTGCCGTTACAGTAGCGACAGTAGAGCTGCGTGCGCTAGCGAGTTCAGCAACAGCTTCTGGGCTGCTGGTTGCGAAAGAGGAAGCTGCAGTTGGCGCTGAACAGCCTGGATATCGCGTTCTGAACGTCCTTGTCGAGCAAGGCGCATGGGTGCGCGCTGGTCAGCCCTTAACTATCTTAGACCAATCCGTCTTGCGGACGAGGTTGTCACAGGCATTAGCTCAGGCAGAGAACGCTAAAAGTGAAGCCGAGCGCGTTACGGGCCTTGACGGGACTGGTGTCATCTCGGACGAGGACATCTCCAACCGTCGCAGTCGAGCACGGGTGGCCCAAGCCCAGCTGCGTGAATTGCAGACTCAGGCAGCGCAGCTGACAGTTCGTGCGCCGGTAGCTGGGATCGTTCTTGAACGAACGGTACGGCCAGGATCGGTTTCCAGCGGCGAGCCTATGTTCCGAATCGTAAGGGATGGTGCGATCGAACTCGATGCCGAAGTGCCAGAGGCTGTAATCTTCGGTATCAGTCTAGGGACAGCAGCGACCGTAACGCTTACTAATGGCGAAGCGCTTAACGGTAAAGTACGCCTTATCAGCCCACTTATCGATTCCGCCACCAAGCTTGGCCGCATTCGAATCTCGCTCCCGCGCCACAGTGATTTGCGCGTTGGAGGTTTTGCTAGTGCTAGTTTTGGTCAGGAAAATCCTGCGGTAATGGTTGTTCCGGAAAAAGCATTGCAGTTCGAAGCAAGCGGACCACAGGTCACCATGGTGGATGAACAGAATCGTGCCCGGCGCATACCAGTCCACACAGGAGTTCGCGTGAATGGCTACGTTGAGCTAACCAAAGGGCCTCCGGTTGGGAGTCTTGTCGCTTTGGGGGGCGGTGCATTTGTTCTCGATGGTGATCTTGTTAAGCCAGTACTTACCACTAATACTTCCGCACCTGTTGCGCTCTTGCCGCATGGGGCCATCCGATGAATGCTGGCATTTCAGCCTGGTCTATTAAAAACCCGATTCCAGTCGTAATCCTCTTCGTTACTCTGCTACTTGCCGGGCTGATTGGATACCGCTCCCTACCTATCAAGCTGTATCCCGACGTTTCTTTCCCGATCGTGCAGGTTACCGTAATCCTGCCTGGAGCCGCCCCTTCTGAACTTGAAACGCAAATTACGCGAGAGGTCGAGGCTGCGATCTCAAATGTTGTCGGCGTGAAACACGTCAGTTCGACGATATCGCTTGGCGCGTCAACAACAACCGTTGAGTTTGAGATTGGTTCAGATCCGCAGGAAGGAACGGACGAGGTAAGGGCGGCGATTGACGGGATTCGCGCATCACTTCCTCGAGGAATTGAGGAACCGATCGTTCGTCACTTCGACATCGACTCGATGCCGATCGTCACATATGCTGTCTCGGCGCCCGACATGAACGACGTCGAACTAAGCTGGTTCATTGACAACACGATCGCGCGCAGGATTATGGCTGCAGATGGTATCGCTCAGGTAACCCGTGTTGGAGGGGTCGAACGGGAAGTCAACGTTACTCTAGATCCGGCGCGTCTGGAAGCAATGGGACTCACGGCTTCGCAGGTAAATAATGCATTGCGCGGATTTAGTCTTGATATCGGCGGCGGAACGGCACAAGTCGGAGGGCGTCAGCAAACTATGCGCGTATTGAACTCGGCTAACAGCATAGACAGTCTCAGGCAGTTGGTGATTCCGGTGGCCAATGGTCGCACCGTGCGATTAGGAGATGTAGCAAGTCTAGGCAGTGGTGCGGCTGAGCGAACGGAATTTGCTATGCTCGACGGCTCCCCCGTTGTTGGCTTCCAAGTCATGAAAACTAGCATCGCGTCGGACGTCACCGTCGAAAAACTTGCTCAAAAAGCTGTAACTGCGCTGGAGTCAGAGTATCCAAAGCTGGAATTTACCCAAATTATGTCTTCGGCCGAAAACACCCGAAACAGCTTCGACGCAACTGTCAATAGTTTGATTGAGGGCATGGTACTGGCAGCCATTGTTGTGTTCATGTTTCTCAAAGACTGGCGGGCGACCGTGATTGCTGCAGCTGCCATGCCGATTTCGCTAATTCCGACATTTGCTGTAATGGCGCTGATGGACTTTAGCCTTAATCTTATAACATTGTTGGCGCTTACACTTGTTATCGGCATTCTGGTGGACGATGCAATCGTCGAGATCGAAAATATTCAAAAGCGTATCCAGTCTGGCCAACGTCCTTATCAGGCAGCGTTCGAAGGGGCGGACTCCATCGGGCTTGCCGTGATGGCGACGACAATGGCGATCGTCGTAGTATTTCTGCCGGTTTCTTTCCTGGGTGGATTTGTTGGGCAGTTCTTCTTTGAGTTTGGCATAACCGTCGCCGTCTCAGTATTGTCATCGTTACTCGTTGCACGTCTGCTCACACCACTTATGGCGGCCTACTTTCTATCACCAACGGCGCATCTAAGTGTCGAAAAACCGTTCAACGGCTTTTACCGAAAGTTGCTCGACACCGCACTGAATCATCGCTGGATTTCACTCGTCGCAAGCGTCTTGTTGTTCATCGGTTCTATTGCCCTCGCAGCAATGCTGCCAGCGGGGTTCACTCCGCCTACCGACAACGGCATTTTGCAGATATCGATGGAGAGTGCACCAGGAGCGACACTCGATGACGTACGTGTCGCGTCGTCCAGGCTAACCAGTGAACTGCACACGCGACCAGAAGTGCGTGTAGTGTTTATCAACGCCACTGCAGGTGGAATTGCCTCGAGCAATGTTACCGTACTACTGCGGGACGACCGCAATATGACAACTCAGGAATTTCAGGCCTCGATCCGAGATCTTCTGTTATCCGTTCCGGATGTGCGTCTAGGCTATAGTGATGGTGGCGCTGGCGGAAGTTCCAAAATCCAAATCTTGCTCTCGGCTGAGGACGGTAATAGCCTTGACCAAGCCGCTTTAGCGCTAGAGCAGCAGATGCGCGCACTTCCCGAACTTGCCAATGTCTATCAAATCACGCCAAGGCCAGGAACTGAGCTGATCATTGCCCTAAAGCCTCAAGAAGCTGCTCGCCTTGGTGTAACGCCGGAGTCGGTATCGCTGGTAGCACGCGTTGCGACCACAGGCGACGTTGACGCGAACTCGGCGAAGCTAAATTCGGGGAATGAACGCCTGACGGTTCGCGTCCGACTACCAGACCAAGCGCGCGCTGACCTTAATGTGATCCGTGCGTTGCGCGTGCCGACTTCATCCGGTACCACCGTGCCCTTATCTGCGGTCGCCGACCTCTACTTCCAAGCCGGTTCAGCGCGCATCGAGCGCTACGATCGTGAGCGGCGAGCCCTGATCGAAGCTGAACTTAACGGTGTCGCCTTGGGCGAGGCCAGTGAAAAAATCAACGCGCTGCCTATCATGAGGAATCTGCCATTTGGCGTCCATAACCCAGCGTACGGGGCGAGCCAAGACCAACAGGAACTTTTTGCAAGTTTCGGTCTTGCAATCGCAGCCGGCATTGCCATGATCTTTGCCGTCTTGGTCTTACTGTTTCGTAGTTTCTTCAAGCCCATCACAATCTTAGCAGCACTGCCACTGTCTTTCGCAGGGGCTTTCTTGGGTTTGCTGCTCGGTGGAGCCGAACTGGGGTTGCCGTCCTTGATTGGATTGTTGATGTTAATGGGCCTCGCAGCAAAAAACTCTATTTTGCTAGTCGAATTTGTTATCGAGGCCGAACGCGCCGGCGCTTCACAGCGCGATGCGCTGCTGCAGGCGTGCCGTGAGCGTTCAGTGCCAATTGTCATGACAACGTTTGCAATGGCGGCAGGCATGGTGCCCACGGCCCTCGGATTCGGCGAAGGCGCAGAATTTCGAGTGCCAATGGCGATCGCTGTGATAGGAGGTCTTATCAGTTCAACCATACTGTCGCTAGTACTGGTTCCAGTCGTTTACGAAGTTGTCGACGATATAGAGTCATGGGTGACACCAAAGCTCGCACGGTTCGTGACTTCTAAGGAAGCATAGTTAAAATCGAATCCAAGGAACATACCCCATTTATAACCACTTGCATTTGTAAGGAGCTAGCCCGTGAATCCTGCACGTTATTAGGCTAACGTCACTCGCGTAGAATTCTGACTCATATTTTTACTATATAAAATAAATAAGGAACGTTCTGCTCTTAATCTAAAGAGAATCCGCTAAGTGTCGAAGTCTAAAATTTCGGTCCACTCCGTAGTTTGATAAATAACCTCTGTAAAATTTAATAATACTAGGCGTAGAAAGAATCTCACCTTGGTTTGAAGTTCGATGTTTTCTTTGCGATCTTAAGACATTCGCGACTAGCCCATTCGTTAGCACTGCGACGACCACTAGCATGGTTCCAAGTATTTTTCGAAAATAACGACATTAAGTAGAAAAGCTAGCCAGCATTTGGAAAATCGCTGATGTCCGAGCAACATCGTGCCCGTCCAGATTTCGAGGTAATTACGAATAATTTTTTTTTGCGGCCGGGTATTGATGACACGAAATTATTGCTAGCTCGAGCTTAGGGTTTTTTTCCTATCGAGAATTATAAAACAAGAGTCTAGCCGTATGTATGCATATCAGATCTATCGTTAGATCAATTGCAATCGATACGTTAGCTCCATATAGTTGTGCACGAAAAATCACTTTCGAAGAACGTACCGACAGGTATTAATTAGATTCTTAGCGGAGCTATACACGATCAACTTTCTCGCGGTCTCAGAATTTTTTTTGAATCGCTGCTGTCGAATTCCATTCATCGATGACTTAACCTTTGAAACCGATTTTTCGAGGTCACTTGCTCACAAGAAACTTGGGCTAAGTGCGATCATCTAATATCAAAACTGGCCGCCATTAGGTTCGATTCTGGCCCGGAATTCCATCCCGCCGGGTTCCTTATTTTGGTTCCAAAGCATAGCATTTAAACCAGACTGCTCTAACCTGATCAACCAAACCAGACTTAGCTATACTAAGAAAGTGTAAAATTGATTCGTTTGGCCGGACAACTCGCTATGATTAGCTTGTTCACCATGTGTCCAAACTGCCAGAGGAAATTAAATTTCCGGCAAATCGGCTGTAGGCCTATAACCACGAAACGATCAGCACCGACTTCAGCAGTGCAGCACAAGGGTATAACACGGCGGGTTCTCGATTAGTCTTAATTTTCAAGAAATCATGAAATGAACGGGACCGCCGTTTCCGGTTTATGTGTTCCTGGATTATAGGATTCGAAACACTAATAGCCACCTGAATTAATCCAATATCACTAAGAATGAGTGCAGCCTTTAAATTCACCGGATTGCAAGTTATATAAGCGAGATTGGAACGATTTCAAACATGGTCATTTCTTTTCAAAAAGACGATGTTATTTTGCGAAATTTCGAAATCTCTTTTATTTTGGCAATCCAAAGGCCACCTCGAATAACCGCAATTTTTCGTAGTTTGGTCGCCAGCCAAGTTCGCCTGCGAGACTCGCGGTTGATTGCGCTGCTGATTTCGTTGGGTGATCGAGCCTGATACGAAGCCTGGAGGAGCAGTGTGTCCTTGTTGTTTGGATTTACGCTCCATTCCTCGTTTTAGAACGATGGGATGCCTCGTTCTTTCAGATAGACGAGCCGCTGCAAGTTGTAGCTAGCAGTTTTCAGATGCAACGCGAAGGTGGCGCGCACGATTCCCATGCAGCGCACCAGTTTTCCGCCTATGTGGCGCATGGCGCCGAAGACGTGTTCGACGCGGGCCCGTGGTGTGGCGATCCTGCGGTTACGCTGCTTCTGCGTGTCTGAGATCGGCTTGCTGGCACTGCCTTTGCGCTGGATTTGGACGCGCCACCCAGCAGTTGTCAGGATCGCTTCACGCTCCGCACTGGAGTAACCGCGGTCGGCGTAGACGTAGGGCTGGTGTTGTTTGGATCGAGCAGTTCTTCAAATACGACGCTGTCGGAAACGGCGGCATTGGTGGTGATGACTTTGCGTACGAGCTTGTGGCGCTTGTCGATGTTGGCGTGAAGCTTGTAGTTGAAGTGGTTCTTGCCATGCTTCTTCGTCCACTTGGCGTCGACATCTTTTTGCGCGCGTTTATGAGCCTTCCAGGTGATGGGCATCGTGCTTTCCTCGACCGTCTCCGCCTCTTCGCGCTTGTTGCACTGGACCGGTGCCTGAACAAGCGACGCATTGATGATCTGGCCACAGCGTGCCACCTAACCATGCGCCAGCAACTGCTGCTGCACCTGATCGAGCAGCTTGGTGCCAGGCCGGCTTGAGCAAGGCGATCGCGGAACAGCGAAATCGTCTTGGCGTCTGGGATGGTGCTGCTTTCGGTAAGACCGAGAAATTGCAAGAAGCTGTGGCAATCCAGCAGTTGATACTCGAGCGCATCGTCAGCCAGATTGTAGAGCTGCTGCAGGATCAGTATCTTGGTCATCAAGACGGTAGGGTACGGCAGACGGCCACCCTTGGCACGCGACGGGCGCGGCAGGGCGACATCGATCTCGTCAGCCAATGCGCGAAAATCAACGTGCTTGCTCAAGCCGACAAGGGGATCGCGCAGCTTCGAACGTCGGTTTCCGCGTTCTTCCTCGGCAAACAGGCTAGGCTTGGGCATCATCATCGGGCAGGCTCTTGGTTCATGCCGATATCAGAATTTTACCGGCGCCGGCGCGAAACAGGTGGAGGTTTTTAGAGGTCGCCCATAATCGAAAGCGTTCAGTCTCTCGCTCAAACTTTGGATTCGTGCAGACTGTAATATAAAAGTAAGAGGTTTAAGTAAGGAGACAATGGTTCGGTCATAGCTAGTCAACCGATCGTAGCCAGAATAAATTCTTTTATCTCACTGAACATGAGAATCGGATCAATGGTAATTTTTAAAAGTGAATTTTTAGAAAGACCCGTACATAGTATGATAATTTAAGACCGTGAGAAAGAGTAGGCATTGAGTATCTCGATGAGCTTTTCATTATCTATTGGTTTTACCAGATGGTAGTCAAACCCAGCCTCGGAACTACGTTTTCGGTCATCTTGCTGGCCGTATCCGGTGACCGCAATTAATAGAGATTGTGCTGTGTGTGGTTGAGCACGTAGTCGCCGTGCTAATTCATTACCACTCATTTTTGGCAGGCCAATATCAAGTAAGAATACTTGCGGCTGCTCTATTTCAACCATCTCTAAAGCAAGAAATGGATCATGTGCTACAACAACCTTGTGACGAAATGCTTCCAATAACATTGCTAAGGTTTCGGACGCATCGACATTATCATCGACCACCATGATCTTCAGACCAGGCGAGAATTCGTCAATCGGTTCCGATAGAGATATTTCTTCTTCACGAAAATATTCATTTACCACAGTAATAATCGGCAAGCTAATGGTGAACTTACTCCCGTTATTGAGGCCTGCGCTTTCGCAGACCACTTTACCGTCATGCAATTCAACAAGACTTTTAACGATTGCTAAGCCTAAACCCAAGCCTCCCATTGACCTGTCTGATGACCGCTCTGCCTGAACAAATAGATCAAATGCTCGTGTGACCATTTCTGGGACCATGCCGATGCCATTATCAGAGATGACTATGTGCACGTACGAACCATCCACATCAGTCCTCACCTGAATAGCGCCACCTTCATCAGTATATTTTGCAGAATTGTTTAGAATATTGGCAAGCACCTGCACAAGCCTTTTTCTGTCTCCAAGCACACTTGCACTATCCGATGTCAGGTGCAGTTCAAGCCTGTGGCGGCGTGTGCTGATGAGCGGGTTAACTTGCTCGATGGCATCAGAAATCATGCGGTTAACGTCAAGTTTTTTCTTATCTAATTCGACGAGACCACTTGTCACTCGGGATACGTCGAGTAAGTCATCGACAAGGCTCGACATATGGGTGACTTGACGGTCAATAATCTGGCTAGTACGACGCACTTTGTCGTAGTCTAGTCTCCCAAGTTGAAGTAGCTTAGCCGCTGCGCTAATTGGTGCTAGCGGGTTGCGCAGTTCATGCGCTAGCATTGCTAAAAATTCATCTTTTCTACGGTCAGCCTCACGCAGGCGCTCCTCGCTGTCGCGTAAGGCTTCTTCGCTCGCCTTTCTTTTGCTGATGTCGATCGCAGTACCGATTATCCTTACACACTCGCCGGCATCATTGAAGAGGCCGCGACCCTTAGCGGCAACCCAGCGTATTATGTGATCTTCTTTGCCAATCGTACGGTACTCCACTTCATATTGAACACGCAGATCAGTATTAGCGGTATTTTCGAACGATGCCAGCGTGGATTCACGATCATCTGGATGGATTCCGTCATAATAATCCTGCAAGGTAACAGGTACTGCGGCTGATATACCAAACATTCTTTTCACGCTTGGTGGCCAGTGCAGTGTTCCTGCGACCATGTCGACGTCCCACTCTCCAATGTCTGCAGCGTCGATTGCCAATCGTAATTGTTCCTCTCGAGCCCTAATTACTCCCTCTGCAACTTTGCGATCGTGCACGTCGGTTGAAGTACCGAACCACGTCGCAATCTGGGCCGAGTGCGGATCGAGATATGGCTCAGCGCGCGCCAGAAACCACCGATATTCCCCCGTGGCCGAACGTAGCCGGTGTTCGACATTAAAATTAGCTCCTCCTTCGCGGGCAGCCGACCAAGCTATCATCGTGAATTCCTGATCATGTGGATGAATAAAATTGTTAAGGATTTGTCTAGGCGCATCGTCATGAATTTCAATACCGGTGTAGTCAGCCCATTGCTTGTTGTAGTACAAAGCATCCCCGTTGTTACTCACGATCCATACCATCTGCGGTATTGAGTCAGCTAGGCGGTGAAACCGTAGTTCATTCTCAACAATTATTTCTTCGGCAAGACATTGCTTTTTCAGCTGTGCTATAACACGCTGCTCAAGCCGATGGTTCGCTTCTCGCAAAATTCTGTTATCAATTTCAATATCTGTCGTTTTTTGAATATCGGGCGTTATTTTAACTTCAGGACTGGTCCCTACCAAAGACGAAGTTAGATCTTCGGACTGGTAAACTATATGATTTAGCTCACGGTAGTCACCTGAATTAGGAACGTTCTCAGGTGGCCCATGATTAAATTTAAGATAAAATTCAGCTACTTCTGGAACTTGGAGTATAAATATTCGATTCACTAACTTATCGGAAAACCTACGTTGGGGAATATGCTGTAGTGACTCGTAAAGTTCGTCCAACCTATCGACCGAATTATTAAAATAAAAGTCGGGAAAAACTTTGAATAATTCAATCCCGAGTACGTCCTGTTGCGATATTGCCGTAGTATTCACGTAAGCAGTGTTGGCCCAAACAATCCTTAGATCCGAAGATATTAATAAGCAAGGAAATGGCATAGCGCCAAAAATTGCAAAAATATCCAATTTTATGAAATTATATGTGATGTTATTTTGCAACATTTTATGAATTAGTTAAGAAATTACTTAAGAGACGATACAAGAATAAATGTGAAGTAATCAGAGAGATTATGATCCATTACGCGAGATCCCTTTAGAACTGGCAGCTAGAAATATCTTCGTTCAAAAGTCGTTTAAACAATCGAATTTTCTCATGCTAAATTATATTCTTGTTGGATAAATTCATACCCTTGGAGTCCTAATAACTTAACTCCGCCCCTGAAATAGTCTTAAGGCGTAGTCCAAGTAGCAAAGAAAAATAGCATGTCTTTTCTATCCTTTACCACGATTCTGTACAAGTTAGAATTTGTAAGGTATATCATTGACAAAGCAGCTTCGCTATTTTGCGGTATAAGAAATGCCGGCAGCCATTGGTCAAGTTCTTGTAGGTTTCCATGCCCGTAGGCACTCTCGGCATCGAAACAGCCTCCTCCATTAACTAGCGATTATACGGGCAGAAGTTAAAACTTTTTGTGGATTTTGCCACGGCAACTGCATTCAAGGTGCGTCGCAAATCCTGAATTTGCAGTTCGGTATGGTGTAGGGCTAGCGCACGCCGATCTTGATCTGCTTCTTAGTGGGGCGATACCACCTAAAATAAGATGATTTTAATAGATACTTTGCTCGCATATGCTGATAGGTAACCACTAAAATTTGTTAGGATTGGTTTTTTTGTGCAAGATATTCTCGGTTCTGAAAATTCTAATGACAAAAATCCGTAGTGTTAATTTGCAATTCTTTCGATCGCATCAGAAATCGAAAGCGTCGACTGTTCTGTTTTTTCCAGTGGCCTTTGCGTGGTGGAGTGCTTGGGCTGCAAGAAGAAGTAATTCCGGAATTTTTCTGTCAGCTGAGGTGCGCATTACCCTGCCAGCGCTGTACGTTAGCTGGCACCCGTTCGCTTCATACATGGTATTCGCCAATGCAACGCGCATACGTTCATCAAAGTTCAACAAATTTTTCTGTGTTTCTTCGATCAAAACGCAGAACTGTGTGCTGCCGTAGCGGCAGACCAGCTCCGCGGGAAATCTAACTTCTTGCATGAGCTTTGCAAACATCCGGAGGGTTCTATCACCTGTCTCATACCGGTAGGTGTCGTTTATCTGCTTGAAGTTGTCGATATCGATTAACAGAACGCCCAGTGGAGGATCGTGTGGAACAGCGTTAGCGAGCTTTTCGTTTGCTAATGTGAGCCAAGCATGCCTGTTGAGAACGCCAGTTAGTCCGTCAATTATAGCGAGACATTCATGCGTATATGCTGTATCTTCACTACATGCCATCAGCATCCCTATCATTAAAATAGCCGTGCAGGGACCGGCGAACGCAAAAGCGACGTTGACCGGATGAGGTGTCAAGAAAGATCCAAAATCTGCAGGATAGTACCATGCGAGTACGGCGCGACTAGCTGTTATGGTGCCTTGGACAGTTAGTCCAACAATCGCAACCAATCTCCAGCGCGCAGCAGAGGTATTTGGCTTTCTCAAGAGCTTCATAATAATAATCGCCATCTGTAGAGTTGGAAGACCATCAGCCCACACTAGGCGGAAAGCATAATTAGGGAGTCCAGATCCATAGCCCATTGTCAAGACTAAACTTATCGCGGCGAAATTGTTAGATAGTGTCTGCCGACCAGCTCATAGTTCGAAGGCGGCAGAACTAAAGGCTAAGCCACTAGAAATAGACCCGATGAAAATGCATGCGTCGCCAGAGCAGTCGGAGCAACCGGCTTTTTTTCCAGATCAAGTTTTCTGGCGCAGTAAGTTCCAAGCCCGTCCCGAGTATTATCTGCGCACGTCGCGATATTTAGCTTGTCATTAAAAATTTATTAATCGATAACGGCTATTTGCTTATTGAGAGCGTGCTTAATCTCACTCGACGTATTTCGGTCTTGGATTGCATTAGCCAAACGATTTTAGATCCAGACTTGCCATAAATTTGGAATGCTAGAGGGGATTACCCGGAATTTTCAACTTCCGAAAATGCTCGCATAATTCCGGGAGGCCGCAGTGTTGTTTCGATCTATCGAGTGACGTTGCTGGAGGCGGCAGCTTCGCCTTACGAGGCGATCCTGCATTTCGACAAGTGCTTACTCCAAGAACGCAGTGACGAGCGATTTGAAGTCTTCGGGCTTTCCGTAGAGAGGCTCATGCTGCAGCCGTGTGAATCGACCTGCACGCTCCAGAACGAATGTCGGAAAGCCGTGCACGCCAAGCCAATTCATCATCTCTTGGGACGTTTTAATGTGTTCTTCAACTGAAGCCGATTCGTACTGCGAGCGGAACTCAATTTGGTCAAGCCCGATGCTTGCGGCAATGTCAGCAATAACATTTAAATCGATAACGCGGCGACCGTCTACGTAATGGGCCTTTTGAATCGCAGCAATCATCGGAAACGCCAAGCTCTCCGCCATCGTCTCTGCAGCCAGTACAGCCGCTATTGTTGGCGGCGAATGCCAGATCGAGTCTGGATGATCAAGAAGACCGTCGAGATACGCTGCACCGAACATCTGACCCGTGATGTCATGAATTCGCCCATCGGCAACCCTGACTTGCTTGCGCTTCGTTTCTGGTAACCTCACCGGGTTCGGGATCAGCCCCCCGCCGTGCAGTTCAATCCGCAGACCGGGAATGTCCCGCGTGACCTCGATGAGCGACTCCGAGGCATAACACCACCCACAAAGGGGATCATAGAAATAATGGAGAACGGGGTCTGTTCCTCGTCCATTCTCAGGTTTCTTTGGTCGAGCGTTCATGACGTGTGTACCCCTTATATGAAAATGTATGCAAATGGCTTCGGTTCACCTCTAGTTGCATGCAATATGCCGGTCGGACGAGCACCAGCAGTCGCGTTATATTGATTTGGACAAGGTGGGTGCTACTCGGCGAAGAATTGTTAGGCCGTCATCCGCAGGCTGACCGGTGAGGCGCTCGATGTCCTGAGACACCTCGGCATACAGACCTAGCCTGATAGCGTCGGCCATGCCGACCATACCCTCTACCAGAAATGGAGGCAGGCCTGCAGCCGAAAGTCCAGCAGAATATGCCTCAGGTGAACAATCTTCATACGGGATCGTACGGCCGACCGACTCTGAGAGAGCCGTCGCGACGTCTGCATAGGAGTAAGCAACAGGCCCGGTCAGCTTGTAAATCCGATCTAAGTGACCGTCTGTCGCGAGCAGGACGGACAGCGCATTAGCGAGATCGGAACGGGTAGCAAAGGCTACGCGACCGTCGCCAGTCGGCATCGAGAGCCTGCCGGTTGCGAGAGCACCCTTCGCGAACAACAGGTTCAATTCAGCGTAAGCAGTATGGCGTGTAATTGTGTGCGAGATTCCGCTGTCGGCCAGATACGCCTCTGTGTCGCGGTGGACATTCGTGAAAGGAAAAGGCGAGTTCGGCGTCGTAGCATCCAGAACACTGGTATAGACGATGCGCTGCACCCCCGCGCGCTTGGCACCGTCGATTGCGTTGCGCTGCTGCTGTCGTCGTAATTCAACCGGTGCATTTCCGGAGATAATTAAGACGGTGCGAGCGCCATCAAATGCCCGCGCCATGCTATCGCTATTTGAGTAATCCGAGTTGCCCCGGACGGTAATGCCTTCTGCGGCGAGGTCGGCAGCCTTACTCGCATCGCGTGCGCTTATAGCAAACTTTGCAGGATCGATACGCTTGCGCAGTGCCGTAACAACCTCCCGGCCTAGTTGTCCGTTTCCACCTGTGATGACAATCATATTACTATCCTTTCAGTACTTGGCTTCAGATACGAATATAATGCTCTGATTTGCTTAAGCATGATAGGAGGCATTTGATGATGCCTAAGGCACACGAGGAGAACTAACGAATGCTTGGCCACCCGAATACATCATCTTCTGGCAGTAAGGATATGCCCTCGTTCGACCATGTCGACGCCCTACCTACATGGGAGGGTTCCTGCCCTGTACGGGACATTCTCGACCGCCTCGGTGATGCCTGGACCGTGCTGGTCGTTCTGCAGTTGGAAGCGGGGCCATGCCGCTTCAATGCGTTGAAGCGGCAAGTTCCGGGCATCTCACAGCGTATGTTGACTGTAACGCTACGTCACTTAGAACGGGACGGCCTAGTGACCCGTGAAGTCTTTCCCACCAAACCTCCATCTGTGGAATACACACTCACTGTGCTCGGCTTCTCACTTGGCAAGGCCCTGCGGCCTTTGACGGCCTGGGCATTCGAGCAGCAAGAAATTGTAAATGCAGCACGGCAGGTCTTCGATCAGCGTGTATAAGACACAGCTTACCGGCAGCCCACCGTAACCTCGCTATATCAATGATGGGAAGCTGTATTGGTCAAGTAGCCTGGGACCCAACGATGGGTTTTTCCAACATTTGAGTTGATAGACACGGGGCGAAAACACATCCAATGCAGAATTCGATCTCTGGCAAGTTTAGAAGCCAGAGAGGAGACTAGTCACTTCAAGTTTGGCTTCCGTGTGGTTCGCTTAACTGTATTTCTAGACATGCCCCACTTTCGGATTCAGGAAGAATCGTTCGGTAACGGCGTTGACTAAGCGACAGGTCAACGCAAAGGCAGCAGGCCAAGCCTAGCGTAAGTCAGAATGGGCAGGTTTGAGCTCACCATGTCGATGGGCGGCCAGACCACCGCATGGATGAATGCCGGCTCCGTAGCGGCTATACTGGCCGCGTTGAGCAGTGCACAGTGGGACGGCGTGTCGTAAGGCGTTGTCGCAGCGTGCGACGCCCTCAATGGTGCCACCGACGGCATCAACGCCAACAACGCAGCCCGCAATTTCAACGTAGCGACATCACGGCCAACCTCGATCCTGCCGCCTGCCTCGCGCCGGCCCAGGTACAGACGGTGCGCTGGTTGACCACCGATTTCACGCTGTCGAATGGCAGCGTGGTGTACTCGCGCTACAACTGGACGACCAGTTGGGCGAAGTTCGCGCCAAGCATGTGCGTGCTGGGCGGCGGTTTTGCGATGATTGCAACCGGCGACCTGGCTTGATTCACCAGTGTGGCGAAACAGCAGTCACTCAATGTCGATCGCGATTTCCCGATATTTCAGTTTGCCTGCGCCAGGCCGGCGCGGACAGCGAGATCGGCAGGATTGCCGCGTTTGCTGCCGCGTCCGGTAAACAGCTGATTTCCTGGCACGCCGGCTCGGACAACCTGCTCTCGTCGAACGACCATGTCCGCAACTATGTCACCATAACGGCTCAGGTAAAGTCGCTGGACGTCGACCCGGCAACCAGCACTCGCATGTTCATCGTGGCCGGTGCCACGCACGGTCAGGCGTCGGCGTTAACCGAGGTAAACTGGTTCGCCGCCATCACCGGCTGGGTAGAAAACAATGTCGCTCCCAACCAGCTGACCTATAACTGGCTCGACGCGGCCACTGGAATGACACGCACATTGCCAGTTTGCCAGAATCCGCTGTATGCCCGCTATAACGGCAGCGGTGACATTAACAGCGCTGCCAGCTATACCTGCACGGTGCCCTGACCGGCCCTTGCGTACACCAAGACGCCGCCCAGAGCCACGGGGCGGCGCTTTTGCGTTGGAGGCAGGAATGGCCCATCTAGTGACGATACAGATTTTGCTATATGACACATAAAGTTAATGTACAAGTGAAAAAATGTATCGTAATATGCGTTGTACGTATTTGATGGAGACAAGCAGATGGACAATCCACCGCAAAGCGACCCTGCCCAGTTGCTGGCCGAATCGGCCGGCGCTGCCATGTACGCGCGCGATCAGGCCAGCCAAGGGCTGGGCATGGCACTGACTGCGATCGGTCCCGGCCACGCGAGCATCCGCATGACTGTGCGCCAGGACATGCTCAATGGCCACCTGACGTGCCATGGCGGCTTCCTGTTCGCCCTGGCCGACAGTGCCTTCGCCTTTGCCTGCAACAGCTACAACCTGCACACCGTCGGCATCGGGTGCACGATCGATTATCTCGCCCCTGGCTATCCCGGGGACGTCCTCACTGCAGACGCCATGGAGCAATCCCTACGTGGCAAAAACGGTATCTATGATGTCAGGGTCACCAACCAGGATGGCTATCTCATCGCTGTATTTCGCGGCAAATCGCTGCGCCTCGCTGGAAAAGCCGCCCCGGCTACCTGAGCTTTCGAAGTCGCCACACCGCTTTATTCGCAGTCATAACTAAAACCGATGGAGATCACAATGTTTATTACCCTGCTGAAACACACGGCGATCGCCGCCTCGCTGCTGCTGGTCGCCACCGGCACGCTTGCCCAGAATATAAAGATCGGTTCGGTTCTTTCCGTTACCGGTCCGGCCGCCTTTCTGGGCGACCCTGAACTGAAAACGCTGCAACTGTATATCGAAAAAATTAATGCAGAAGGCGGGGTGCTGGGCCGTAAGCTCGAGCTGGTGCATTATGACGACGGCAGCGATGCCGGCAAGGCGAATGGCTTCACGAAGCGGCTGATCGAGTCAGACAAGGTTGCCGTCCTGATCGGCGGCACGACCACCGGTGCCACGATGGCTATGGCCCCGCTGGTCGAACGCGCCAACCTGCCGTTCATCTCGCTGGCCGGTGCAGTTGTAATCACCGACCCGGTCAAGAAATGGGTCTTCAAGACGCCGCACACGGACCGGATGGCAGCTGAAAAAGTGTTCGAGGACATGAAAAAGCGCGGCATCACCAAGGTCGGCCTGTTGTCGGAAACGAGCGGGTTTGGCGCATCGGGCCGCAAGGAAACCCAGACGGTGGCTGGCAAGTACGGCATCAAGCTGGTGGCCGATGAAACGTACGGCCCTAAAGACACCGATATCACGGCGCAGCTGACCCGCATCAAGAACACCGTTGGCGTGCAGGCGGTGTTCGTGTTCGGCCTAGGCCAGGGACCAGCAGTGGTGACCAAAAACTACGGCCAACTCGGCATGGCCGCCTTGCCGCTGTATCAGTCACACGGCGTCGCGTCCGATGAGTACCTGAAGCTCGCTGGCAAGTCTGCCGAAGGCGTGCGCCTGCCAAGCCCGGCGTTACTGATTGCCGGTTCGCTGGCCGCGAACGATCCGCAGAAGGCCATCGTCCTGGGCTACGACAAGGCCTACCGCGACCGCTACAACGTCGAGCCGTCGAGCTTTGGCGGCTATGCGCTCGATGCGCTGCGCCTGTCGGTAGACGCCATCAAGCGCGCCGGCAGCACCGACGGCGCCAAAGTGCGTATCGCCCTTGAGCAGACCCGCGGATTTGTTGGCGCCACCGGTGTATTCAACATGAGTGCCACCGACCACATGGGCTTGGACCTGTCCGCGTTCCGTCTGGTCGAAGTGAAAAATGGCGACTGGCAGTTAAAGCAGTAACCGCCAAGGGGCAGCCGCCCGGCCGCCCGAACAATTCCTGGAGACGCCATGTTTGAACAATTTTTGCAGTTTTTTTATTCGGGTGTCACAGTCGGCTCGGCGTATGCGCTGGCGGCACTGGGTTTCACCATCATCTATAACACCAGTGGAGTGATCAATTTCGCGCAGGGTGAATTTATCATGCTCGGCGGCATGCTAGCGGCGGTTCTGGTCGGCGCCGGCGTGCCGCTGCCGCTGGCGGTCGTCATTGCGGTCGTTGTCACTTCGTGCGTCGGGCTGGTCATGGAAAAGACCGTCATCCAGCCGGCGCGCGACGCCCAAGTGGTTAGCCTTATCATCATCACCATCGGCGCCTCGCTCGTGGTGCGCGGGCTGGTGCAGATCTGGCTGGGCAAGGGCACCTTTTCGCTAACGCCGTTTTCCGGCGACTCGCCCATTATTTTGTTGGGCGCCAGCCTGTTGCCGCAAAGCCTGTGGGTACTGGGCGTGACGCTAGTGATGGTGGCACTAATGGGTTGGTTTTTCGGGCGCACACTGCTGGGCAAGGCCATGCTGGCCACGTCGCACAACCGCGTGGCCGCTCAACTGGTTGGCATCAATACCGAGCGCGTCCTGCTGGTCTCGTTCGGCCTAGCTGCGCTGCTAGGCGGTGTCGGCGGCGTGCTGCTGGCCCCGATCACTTACACGTCGTACGACGCCGGCATCATGCTCGGCCTGAAAGGCTTCGTGGCTGCGGTGCTGGGAGGCCTGGGCGGCGGCGCCGGTGCGGTTGCGGGCGGACTCATCCTCGGTATTGCCGAAGCCATGACGGCCGGCTTCATCTCATCAGCCTACAAGGATGCGGTGCCGTTCGTGCTGATCCTGTTCATCCTGTTCTTCATGCCGCGCGGATTGTTCGGCGCCAAAGTATCGGATCGCGTATGAAGGCCCCCCGTATGCGCCATCCCGGACTGCTGGTGCTGGCAGTGATCCTGGCTGTGCTGCCGTTCGTGCTGACCAATGCCTATTACCTCGACGTCGCCATCAAGATCGCCCTGAACGCGGTTGTAGTCATCGGCCTGAACTTGCTGGTGGGCTACACCGGCCAGATCAGCCTAGGCCACGCCGCCTTCTTCGGCATGGGCGCCTATGGTTCGGCCGTGCTGACCAGCCACTTCGGCTGGCCGGCGTTGGCCGCGCTAGCGGCGGGCGCCGCCACTACCGGCCTGCTGGCTTTTATCTTGGCCCGGCCGGTCCTTAAGCTCAAGGGTCACACGCTGGCCATGGCGACGCTGGGTCTAGGCATCATCATCGCGATGGTCATCAATAACGAAAGCCAGTGGACCGGTGGGCCGGACGGCCTCGCGGTGCCGGCGTTCGGCCTGCTCGGCATGGATATTTCCGGTGAAACTCAATGGTATGCGGTGGCCGCGATCCTGTTGCTGCTGGTGACCTGGGGCGCGCTCAACCTGATCGGCTCGCCTGCCGGCCGCGCGCTGCAGGCAATCCACGGTTCCGAAGTGGCAGCCCGCGTGGCCGGCATCGACACCACTCGCTTCAAGGTGCGCGTGTTCGTGCTTTCGGCGGTGCTGGCCAGCATTGCTGGCAGCATCAGTGCGCACTACATCGGGTTCATTACGCCGAATATGGCTGGCTTCTTCCATTCGATCGAACTCGTTACCATGGTCGTGGTGGGCGGCTCGGCCTCCATCTTCGGCTCGATCATCGGGGCCGCGCTGCTGACGATATTGCCGCAATTTCTGTCGGCGTTCGAAGGCTGGGAAACCGTCGTGTTCGGGATGATCCTAATCCTGTGCATGATTTTCCTGCCGAGGGGGCTGGTTCCAAGTATTGCTGCCAAGCTGCGCAAAGCGAGGGGCTGAGCCATGTTAACCATCAAGAATCTGGATAAACATTTCGGCGGCGTGAAAGCTGTTCAGGATATCAGTTTCACCATTGCCAAGGGCAGCATCCACGCAGTGATCGGCCCAAACGGCGCGGGCAAGACGACGCTGTTCAACCTGATCACCGGCGTCTACACGCCTAGTGCCGGCGAAATCCTGCTGCGCGGCGAGAATGTTGCCGGTATGAGCCCCGATGCGCTGGCGCGGCGCGGAATGAGCCGCACGTTCCAGAACCTGCAGGTCTGCATGAACATGAGCGCCATCGACAACGTCATGGTGGGCGCTCACCTGCTGCTCAACCAGGGCATGTTCGCCGGCATGCTGCGCCTACCGTCGGTGCGCCGGGCCGATGCTGCCTGCCGCGACGAAGCGGCGAGCCTGATGGATTTCGTCGGCGTGGGCCGCTACGTCAATGCCCACGCGACCGAGCTGTCGTATGGCGTGCTGAAACGGCTGGAAATTGCGCGTGCGCTGGCGGCCAAGCCGCAAGTGCTGCTGCTCGACGAGCCAGCTGCGGGTCTGAACCATACCGAAACCGGCGAGGTCGAAACCCTGATTCGCAAGGTGGCGCAGACTGGAGTCACCGTGGTGCTGGTGGAACACGACATGAAGCTGGTGATGAATCTGTCCGACCACATCCTGGTGCTGGACCACGGCAAGAAACTGGCGGAGGGCACGCCGGCCGAAGTCCGCGCCAATCCTGATGTACTTGCGGCGTATTTGGGAACCGATTTGGGAGCGCAGGCATGAACATGACCGATAGGGTGGCCTTGCAGGTCAAGGGCCTGACCAGCCATTACGGGCGCATTCAGGCGCTGCACGGCATCGACCTGGATGTGCGCGAAGGGCAGCTAGTAGCGCTGGTCGGCGCGAACGGCGCCGGCAAGACCACGCTGCTGCGTGCCATCTCCGGCGTGCAGCCGATCACTGGTGGCACCATCGCCTACCGCGGCCAGCCGCTGGCGCGCATCGCACCCGGGCAGCGCGTGCGCGCCGGCATCTGCCAGGTGCCCGAGGGGCGCCAGGTGTTCGGGCCGATGTCGGTGGAAGACAACCTGCGTCTGGGCGCCTTCACGCGCCCGAAGGCCGAACTGGCCAGCGACTTGGAGCGGATGTACGGGCTGTTTCCTATCCTGAAGGAAAAACGTATGCTGCTGGCCGGCACGCTGTCCGGCGGCCAGCAGCAAATGCTGGCAATGGCGCGCGCGCTGATGGGGCGCCCGTCCCTGCTGCTGCTCGACGAGCCGAGCATGGGCCTGGCACCGCTGCTTATTGCCGAGATTTTCCAGATCGTGCAGCGCCTGCGTGGCGAGGGCATCACCATCTTTCTAGTCGAGCAGAACGCACACGCGGCGCTGTCCATTGCGGACGTGGGTTATGTCATCGAAAGCGGCGCGATCATCCTGTCTGGGCCCGGCCCCGAGCTGCTCAAGAACGAGCAAGTACAAAGTGCCTATCTGGGCATGTAGGAGAAACGATGGTTACGGTTTATGAACTGAACGGCATTTGCCCGGTGGTGCACCCCAGTGCCTATGTGCATCCGAGCGCTGTGCTCATTGGCGATGTCATCATCGGTGCGCGCTGCTACGTCGGTCCGCTGGCGTCGATCCGCGGCGACTTCGGCCGCCTGATCCTGGAAGAGGGCGCCAACCTGCAGGATGGTTGCGTCATGCACGGCTTCCCCGGCGCCGACACCGTTGTGGAAGTCGATGGTCATATTGGTCATGGCGCAGTGCTGCACGGCTGCCGCATCGGTCGCAACGCCATGGTTGGCATGAACGCGGTCGTTATGGACAACGCCGTCATCGGCCCGGACAGCATCGTGGCCGCGATGAGTTTCGTGAAAGCAGAAATGGTTGTCCCGGCGCGCGTCCTCGTGATGGGCACGCCCGCGCGTGTGGTGCGTGCATTGAAAGACGACGAAATTGCGTGGAAAAGCGCCGGCACGCGCCAGTACCACGAACTGGCCGAGCGGTCGCGCGCTAGCATGCACGCCACTGCGGCACTAACTGCCGTCGCGCCAGGCCGGCCACGCATGCAGTGGGAGTCCTCGCTGCCGTTGCACCAGATTAGAATGAATAAGGGAGAATCCGCGTGACACCTGTTTTGCAAAGCCTGATTGGCGGCCGCTGGATCGGCACGCAAGCGGCCGTGCCGCTGCACAATGCCATCAACAACAGCCTCATTTACCACACCCACGCCGACGTCATCGACTTCGGTGAAGCGGTCCATTACGCACGCGAGACTGGCGTGCCGGCACTGATGCAGCTCGATTTCCAGCAGCGCGCCGCGCGCCTGAAAGCACTGGCCGTATACCTTATGGAACGCAAGGAAGAACTCTACGCCGTGTCATACCTAACCGGCGCCACGCGCGCCGACAGCTGGGTCGACATCGAAGGCGGCATCGGCACGCTGTTCGCGTTTGCCGGCATGGGCAGCCGGGAGCTGCCGTCGTCGAACGTGCTGCACGAGGGGCCAGCCATGGCGCTGGGCAAGCGCGGCGGCTTTGCAGGCACGCATATTCTGGTGCCGCGCGGCGGCCTAGCGATGCACATCAATGCCTTCAATTTCCCGATCTGGGGTTTGCTGGAAAAATTCGCGCCGAGTTTTCTGGCGGCCATGCCGTGCATAGGCAAACCGGCTACTGCAACAAGTTACCTGACCGAAGCGGTTGTGCGTATGATCGACGACTCTGGCTTGCTGCCCGCGGGAAGCTTGCAACTGGTCATCGGCGGCACGGGCGACCTGCTCGACCGGCTCGACGGCGCCGATGCCGTCACCTTCACGGGGTCGGCTGTAACCGCCGCCAAGTTGCGCGTGAACCGCAACCTGATTGCCAACTCGGTCCCCTTTACGGCCGAGGCCGACTCACTGAACTGCGCCATCCTGGCGCCGGATGTGACGCCGGACGACCCCGAGTTTGACCTGTTCGTTAAGGAAGTGGTGCGCGAGATGACCGGTAAATCCGGGCAGAAGTGCACGGCGATCCGCCGCATCATTGTCCCGGCAAACCGAATCGATGCGCTATCCGTGCGTCTGCGCGAGCGCCTGGCCAAGGTGACCGTCGGCGACCCATCGGTCGAAGGTGTGCGCATGGGAGCGCTGGCCTCGAAAGACCAGCAGGTCGATGTGGCCGAACGCGTTGACATGCTTTCCAAGGGCAACGAGATCGTGTTTGGCGCGCAGGATGGCTTCAAGCTGGTGGGCCAGGGCGCTGGTGACGGCGCCTTCTTTGCACCGACCTTGTTGCTGTGTCGGGACGCGCGCACCAATGACGCCGTGCATGACGTCGAGGCCTTCGGTCCGGTGAGCACGATGATGGGTTACGAGGATATCGACGAGGCCCTGTTCCTGGCCGCGCGCGGCAAGGGTAGCTTGGTAAGCACCCTGGTGACGAAAGACCCGCGCGTCGCGGCGCGCATGGTGCCGGCACTGGCCGCATCGCACGGCCGCGTCCACATCCTCGAACGCGAGGCGGCGGTCGAATCGACCGGGCACGGCGCGCCGCTGCCGCAGCTCAAGCACGGTGGTCCTGGCCGCGCCGGGGGCGGGGAAGAGCTAGGCGGCGTCCGCGCCGTGCGCCACTTCCTGCAGAGGACGGCAGTGCAAGGTTCGCCGACGATGCTGGCCGCCGTCACGGGCGAATATGTGCGCGGCGCCGCGGTCACCGAACACGATGTGCACCCGTTCCGCAAACATTTTGAGGACCTTGCCATTGGCGACTCGCTGCTGACGCACCGGCGCACGGTAAGCGAAGCGGACATCGTCAATTTCGGCGGCGTCTCGGGCGACTATTTTTACATGCACTTTGACGCCATTGCAGCCAAAGAAACACAGTTCGGCCAGCGCATCGCGCACGGTTACTTCGTGCTGTCAGCCGCGGCGGGTTTGTTCGTCTCGCCGGCGTCCGGACCGGTGCTGGCCAACTATGGCCTCGACAACCTGCGTTTTGTCGCACCCGTAGCTATCGGCGACACCATCCGCGCGCGTCTAACCTGCAAGCGCAAGGTCGACCGCAACCGTACCGATGACAAAGGAGTGGGGCAGGGTGTGGTGGCGTGGGACGTACAGGTCACCAACCAGCATGAAGAACTGGTGGCTAGCTACGACATTTTGACACTGGTGCAAAAGCGCGCCGGCTGATTCGGAACAGCCCGTTAGACCAGCCCGCCAAACCGGCTGTAGAAAAAATCGGCGACGGGCGGCGCGTTTTGGCCGTCCTCGTGCAGCGTGTCGAGCACGAATTGCTCGGCCGCCTGGTAGGTGGCCTGATAGACATCGTGGCACAGTTCGAAGGCCGTCTTGCCGGGCCATTGCGCCGGCAGCAGTTCGAGCGGCAGTTCGGGGTCGTGCAAATAAATGCGGCGGTAGGCATGGATCGTCAATTCACGCACCACGAACGCCCGCTGGGGCGTGAGTGCCGTCTCGGCTTTCAGCAACGCGGGCAGGGCGCCAAAATCGCCCAAGAAGCGTTCATAGTTGGCAATCACCTTGCCCAGCTCCCAGCATGCATCGACCAAGTCGCCCAGTGGGCGCGCTTGGATAAAAGCCGGCTCGGCCAGGGTGGCGACGAATACGCTGTCCTGCACACCCACGCGCTGCAGGATATCGGCCAGCGTATCGACATCGGGAATCGGATGGGCAAACACAAACGGCGCCACCATAGCGTAACCGTGCCAGTGCAATTCGCTACGCAGGCTGGCGCGCTGCTCGGCGGTGATGCTGCCGGCCAGGGCAAACACCAGTGTCCAGCGCTGGTCCCAGTTGCGGTGCACGGGCGTGTAGATGCGCTGGTAGGCGCGCTTGAAGCGCGGCGCCGAGGTCTCGTCAAGCATGTAGCGGCTGCGGCGCCCTTCGCGGCGGGCATTGAGCCAGCCTTCCTCAGCCAGACGGAACACGCTTGTGCGCACGAGCCGCTCGCCCATCCCAAACGGCGCCAGCAGCGCAATCAGGCTGCCCAACCATACTTCGCCGCCATGGGGGACGATGACGTCGCCAAACAGCGTCATCACCATCGACTTGGTGCGCGGCGGGTTGTCCTGCAGGTAGCGGGCGATCCAGGCCGACAGCCCGGTGTTGTTCTTGGATGGCATATGACTGGGTAGTGGAGACAAACTTGGATGCCACGCATGATACGACATTGCGATGCATTAACAAAACTGCAAATCGTACCGAACGCCGCAATCCGATACAAATTTTTGATGTGATACCGGATTGGAGTTTACATCTCTTAGGATGTATCATATGATGCTGGTATAGGTGGCCGATACCGGCCACGGTCAGTCACCGAAACGGAGGTAGCACCATGTACGCACAGTTAGTGGATACCGGGGGCAAGAGCGTCAAACGACTTGACGAAATGGGTGCGGAAGAGCGCGCTTTCCAGGAGCGCGTCGACGCTGGAGTCAAGATCGAAGCAAAGGACTGGATGCCGGATAACTACCGCAAGACGCTGATCCGCCAGATTTCCCAGCATGCACATTCAGAAATCGTTGGCCAGCTGCCGGAAGGCAACTGGGTCACGCGCGCCCCGACCCTCAAGCGCAAGTCAATTTTGCTGGCCAAGATCCAGGATGAAGCGGGCCATGGCCTGTACCTCTATTCGGCCGCCGAAACACTGGGTATTTCGCGCGATGAGATGCTCGCTGCGCTGCACTCGGGCAAGGCAAAATATTCGAGCATCTTCAATTACCCGACCCTAACCTGGGCCGATATCGGCGCCATCGGCTGGCTGGTCGACGGCTCCGCCATCATTAACCAGATTCCGCTGTGCCGCTGCTCATACGGCCCGTATGCCCGCGCCATGGTACGGGTGTGCAAAGAAGAGTCGTTTCATGCACGCCAAGGCTACGACATCATGATGGCCATGTGCAACGGCACGCCGGAGCAGAAAGCGATGGCCCAGGACGCCCTGAATCGGTGGTGGTGGCCGGCCCTGATGATGTTCGGCCCGTCCGACGCGGAATCGGTTAACAGCGTCCAATCGGCCGCGTGGCGCATCAAGCTGTTCTCCAATGATGAACTGCGCCAGCGCATGGTCGATCAAAGCGTGCCCCAGGCCGAATTCCTCGGCCTGACGGTGCCCGATCCCGACCTGCGGTGGAACGAAGAAACGCAGAAGTACGACTTCGGCGCGATCGACTGGGAAGAATTCACCAATGTCGTGCGTGGCAATGGCCCGTGCAACAAGGAGCGCCTGCGCACCCGTGTCAAGGCTTACGACGATGGCGCCTGGTTCCGCGATGCGCTCGTTGCGCATGCTGACAAGAAAAACGCCGCCACCCAGCTGGTTGCTTGATAGAGGATAGAGTCATGAACAACGAATGGCCCCTGTGGGAAGTCTTCATCCGCAGCCAGCACGGCTTGGCGCACAAACATGTCGGCAGCCTGCATGCGCCGGACGCCGAAATGGCGGTCAATAATGCACGCGACGTGTACACCCGCCGCAATGAAGGCGTCAGCATCTGGGTGGTGCGTGCGAGCGACATCGTCGCCAGCAGCCCGTCTGACAAGGGCGCGCTGTTTGAGCCGTCCAACAGCAAAGTGTACCGCCACCCGACCTTCTTCCCGATGCCGGAAGAAGTCAAGAACCTGTGAGCGTGCCAACCATGGACAATACCAAGTTTGAATACCTGCTGCGCCTCGCCGACAACGGACTGGTGCTGAGCCAGCGCCTGTCTGAGTGGTGCGGCAAGGGGCCGGCACTCGAAGAAGACATGGCGCTGACCAATGTCGCGCTTGACCTGATTGGCCAGGCCCGCTTCTGGTTCGACTACGCCGGCGAACTGGAAGGGCAGGGGCGCGACGAAGACGCGCTGGCGTTTCACCGTGACGCCGGCCAGTTTCGCAACCTGCTGCTTGTCGAGCAGCCGAACGGCACCTACGCTGACACGCTGGCGCGCCAGTTCTACTTCGACAGCTGGCACTACCTGCTGCTGCAAAAACTGTGTGCGTCCAAGGACACGCGCATTGCCGGCATCGCCGACAAGTCGCTCAAGGAAGTGGCGTACCACGTGCGCCGCAGTGGCGACTTGGTGGTGCGCCTTGGCGATGGCACGGCGAAGAGCCACCAGATGATGCAGGACGCATTCGACACGCTGTGGGCCTACACGGGCGAAATGTTCCAGCCCGACGCCGTTGAAGCGGCCATGTTCGAGGCGGGCGCCGGCCCCGACGTGGCTGCCCTGCGCGCGCCCTGGCTGGCGCATGTGGCCGCCGTGTTCGACGAAGCGACGTTGCGCATGCCGTCGCCCGACGCGTGGATGCAAAAGGGTGGCAAGGAGGGCGTGCACTCCGAGCACCTGGGCTTTCTCCTGGCCGAAATGCAGTTCCTGCAGCGCGCCTACCCGAACGCTGTTTGGTAGCCATGATGACGACCGCGACGACAGTGACGGCCGCAACCACGGCACAGGTATGGCAGTGGCTCGAGCAGGTGCCGGACCCAGAAATCCCGGTCGTTTCGGTGGTTGAACTGGGCATCGTGCGCAACGTAATGTTCGAAGCGGACGGCACGTGCGTCGTTACCATCACCCCCACCTATAGCGGCTGCCCGGCCATGGTCACCATCGCCGAGAACATCCGTGCTGTGCTGGCGGAACAAGGGGTTGCATGCTTTCGCCTCGACACGCAGCTGGCGCCGGCCTGGACCACCGACTGGATGAGCGCGGATGCAGGCCGCAAGCTGAAGGAATACGGCATCGCCCCGCCGCGCGGCTGCGCTGCTGGCTATCAGGCCATCGACATCAGTGCCCTGCGCCGCGGCAGTGTAGAGGCGGACGTTCCGTGTCCCCGCTGCGGGGCCATGCACACCCGCCTAGTCAGTCGGTTCGGCTCGACGTCTTGCAAGTCTCTGTATGTCTGTCAGAGCTGCCGCGAACCGTTCGATTATTTCAAGAGTCATTGAGAGAGCAGCTCCATGAGCAAAGTAACAAGCAACTTCTACCCCTTGCGCGTTGCCAGCGTCAAGCAGGAAACCCGCGACGCGGTCGTAGTCACCTTCGCCGTGCCGTACGACCTGCAGGACATCTTCCGCTACACCCAGGGCCAGTACCTGACGCTACGCACCACCATCGACGGAGAGGAAGTGCGCCGCTCGTACTCGATCTGCTCTAGCGTGCAGGACAATAGCCTCCGCGTGGCCATCAAGCGCGCCCCAGGCGGCGCCTTTTCCACCTGGGCCAACGAAGATCTCGCCGTCGGCGCTGTGCTGGACGTGATGGCGCCGATGGGCAATTTTTTCGTGCCCCTAGACCCGGCCAACCGCAAGCATTACCTGGCATTCGCGGCCGGCAGCGGCATCACGCCAATGTTGTCAATCTTGGCTACCACGCTGGCCGCCGAACCACATGCGCGGTTTACCCTGTTTTACGGCAACCGCGCCACGTCGTCGGTCATGTTCCGTGACGAACTGGCCGAGTTGAAAGACCGGTACCTGGACCGCTTCCGCCTCGGTTACGTGCTCAGCCGTGAGCCACAGGACATCGATCTTTTTCATGGCCGAATCGACAAGCTGCGGTGCGAGCAATTGTTCAAACAATGGATCGAGCTCGACGATGTCGACGTGGCCTTCATTTGCGGTCCCGAACAAATGATCCACGACGTGTCGGATGCACTGCTGGCGGAAAATTTTCCGAAAACCAGCATCAAGGCTGAGCTGTTCGGGGCCAGCACGCCGAAGGGCCCGCATGTGGCGCGCGCCCGCACCTCTCCTGGCACCCAGGAGTGCGAGGTCACCCTGATCATTGATGGCACCCACGTCGGCTTCACGATGGAAAAGGACAATGAGTCCGTCCTCGACGCGGCGCTGCGCCAGGGCATCGATGTGCGCTACTCGTGCAAAGCCGGCGTCTGCTCCACCTGCCGATGCAGGGTGGTCGAAGGCAAGGTCGACATGGACGCAAACTATGCGCTCGAAGACTACGAGGTGGCGCGCGGCTTCGTGCTGTCTTGCCAGAGTTTCCCTATCACGGACAAGCTCGTGATGGACTTCGATCAGGATCACTGACCATGTCCCATCCCCTGTTCGACCGCCATCAGGCCCTGCTGCTGCATGCCGTGGAAGCCGTGGCTACGCGCGGCCACTGGAGCCCGTACCCGGAAGTGCCGAGCACGAAGGCGTATGGCGAAACGGCCAACAGCGACGGCAAGGCGGCGTTCGACGCCCGCATAGGCCAGCCGTTTGCGCTGCCGGGCCAGCCCGGCGCCGGCCTAACAGGCGCGGAGCAGTCACCGTACGGCTTTTCACTGGGCATTACCTATCCACGCGTCGAACCTGATGCATTGATCGCTGCGGCGAGTGCAGCGGCAACCAGCTGGCGCCGCGCCGGGCCGCAGGCCTGGACCGGCGTGGCGCTGGAAATTCTGCACCGCCTGAACCGGCGCAGCTTCGAACTGGGCTACGCGACGATGCACACCACTGGCCAGTCGTTCGTGATGGCATTCCAGGCCGGCGGCCCGCACGCGCAGGACCGCGGGCTCGAAGCGGTAGCGTGCGCCTGGCAACAGATGGCGCTGGTGCCAGCGACGTCCCTCTGGGAAAAGCCGCAGGGTAAGAACGCGCCGCTGCGCATGGAAAAACGCTACAGCATCGTGCCGCGCGGCGTAGCGCTTGTTATCGGCTGCTGCACCTTTCCGACCTGGAACAGTTACCCCGGCCTATTTGCCAGCCTGACCACAGGCAATACGGTGATCGTCAAGCCCCACCCAGGCGCCATCCTGCCGCTGGCACTCACGGTCGAGATCGCCCGCGCGGTGCTGCACGAAGGCGGCTTCGATCCGAATGTGGTCACGCTTGCGGCCCACGCGGCGGACGAAGCGATGCCGGCTGCACTAGCCCTACACCCGGAAGTCAAACTGATCGACTTTACCGGCAGCGCGGCCAATGGCGACTGGCTCGCCGCTCATGCGCGCCAGGCACAGGTCTATCTCGAAAAAGCTGGCGTGAACCAGGTCATCATCGAATCGACCGATGATTTGGCCGGCATGGCGCGCAATCTGGCTTTTTCTCTGACACTGTATTCGGGCCAAATGTGCACGGCCCCGCAAAACCTCTACATTCCCGCAGGCGGCATCGCCAGCGAACAGGGCCATGTCGATTTTGACGGCGTGGTGCAGGCCATCGTCGCCGCGATTGCTGCGTTGACGGACGACCCGGCCAAGGCGGTCGACGTCACCGGCGCCATCCAGAATGCCGGCGTGCTGGCCCGCCTCGACAATGCGCGCAGCCTTGGCGACATCGTCCTCGACAGCCGCGTGCTGGTGCACCCGCAGTTCCCGGACGCGCAGATTCGCACGCCGCTGCTGCTCAAGGTCGACAGCCGCGCCGAAGACATTTTCCTGCATGAGCAGTTCGGGCCGATCGCATTTGTCGTGGCAACCACCGACTGCGCGCACGCACTGGCGCTTGCCAGCAAGGCAGCGCGCGAACAGGGCGCGCTGACACTGTCCCTGTACACCCGCGACACGGCGTTCGCCGAACAAGTGCGCGACGTGGCCGAAGAATGTGGCGTGGCCTTGTCGATCAATCTTACCAGTGGCGTGTTCGTCAACCAGTCGGCCGCCTTCAGCGATTTCCACGGCACCGGCGCTAATCCGGCGGCCAATGCCGCGCTGACCGACGCCGCCTTCGTGGCCAACCGTTTTCGTGTCGTGCAAACCCGCACGCACGCCTAGACTCTAGGAATTTCATGGCTTACCAGTACATACTGTTTTCGATCGATGAGGGCGTTGCCCGCCTGACGCTCAACCGCCCCGACAAGCTCAACAGCTTCACGGCCGCCATGCACCTGGAAGTGCGCGTGGCGCTCGAACAGGTAAGCGCCAATGTCAGCGTCCGCGTGCTAGTGCTCACCGGCGCCGGCCGCGGTTTTTGCGCCGGCCAGGATCTGGGCGACCGCGCCGTGGCGCCGGGGGGCGCCGCCGTTGACCTGGGCGATTCGGTCGAACGGTTTTATGCGCCGCTGGTGCGCACGCTGCGCGGTCTACCGATTCCAGTTATCTGCGCCGTCAACGGCGTGGCCGCTGGCGCTGGCGCCAACATCGCGCTTGCTGCCGACATCGTCATTGCTGCCAGCTCGGCGTCGTTCGTCCAGGCCTTCTGCCGGCTCGGTTTGATCCCGGACACGGGCGGCACCTACTTCCTGCCGCGCCTGGTGGGACCGGCACGCGCCATGGGACTGGCCATGCTGGGCGACAAGCTGCCGGCGGAGCAGGCAGCGCAATGGGGCCTGATTTGGAAATGCGTCCCCGACGCCGACCTGGCGGCCGAAGCCGACGCATTGGCGCACCATTTCGCCACCGCGCCCACGCTGGGCTTGGCGCGCACCAAGCAGGCCATCTACGCCAGCGCCAACAACACGCTGGAAGAACAATTGATGCTCGAGCGCGACCTGATGCGTGAACTGGGCAACAGTGCCGACTATCGCGAAGGCGTCAGCGCCTTTGTCGAGAAGCGTACGCCCCAGTTCAAGGGGGCCTGAATCATGCCGTCCGCACTCAACGCAAGCGCCACCATTGCCGTCATCGGCAGCGGCGCAATGGGCGCCGGAATTGCCCAGGTAGCCGCCGCAGCGGGCCATCCCGTACAACTGTTCGATGCCCAACCAGACGCGGCCGCCACCGCCATTGCCGGCATCCGTCAGATGCTCGGCAAGCTGGCCGATAAGGGCCGCATGACGGCCGCTGAAGCCGACGCAGCCGGTGCCCGCCTGCACGCCGTCGGCGCGCTCGGGCACGTCGCCGGCGCGGCCCTGGTGGTGGAAGCGATCACGGAAAACCTCGACGCCAAACGCAGCCTGTTTGCCGCGCTGGAAGGCGTCGTGGGCGCCGACTGCATCTTGGCCAGCAATACCTCGTCGATTTCGATCACGGCCATCGGGGCCGCCCTAGAGCGGCCCCAGCGTCTAGTAGGTATGCATTTCTTTAACCCGGTGCCGCTGATGGCGCTGGTCGAAGTGGTCAGCGGCCTGGCCACTGACAGCGCGGTGGCCCACTGCGTTGTTGCTACGGCCGAGGCCTGGGGTAAGCGCGCGGTGCAAGCCGCGTCGACGCCGGGCTTCATCGTCAACCGCGTCGCGCGTCCGTTCTATGCGGAGGGTTTGCGCGTGGCGCAGGAGCGGGGCGCCAGCCCGGCCACGCTGGACGCCGTGATGCGCGCCGCCGGCTTTCGTATGGGCCCGTTCGAGCTGATGGACCTGATCGGCCACGACGTTAATTTTGCCGTGACGTCGTCGGTGTTCGCCGCCTTTTTCAACGATCCTCGGTTTACGCCCTCCGTCATGCAGCAGGAGCTGGTTAACGCTGGCTTCTTGGGCCGTAAAACCGGCCGCGGTTTTTATCAATATGGCGCCGACGCCCCGGCCATCTTGCCGGCGACTGAAGCGGCGCGCGCGGCGCCGGCGCATGCTACCGTCCGCGGCACTCACACGCTGCTCGATGCGCTCGCGCAGCGCGTGCAAGGGGTGGCGCTGGCACGGACTGACGGCGACGTACCCTGCATCGAGGTGGGAGGCGCCCATATCTTTATCACCGACGGCCGTACTGCCACGCGGCGCGCCGCTGAGACGCAGCATCCGGACACGGTGCTGGTCGACCTGGCCCTCGACTACGCCGCCACGCCACGGTTGGCGCTGGCCCGTGCCGCACAATGCACGGACGCCGCCTACGACGCGGCCGTCGCATTATTCCAGGCCGCCGGCTACAGCGTGTCGCCACTGGCCGACGTGCCCGGGATGATCGCCATGCGCACGGTAGCGATGCTGGCCAACGAAGCTGCGGATGCAGTGAACCAAGGCGTCTGCAGCGCGGCCGCCGTGGATATCGCAATGGAAAAAGGGGTCAATTACCCGCGCGGGCCGCTGGCCTGGGGCGACGCCATCGGCGTCCCGGCTCTGTACACCGTGCTGCGCAACCTGGCCGGCACCTACGGTGAAGACCGCTACCGGATCGCGCCGCTCATCGCGCGCAAGGTAGAAGCGGGCGAAGCATTCCATCTCTAACCGATCCAATCCGACAGAAAACCTCAGGAGACAAGATATGCCAAAACGTACCCCACAACCGGGCGAACTCGAGCCGATCGAAACGGCAAGCCGCGATGAATTGCAGGCGCTGCAACTGACGCGCATGAAACAGACGCTGCGCCACGCGTACGACAATGTGCCGCATTACCGCCAGTCGTTCGATGCCGCCGGCGTCCATCCCGATGACCTGAAAACCCTGGCCGACCTAGCGAAATTCCCCTTTACCACGAAGACGGATTTGCGCGATAACTATCCATTCGGCATGTTCGCCGTGCCGCGCGAAAAAGTCGTGCGCGTGCATGCCTCGTCCGGCACTACCGGCAAGCCGACCGTGGTCGGCTATACGCAGCGCGATATCGATACCTGGGCCAATGTGGTGGCGCGCTCGATCCGCGCGGCCGGTGGGCGCGCCGGGGACATCTGCCATATCGCCTACGGCTACGGCCTGTTCACGGGCGGCATGGGCGCGCACTATGGCGCCGAGCGGCTCGGCTGCACGGTGGTGCCGATGTCGGGCGGCCAGACCGAAAAACAGGTCCAGTTGATCAACGATTTCAAGCCCAGCATCATTATGGTCACGCCATCCTACATGTGCAACATCATCGAAGAATTTGAACGCCAGGGCATGAATCCGGCCGAGAGCTCCCTCAAGATCGGCATCTTCGGCGCTGAACCGTGGACGCCAGCCATGCGCACCGAGATCGAACGGCGCGCCGGCATCGACGCGGTCGATATTTATGGCCTGTCCGAAGTGATGGGCCCTGGGGTCGCCAGCGAATGCATTGAGAGCAAGGACGGCCCGGTGATCTGGGAGGACCATTTCTACCCTGAGGTGATCAACCCGGACACGGGCGAAGTCGTGGCCGACGGCGAGGAGGGCGAGCTGGTGTTCACGTCGCTGACCAAGGAAGCGCTGCCGATCATCCGCTACCGCACCCGCGACCTGACGCGCCTGCTGCCACCGACGTCGCGCGCCATGCGCCGGATGGACAAGATCACCGGCCGCTCGGACGACATGCTTATCATCCGCGGCGTGAATGTGTTCCCGTCGCAGATCGAAGAACTGATTTTGCGCGTGCCGCGCCTCGCGCCGCAGTACCAGCTGGTGGTGTCGCGCGATGGCCACCTCGACAAGCTTGAGATCGTTGTCGAGACGCGCCAGGAACTGGCCGGCCTGTTGACGGCGATTGATGCCACGGCGCTGTCGGCTGAGCTGCAGCACCTGATCAAGACACATGTCGGCGTGTCGACGCGCGTTCAGGTGCTCATCAATAGCAATATTGAGCGCAGCCAGACTGGCAAGGCGCGTAGGGTGCTGGACCAGCGGCAAAAGGCGACGGCGTGATCTGCGTGTGTTTTTCCCTTAATGCCTGACATGGAGCTTGTACATGAATGATGCTTTTATCTGCGACGCGATCCGCACTCCGTTCGGTCGCTACGGCGGCGCACTTTCTTCAGTGCGCCCGGACGACCTGGGCGCGCTGCCAATTCGCGCGCTCATGGACCGCAATCCCGGCGTCGATTGGTCGAAAGTCGACGACGTGTTCTACGGCTGCGCTAACCAGGCTGGTGAAGACAACCGCAACGTCGGGCGCATGGCGGCCCTACTGGCCGGCCTGCCGGTCGACGTGCCTGCCACCACCATCAACCGCCTGTGCGGTTCCAGCATGGATGCGCTGGGACTGGCCGCGCGCAGCATCAAGGCGGGCGAAGCCCACCTGATCATCGCCGGTGGCGTGGAGAGCATGAGCCGTGCCCCGTTTGTCATGGGCAAGGCCGACAGCGCCTTCTCGCGCGCCGCAAAGATCGAGGACACCACCATCGGCTGGCGCTTCGTCAACCCGCTGATGAAGGCGCAGTACGGTATCGATTCGATGCCGGAGACGGCCGAAAATGTCGCTACCGATTTCCAGATCGGGCGGGCCGACCAGGATGCGCTGGCTGTACGTAGCCAACAGCGCTGGGCGGCGGCCGACGCTGCCGGACTGTTCGCTTCCGAAATCGTGCCTGTGGCAGTGCCGCAAAAGAAGGGCGAGCCAAAAATGTTTACCACCGACGAGCATCCGCGCCCGGACACGACGGTCGAAGCGTTGGCGAAACTGAAGGGCGTAGTGCGCGCCGACGGCAGGGTGACGGCCGGGAATGCATCTGGTGTCAACGACGGCGCCTGTGCCATCCTCGTGGCGTCCGCGCAAGCTGTTGAACAGTATGGCCTCAAGGCGCGCGCCCGCGTGCTGGGCATGGCAACGGCCGGCCTGGCACCACGCATCATGGGCTTCGGTCCGTCGCCTGCTGCCAAAAAAGTGCTGGCGCAGGTTGGCCTGACCATTGCACAGATGGATGTCATTGAGCTGAACGAAGCGTTTGCCGCGCAGGCGCTGGCGGTCACCCGCGACCTCGGGCTGCCCGATAACGCCGCCCACGTCAACCCGACTGGCGGGGCGATCGCGATCGGCCACCCGCTCGGCGCTTCCGGGGCGCGTCTCGTCACAACGGCGCTCAACCAGCTTGAACGTACCGGCGGGCGCTACGCGCTGTGCACGATGTGCATCGGCGTCGGGCAGGGCATCGCGGTCGTGATCGAGCGGGTGTAACCATGGCCGACTACCAGGACATCGTCGTCGAGGCCATCGCACCGGGCGTGCTGCAAATTTCCTTGCACCGCCTTGAGGCGCGCAACGCCTTGCGCAATGCTACGCTGCGCGAGGTCGCCGCGGCCCTTGCCGCGGCCGACGCAGATGACGATGTGCGCGTGGTCGTCGTTACCGGCAACGACAAGTATTTCGCCGCCGGCGCCGACATCAAGGAACTGGCTCAGCTGGGCCCGATCGAGGCGTTGACCGATATCCGGCCGGTGTACTGGAAAGGCATCGCCCGCTTTTCCAAGCCGCTGGTGGCTGCCGTGAACGGCTATGCGCTCGGCGCCGGCTGTGAACTGGTCATGCACGCCGATATTGTGATCGCCGGCGCCGGCGCTCGTTTCGGCCAGCCGGAAATCAACCTTGGCACGATGCCCGGCGCCGGTGGCACCCAGCGCCTGATCCGCACCGTGGGCAAGCCGCTAGCGATGAAGATGGTGCTGAGCGGCGAAATGATCGATGCAGCCACGGCGCTGGCGGCAGGACTAGTGGCCGAAGTGGTGGCCGACGCCGAGACCGTGGCGCGCGCGCAGGCGCTGGCCCTGACCATCGCGGCGAAATCTCCTCTGGCCGTCAGGCTGGCCAAGGAAGCCATGCTGCGCAGTTTCGAGACCGGCTTGGAGGTCGGTCTTGGATTCGAGCGCAAATCGTTTTGCCTGCTTGCCGCCAGCGCCGACCGCAGGGAAGGCATCTCGGCATTTTTCGACAAGCGTCCGGCAGTATTTACTGGGCGCTGAGATATGGGCCTCGACCGAGACCGTATCAAGCAGGACCTGTAGCACACCCCATAGCCGTCAAGGCCATAACATCTGGAGACTTGCAATGACCCGTACCCATCCTTCCTGTTTCAAATTCACGCCGCTCACACTCGCCATTTTGGTCTTGACGGCGTCCGTTCCGGCGTTCGCCGAGACCGAGATTGAAGCCTTACGCCGCGAAGTGGCGGAACAGCGCGCGCTGATCCAGCAGATCATGACCGCGCAAGCCGCACAAAAAGCGCCTGTGACCCAAGCGGCTCCAAATCCACAGGATGTGCAGACCGTCGGACCGAGCCGCGCCACTGGCTTGCAGGTCAGCATGCCCACAGGAACGGACCCCGCAAGGGCGCAAGATGTACAGACCGGTGGCGCGAATCGCGCGACCGGGTTGCAGGCAGGTATGCCGACAGGACCGAATGTACCCGCCCTGACGATCTATGGCGTTGCCGATGTCAACGTGTCGCATGCCGACAGCGGCTACGGCAGCAAGACGAATATCGGCTCGGGCGGCTTCACCGCGTCGCGGCTCGGTCTCAAAGGCGAGAAGACGCTGGGCAACGACATCAAGGCGGTGTACTTGATGGAAGCCGGTATGTCCTACAACTCCGGCTCGGTCGGCGCTGGCACGCCGCCGGCAGGTGTCAACAATACGGCAGCATCGACGGGCGCGGCCACCGCCGCCGGCACCCAGTTTTTCTCGCGCCAGATCTATGTCGGCCTGAAACTGCCACTCGGTACCGTCACATTTGGCCGCCAGTATGCCGGTTCGTACCTAGTGGCGGTGTCTGAAAGCACCGCGATGGGCGCTGGCCTCTTCGGCACCTCCGGCTCATTCTTGCCAACCGTCGCCAGCATGCCGACGCGTTTCAGCAATTCGCTGGTCTACATCACGCCAAAATATGCGGGCGTTAATGCCCAGGTTACCTTGACCACCGGAGCCGGAAACAATATTGACGGCGTCAGCGGCACAGCTGCGAGCTCGACCACCGACCAGTCCGGTCGGGGCGGCGACCTGTCGCTCCATTACGCTAACGGCCCGGTCAAGGCGGGATTTTCGACATGGCATGTGCGCAACGCCAGCTTCGTGCCGTCGCTGGGCGAGACGGGCCTGGCCACGCGCAAAGGCTTCCAGATTGGCGGCAACTATGACTTCGGCGTAGTGCGCGTATATGGTACGTATGTTCAAGGCAAAGTCGAGGGGGGAGGTTATGAGAAGGGCACCAAGTCGCTATCAGACGTGAGCGGCTGGAGCGTCAGCGGCGCGGTACCGCTGGCCGGTGGCTCGCTGCTGGGCACTTATACCCGCGTGAACGACAAATCGCGCATCCCGGACAAAGACGCCCAACTGGCCGGCCTAGCCTATACTTACAAGCTTCAGGAGCTGACCACGCTGTACGGCAGCTGGGGGAAGTTGCTCAATAAGAAGAATGCGGCGTACAGCCTAACTGACGGCGGCGACCTAGTGGGCGTATCTGTGCCCGGCTTCCACCCGAACGGCTTCATGGTGGGCCTGAACCAAGTCTTCTGATCGTGTGACGGCCCGGACGCGCGGCCAAACTTCTTTTGACCGTCCACGTGTCAGGATGGAACAGTAGCTATGGCCGAGCAAAACGAGCACCATTGGTGGCGTCTTACCCGTGCGCAAACGGAGCGTTACGCATTGGATTTCGACGACAATGCGGACAACAGCCAGTGGTGGGAAGATATCGATGTAATCTCGTGGTGGTTACCGTTTTTGGACTTTGCCGAGATCTATCGCTAGTAACGCTCATCTGTGAAGACTTGGCACGCACCGACCAGCGATGACCGGATTAGGACCGTCGGTCCTAATCCGGTCATCGCCTTACGGATGGGCGGTATCAAAATGGCAGTACGCTGGCCAGGTCGCTACGCTACGGCCTTGGCAGAAGATCCGGGTTCAGCGGTTCTATCGTTTATGTGCGCGGCGAAGGTAGATCGATCCAACTGGCTTGAAGCAAAGCCGGCCAGATCGATAGGGCTGTGGAGAGACGGCCGCAGACGTACGCAGGAGATCGGATTACCAAAAGGGGCGTTCGGTGTAGTGCTCTCTTTGCAATCCAATCCTAAGCACCAAACGACCGTGGATAGGCGCTCCGATGGGACATCAGTCCGGCCGGTCTGGCCGTTGCCCGTCGTCGTCATAGTCGGGGTTGATACCTGATAGCTGGCTGAAAATCGGCGCTAGCGCCGAGTGGCGTAGCTAGCTCATCAGTGCCACATCCTAAAACGGCCTTGCGGCCGTCTTCCCGTCGTCACCCTTCGATACTAGTTGGTATTATCGTCCAAGGGCTCTGCTGCAAGCCCCGATTCGGGTGGTTGCCCATTATCAGGCAACCACCGGAGAGCCGCATGAGCGCTGGCTCTTGCGAGCATATTAATAAAGTTATTCACCAAAAATGTGGATATCCATGCCCTGCACTGAGCGGTCTGGACCACTCCGAGGTGTAGCGATACTCCATGTGGAAGTAGGGTAGAACCGATAGTTAAATTCTGAAATCGTCTAACGATTTTCCGCCAGCCAATCCCTCAGCAATCCACCTTGGCTGACGGCCACGACCGGTCCACGTCTGCGCATTGTCAGTTGGGTTCTGGTACTGCACTTGCACCTTTTTTCCGCTGCTTTTCGATTTTTTGCCACCATCCGCAAGTAGCTCTTCTACCGAAACACCCACGCCGTGAGCAATAGCAAAAATCTGTTCCCGTGCTTTGGTTACGTCCTGTTGTTGGCGCGCTTTGATTTCTTTTCCAATCTCTGCCTGCAGTCCTTTGAGTTCGCTGAGGTTGTAGTCCGATAGATCGACATTGGCCATATTCATCCTTCTTCGTTAGGTGCGTGGAAGTTAATGCTACAAGCAATTCTACTATGCGCATACCGATCAAACGTATTCACGACCTTTCGAGCGAGGGGAAAGCGCTATGGCAGCATATAAGCGAATTTGGCGTCTTAGAGGAATACGGTCGCTTGGCCATCAATGACTGCCGTCCTAATACTTTTCCGAGGCTTCGCCTGGCGTCTTGCTCAAACGTACCTTTGAGGTTAACCTTCGTGCATTGTCCCTCTGAACAAAACACCCAGGATGCATAAAACGAATGGCTAAAGCGCCGTATATCGAAGAAGGCGGACTCAGACACCTTCTCAAAGTCGCCGCGATTTCAGGTGAATCCCCGCTGCGGAATGTCGCGCTCCTAACAACGGTCTACGGCACCGGCATGATGCTGACCGAAATCTCCCGATTGCCGGTCCGAGCCTACCTAAACGGTGATGGCTCGATTCGGGTGAAATCGTGCATCGATGCCGGGATCGCCTACAACGGCAAAGAGCGCCCGATCTACTGGTCCAATGCCAGGGTCGTCAAAGCGATCGACGCATACCTTTCGTACCGAATCGCACACCGACATCGCCTGACCCCTTTCGCTACTGCCTTCCATTGCCTTGACCCGGATGCACCGATCTTTCTGACGGGCGACGGGGAACCGTACAAACTGATCGAGCGCCGCACTGTGCGCGGTGCCGCCAGCTACTCATGTGACTCACACAGCCAGCTCTTTCGCAAGTTGCACCTGCAGGCCGGCATCGAGGGCGTAAGTGCGATGTCGGGGCGTCGGACCTTTGCTGTGCGCCTGGCGAATAACGGGTTCGACCTTCGACACATTAACGAGCTGCTGGGGCATGAAACCTTGACGGCCACAAAACGCCTGATCGATGCGGACCCTGTACGCCTATGCGCGATCGTTGCGAGGGTCATCTAATGCCAGATGAAGCAAAGAAGGCTGTGAGGGGCCGACCAGTCACGGGCAAGGCCAAATCCTCAACGGAGCGCAGTAAAGCCGCTGATGAGGCTCTGGTGGCCTCTGGCGGGCGCATCATGCGTGCGCGACTGTCGCCAGATTCCGCCGCATCGCTGGCCATCCTCAAAGCCGCTCTCGGCAGCGATAAGAATGCTTTGGACGCAGCACTAAATTTCGCCGCAAAAAACATTGATATTATCGTTGGTACAAACGTTAATTAGGGTACAATAGACGCACAGGCGGCGCAACCTGAGTCCGCTCGAAGCAAGGAGCCGTGATGCCGAAATTTATCGTGACGAAAACGTTTCAGTACACCGAAGAAGTCGAGGTCGAAGCAGATACGGCGGAGGCCGCCAAGGACGCTGCGCTGGACCTGGACGGCACCCGCATTCACGATGACAAGCTGATAGACAGCGTGGCTCGCCGCGCTGCCGACTGAACACAGTAAAACATCATGACTTACGGCGCTGACATCGCTGACAAACTCAACGCGCTCGAGACGCTGACCAATCGCCGCATCCGTGAGAAGGCTCGCGTCGCAACGTCGATATCGAGGAGCTCGACATCCTCGGCGCCGACGGTCGTGCGGTTGGTGTGTTGACTGTGCGTGAGTCAATGGACCCGAACCCGCCGTTTCACGTCCACCGAACCGTAACTCGTCAATAAGTAGGGAAAACGATGACCGACAAGTTTTATCACGTACTCGGTGCGATAGGCGATCGCAAGACAGAGGTGCTGTTCTCTGACCTAACGGCGAAAGAGCTGCGCATGCAGTTTGTCGTACCCTACATACGCGGGTATTCGTTCTTTGCGGGGACATCGGTCGTGTCTCCTGCAGAACTTCGGAAGGTACGAATTATCGAAACTCCGGTGAAGGAAGCTGAGGCAAGGGCGCAGGTCAATCGCGATAGCCTGGCGGACATCGCAGAGATGAATCGCACGGGTGGTCTGTTCATCATCAGTCCCGGTCAAGGTTACGAGCCAGACGACATCGCAGAGATCGGAGCCGACGTCACCCGCACCTTTCTGCGCGGCGGGCCTGGCTCTTCAAATGGTCTGCTGGGCCTATCCAAGAACGCCGCAGGTTGGTTGCTGGGCATTGTTGGTGGTGTCCTCGCTGCTGGACTAGCCAAGTGGCTCGGTTGGGTTTAAAACCGAAGGGTTAGTTGACTCCCTAATGTGATGTTTAGAGAGACTTCTAGCCTGTGTCTTTGCCTACCATGTTGCCCCGCCGCACTCGACGCGGCTTAGGCATTGAGAGAGTTGGCATCGCGCCGGCTCAACGCCGGAATCACAGCAGCACCAATGCCGAGACAAAAGTGCCGCGGCAGCGGAACAGTCCGCGTAGTGCGAAACGAAAAGGGAGAAAGAAATTGGTAGACCGAGTGATTAAATTTAGCGCCGACGCAGTGAACGTTCCTACCATCGCTGCAGCGATGCAGGCCGACAACGCTCCCAACCCGGATGTGATTAGTACCGAAAAACACGGTAATTTTGTGAGGTTACACGACAGTAGCAGCGATGATTTCCCCAACCTTCGCATAGCGTTGCGTGCGGCGACGGTTTCATACGACTTTCACCAGCGCCGTGCTGCCGATGGCGACCACCCTGGCTGGTGGAAAAGCCGAAACGGCGCCGGTGAGGAGTTCGAAAACAACGGCCTGTCCGACACGCCAATTACGCCGCTGTATAGTGAATGTATCCGAGCGTCGCACCTATGTCCGTGCGCGATGTTAAGCGAAACGGCCTGATCTGACCAAAGCGGAAAATCGGTCGTGCGCCCGAAAGCCTGCCGGCCGCAGGCAATATGTGAAAAGGATTGCGATGAGAAATTTGATTTGTGGCGCGGCCATGTTGGCGTTGTTATCTGGATGTGGCAACGATGGTGGCAAAGACTTCCTAGGCAAGTGGATCAACGTAAAAAGTGACAAGCGCACGGTCGAGATCGTGAAAAATGGAGACGGCTACATGATCCGCAACACCGGTCCGAGCTTCTTTGACGGCAAGATGGAAACCAAAAATATTCCAGCCACACTCAAGGACGGCACGCTGCAAGTGCAGACGGGCATGGGTGTTTCGACGTTGGCAGTCGATAAATCCAGCGGACATATGACGAACGGTCAGGCTGAGTATCGTCGCCTCGACTAGTCCATCAACATATCCCGGAAAAATATGAGTTCTCTGGTCTTTACCGAAACACAGCTGGAAGCAATTGCTGCGGCACTCGGTGAGACCACAAGCGGCCTAACAGGGTCAGAAATCGGATTTCTGCTCAGCGCGAGCCGTATCACGGACGTCGATCCGAGTGCGACCAAACGCACCCGGCTCTACAATGCTTTCGCTGTTGACCAAAATAGCAGACAGGATAGGCTGCATGTACTCGCGTTCATCCGAAAGTCGATGAAGCCTGAACGATACATGTCCAACCCTGGTCGCTTCGAGCCCATGCGTGTCCGCCTCAACCAAGCTCTATTGTTCGCTGGGTTGGCAATTGATCATAGTGGCTTGCTCCAAGAGGCAACGCAAGCGCGCACAATTTCGGAGGCAAGGGTCCGTGCTGAAGAGCTCCGCGCCGACCTGGTGAAACGAGGCGTGCACGCTGACGTCCTAAAATTCTGTAGAGAAGAGCTTCTAGTAAACAACTACTTTCATGCAGTTCTGGAGACCGTAAAGAGTGTCATGGACAAACTACGGTTGAAAAGCGGACTTAATGAAGATGGTGCGGCACTCATTGACAAGGCACTTGCGGGAGAACGTCCTCTGGTTCGTATCAATCCACTGTCGACCGACAGCGAACGAAGCGAGCAAAAAGGGTTCGCAAACTTGCTACGAGGGGTCGCCGGAATGTTCAGAAATACGACCGCACACGAAGCCCGTATTCACTGGAATATGTCCAAGGATGACGCCGAGGATCTGCTGTCGATGGCGTCCCTAATCCATCGCCGGCTCGACAGGGCTATCACCTAGGAAAACATCATGATGCGCATGCTCACACCACAAAACGAGAAGCGGATAGCGTGGGAAGACGCTATGTACGAGACTAGGGGCGCTGACGAATACGGTGTTTGTCGTTCGGACGCTCAAGGGATCGCGGAAGCCAAGCCTGAGCTGGTCGATGCGTTGTACCTGGCGGATAAAACTCCGGTCGAGGCAGCAAAGAGCTTCTGGCTTAATCAAGGAAATCGCACAGCAGTACCAACGCCGCGCTCGACGCGGCTGAGGCATTGAGAGAGCCGGCACGGTGCCGGTGCACGAGGAAAAATCATGGTTTCTTACCCTATCCATATTGGTCGCGATACCTATCGCGGCCGCGATCAACGGAAGCGTCAGAAAGCGGCAGACCACAATCGCGATGTTGCTGAACTTGAGCGCAAGATCAACGACATGCTGCGCGAGCAGAAGGAACTGATCAAGGTGTACAGCTGGCCCGCGATCGCAAGTGAAACCGGGATGTCCTACGAGTTCATTCAGAAAGTTGGCTATTCGATCGACTGTGGCAGTAACGGCTTCACGGCAACGGCGCCAGGCGGTGTAAGCGATTTGACCGCGGTGCTCAAGGACCTCTGACCTCCAAGGAAGACACCCAGCAGTAGCCACGCCGCGCTCGACGCGGCAGCACCATTGAGAGCGTAGGCGTTGTGCCTTGCCAGCGAGGAAACCAAAAATGCTTAGATCAATGCAGACAACTGACCCGTTAGAAGCTTGGGCGCAAGTACATCCCCTTCTGATTGCAAATTTCCGCGGTGAACGCCTTGCTGGAGTGTTTATTCACGAGAAATTATCGATGTACTGCAGAGGCATGAGGGCGGTACGGGACACGCTCGATTGGGCAATTGAAAACGGTTTATTAGTCGTACACCGTGAAGATATCCCTAGCAGCTACTCTCTAAGGGAGCGTGGCCGCGCGTGGTCGCCGAACCCCTAGGAAATCGAGCATGAGCAAGAAGCAGAGGCCAGACCAAGACCGATGGACACAGGGGTATTTCTCTGCCGTGGCAGTCGCATTGCGAGAGGACGGAGACACCACGATCGTGCGCAATCTGTTCAAGCAATTTGGCGATCCGACTTTGCCAATCCGGTCGATATTGAGCTGTTTCGTGCACACTGCTTGATGCCTTAACCGATCGAGGAAACATATGAACGACGAAAACACAACTTGCATCCTCTGCGGACAGCCAGCAAAAGAGAAAGAGACTGACAGCGGCAACCGCCGCTATATCGTTTGCTCTGCTGCCACTTGCGGCGACTTCGAGATCACCAATAGGGCCGCGCGAGAGCTTGGAGACAACGTAGAGCGAACGAACGTCCTGCGTGAAATGGTGTCTCGTGCCAACGACAATGGGCAGATTCTGGACATCTCCATCGCATCGGATGGTGCGATGCAGACAACCGGCATCAAGCGCGGCTGAGCAGGGAAAATATCCAGCAATATCCACGCCGCGCTCGACGCGGCTGGTGCATTAAGAGAGCCGGCACGGTGCCGGCCAACAAGGAAAAATCATGAAACGAGTCGAACTTCAAAATTTCAACCACGCTTTTGCGATCAACGACACTCCAGATTTCGTCGACGGAGAGCTGCAAATTTTCGTATTTCTTTCCGCCTACGATGAAGTAAAGGTGAGCATTAGCAATGGACCGGTGATCGGTATCTTCAAGCATATTGCCCTCTCGCCGGACCGCGTCTTTGTGTATGACGTCGAGACGCGCGAATGCCGGGGTTCACTGGGCCCATACGAATTGCGAGACGCTTAACTAGCACGGAAAACTGCGTCGAACGGCGCCCGAAGCTGACCGGCCGTTAGCCTAGGAGATTTTGATGAAACAACGGAAACGTAAAGCACTCCTGCAACATGGCCGCGTGCCGGCTGTGTCGTCACTACCGGCCGTGCCTGCATTTCTGCTCCAGCCAGCACAGCCGTACGACCTGACCTCTACGATGGAGCGAAACATCGGGTTCCTTCCTATTCTGGGCGAGCACCCCAGCAACCCCACGATCGCAGTCCGAGCGGTAGCCCAAGCAGCTGGCGTCAAGCTCGCCGCGTTCGACAAGTGACGACCACGGAAAACGCCCAGCAGTGCCACGCCGCGCTCGACGCGGCTATGGTTTTGAGAGGGTTGGCGTAGTGCCAGGCCAGAGAGGAAAAGAATGAACTGCATTCCAACGAATTTGAACCGCGAGCAAGCGGAAGTCCTGACAACACTGCTGCAGGACTCAATGCGCTTGCTTCGCGACGCGGCTTCCCCGTCACCGATTTCTACCCAAGGCGGCTACTCGATTATTGCCCAGCGTATCGAAGATGTCCTCCGCGCATGCGGAGTCGAGGAATAACACATGAGCAAGAAGAAGCAAAGCGGTGGCTTGTCGGAATGGGAACAAAGCGTCCTGATGGCCGTTTCGATCTTGATCGCTACGCACGATCAGGTGGTCGCCGGCGCGGAGGTGCTGCGCGAGCTGGGCCTGTCGAAAGCCGATTGCTCCCAGCTCGACGACTACGACAAACTCAATCTTGCGAAGCTGCAGGGTGAACTCGACGGCCAGATCAGGCTGCACGGTCTTGCTCTGTCCGATCCCGCCGAGAGCCTCGGATACGAAGAAGCAATGGACCGCGAGCGTCCTTAACCACAGAAAACTTTATGGATACTGACAAGAAGATCAAGCAGCTCGAAGCGCAGGTAGCGATGTTGACCCGCGCCGCAAAGCAGGTTCTGTCCGACATTGATGATGACGGCGTGGCCGAACGCAACGACGTGGGCGTGTTGGCGTTGCGCAAGGCGGTAAAGCTTGGCGCCGCTGATGAATTCCAGTCGGTGGTCCGTTGCGCACGGCGAGTGCACACGAAATTCGGTGCTGACAGCGACTGGTCGGAATGGCGCGACCTGGGCGACGCGCTGAACGAATTCGACAACTGGCCGTTGCGCCCTTAACTGCCGAGGAAAACCGCACAGCAGCATCCACGGCCCGCATAACGGGCTTGGTGCATTGAAAGCTGGCACGGTGCCGGCGAACGAGGAAAAAAATGACAGGTAACCAGCGTGCGCTCGTATGTCTATTAAGCCCACTTCTAATTCTAGGTTGCGCGAACCTGACAGTAATAGACGCCCCTCGAGTCGAAGAAGCGACCGGGACGATCCCTGAAAGGGCAAAGACGGTTTCCGCAGCCGTTGGAGAGGTGGTCTTCAGTGAGCACCAGTATTGGCGCAAGACCGGGATTCGCTTGAACCGCTCAGCTAATACGCGCATCGGTGGCGGCGTCGTGCAGGTGCAGGATGGCGACTTCTTAGCCAAGGCTATCGTCGAGGGCAAAGAGGCGTACTGCACCGAGAAGCCTTCTTTCCGCATGCTGGCCGGCGGTAAAACTGCTTGTTTTGTCGACCGTGCTGGTAAAGGATATTTCGACCAGGTCAAAGTTGCGTCTGAAGTTGCATGGTGGAGTGCCGATCTGGACGCCCCGCTGCCTTACAGTGCTGGCGAACTTGTCATTCCCAGATCCGATGCAAAAAAATCTGAGCTGGTTTATCAGGGCTTCAGTAAAGAAGTATTGCGCCTTGCGTACCGGGAATATACTAGCGACATGGCGCGACCAGCCTTCTTCCAAGATCTAACCTATGAAGTATCGAGCTTCCCCGCCGACGTTAGGTTCAAGCAGGTGCAGCTACGGATCATCAGTGCTGGCAACAGCGGCATCGAATACCAACTAATCAGCAGCTCGCCGCTTCGCTAGGTAAGCAGGGAAAAGATGAGAAATCATGCTATCGCCGCTCTGCTAATGGTGGCACCCCTCGCGGGATGACCTTATCCGTTTCGACCCTTAGATGATAATTGGTATTATCATCTAAGCGTTTTTGCTTGTTTTGGCCGTGAAACAAGTTTAGGATGGGTATCTCAGCCATTCTAGCGTGCCTTTTTCATGCCCGAATTCCAAGATGCGCCGTCGGCACCGACCATCGACGACCTGCAGCGTTGCGGCGCCGACGAACTTCTCAGCAACCAACCGCCAGTTGTCGCATACCACGAAATGTGGTCGCGTCTTTTCGCCGGCGCTCAGGCTGTTTCGGCCGAGGATCCGCCCAAGGCCGCTGCACTCGGATTCCTGGCCAAAATCAGTTCTATGATGCTCGACCCCGACGATCGTACTACGGCATTCAAACCCATGATGGTGACCCCTAACGGTCGCACAACGCTTCCGGAGGACTTGACCCGGGCGGACATTGATTTGATGGCCCACCTTGCACCGACCGTGAAGCACCCGCTACTGCGGGCGCGGTTGGCAGACCTAGTATGGCTTAGGGATCGTGCTCGCGGCGTCGGCTTCGCGCATATCGCTATCGAGGCGTATCGGCAGCTACCCCTCGACAGATTTGAATTGGGTCATGAGGTATTGGCATGTCGTCAGCGTGCAATCCAGCTGGCTCTATCGACTGGCAAAGTCGGCGTCGGAATGGCCACCGAGCTTGCCGGCGAGCTGCTTGGATCGTTCTGGAAGACGCTCGAGGCCGGAAATCACGTTGCGGCATTGCGCTACCTTCGGCCGGTGCAAAACGAAGGGCTCGCTCGAAACCAGGCTGGCCAAATTGCCGAGGCGCTTGAGCGACTCGCACGCCAACAGCTGGAAACTGGCGATCCATTCGGCTCACTTTTTATCGCTGAAAGCGCAATTTTCTGGTTCGGGCGGGCACGAATGGACGAGCGCCGCGCTGCTATGCAGATCCTGGCAGCCGAAAGTTGGGTCGTTCAGGGAGACAAGGATGGCTCAGGAATCTCTGTGCACCACTGCTACTCCAAGGCGATCGACCTGTATCGGCTGGTCGCTGCGCGGTACCGCGATCAGTTTGGTGCAGGCAACGCCGTCGCGCTGCTGAGGGAGAAGCTGCCTGCGGCTGGGCAGGACATGCTGGCGCGTATGAGAACGGTCAGTCGTAGCTTCGACATCTCCGACGTCGTCGAAGGAGCTGTTAGCCAAGTGCAAGGGCTGCCGCCGGACAAGGCCCTTTTTGCGTTCTGCATAATTGCACCCTGGCCGAGCCTCGAGACCCTACGCAGGCAAGCAGCGAGTGGCTTGGATGGAATCGGTGCGATATTCTCGACTACCAGCGTGGACGAGGACGGCCGTGTCATCGCGGAAGTAGATGGAGTCGGTGACGCGAAAAGCCGTGAGCGCAGACTGAAAGCCGAAATGATCAAGGCTAGTGCCCGTCGCGCCGATATGTCAGCTCGGGCGCTGATCGACCCAGCCCTGGACGTCATCCGGGAGCAGTGCCACTGGTCACCCCACGACTTTTACACGATCACGAACCTGTCGTCGTTAGTGCCGGGCGATCGGGCGGACATAGTTGCCAAGGGACTCTACGCCGGCTACTGCCGAGACTTTGTGCAGGCGATCCATATCCTGATTCCCCAGTTTGAGCACATGGTACGCATGGTACTTAAGTCGGCCGGTGCACAGACAGCGACCCGCCAAGACGGAATAGAGATGGAGCTTGGCCTGTCGGCGCTGGTGGATCTACCCCAGATGGAAGAACGTTTCGGCGAACATCTGACGTTCACGATCCGCGCCCTAATGTGTAAACCGCTGGGACCCAACCTGCGGAACCAGGTGGCGCATGGGCTGGCCGGCGCGAACCTGTGCGCGAGCGGCTATGGGGTGTACGCCTGGTGGCTAATCCTTGCTCTTGTCGTCGATGGCTTCCGCATGATGCATGAGGCCGAGGATGCAAATAGCGCTACTGTGCCCCAGGAGGATTGAGGATGGCCCAGAATACCAATGTCGAGCTGCCCGAGCTTGCCTACGACCGCGGAGACTATACGGCTCTACGCGCCTACTGTCTCAAAATCCCGCTGCAGCGTATCGCGGACCTCTACTACAGCGAGGACAGCCCGCAGGTCGAACAAGGCCTCGAGCGCTGGCTGATCGACATGCGCGCAAACCTGATCGAGCGCGCGATTGAGCACAACCCCCTGATGGCCGAGACGCTGCAGGGAGCGCGGCAAGGCGGTGCGATCACCACCCGGGCACTCGACATCCTGATCCAGGCTGCGGAGATGCCCAAACCAACTCCCAGCCGTTCCCAGAAAATCTCGCAATGGTTCCGGCCGAAGACCTCAAGCGCGTTTAAGGCGGAGGGTGTCTTAACCGTTGGTGACCTGGTCGACCTGATCAATCGGCGTGGCCCCGGCTGGTGGCGTTCGGTGCCGCGGATCGGCGCCGGCCGCGCAGAAGCGATCGGGCGATTCCTGCGCCGTTGGCCGGACCAGCTCGGCGACGTCGGCCTGGATGAGACACACGGTGATCGTTCGGACAGCTTCGACCTGTTGCCGGTATTGGATCCTATGAGAAAACGTGAGCTGGCGCCGCTCGGAACCTTCCAGCTACCAGCCTGGCTCTCCGGCACCGGCGGCGTCAATCGGTCGCCGGCGTTCTGCTTCATATCCGCGCGAAACGATCTCGAGGCCATCAACAGTTACCTAAACCGGTATAAAGGCCAGGACCACACCGAACGGGCTTATCGGAAAGAGCTGGAACGCTTCATCCTCTGGTGTGCTCTGGTAGCGTGCAAGCCGATGTCCTCCCTGCTGGTCGACGACTGTGAGGCGTATAAGAACTTCCTGCGCGCTCCCCTGCCCGAGTTTTGCGGACCGCGTACGGTTAAGACTAGCAAGCGCTGGAGGCCATTCGCTGACGAGCCAATGAGTGCAGCTTCACAAAAGCAGGCGATCTTGGTGCTGCGCGGCGCCTTTGACTGGTTGGTCAAGGTCCGCTATCTAGCTGGCAATCCATGGGTAGCTGTGAAGGACCCGACGGTGGTCAAGCAGGCCGAAGATATGCAGATCGACCGGGCGCTCAACAGGTCAGCCTGGGATACTGTCGTCGACGTTCTGACGCAGAAGGCAATTACGCCCGAGCACCATCAAGACCGGGTGGCATTGGCCGCGATCCTGCTCATGGGTGATTCCGGCCTGCGCCGCGCTGAGGTTGCCGGCGCCCGCAGGCATAACATGAAGCCGAGTCGGCATTCGTCTGGGGTGTGGATGCTTTCCGTCCTGGGCAAGCGCAGCTCCGTGAGAAAGGTGCCGGTCAGCCAGCGAACGATTGACGCACTACGCGCTCATTGGCGTGACCGCGGGCTCAATTTCGACCAGCAACTAGATGACTTGCCGTTGCTGGCGCCAATTATCATTCCCGGAACGAATACTGCCAGAACGAAGCATGCTACCGGCACGACGAATGGATACGTTGCCAATGCCTTATACCACCTCGTGACTGGCGCCCTTCATCGGGTGCGCCAGCATGCCCTAAGCTCAGCGGAGCCGAATACCTCGATTTTCACCCAGGAGGACTTGGCTCAGCTCGCAGCCACGTCACCGCACGCCTTTCGGCATACGTTCGGCACACTGGCTGTTGAGGACGATATGCCCATCGTCGTTGTACAAGATGTTCTTGGACATGCCAGTGCATCAACTACGTCCATTTATGTAAAATCAAAAGAAAAACGGATTGCTGAAGCGGCAGAACTTTACTTCTCAAAAAATACTAAATCAAAATGAAAGCTGAAAAATTTATCTCTGAAGAAATAGCAGATCAGATGAGGTCAGAATTCGATAAGTTACCAGATTTTAGGAAAGAGGCACATCTCGAGAAAATGAAAAAAAGCAACTTTCCCGAGTCGACCGAATTCTATAATAAGATCAGGGATGACCCGGAAATGGAAACTATCATTCAGAATGAGGCGAAGGACGGAAATCCTGCTGCAATGTTACTCATTTCACGTCGATTTTATAACCTTGGCTTTTCGCGGGAGGGCCTTAAATGGCTCAAGCAAGCTTGCGAAAATGGGAGTGGCGAGGCCGCATTTCTCTTAGGGTTTGAAAAACTTGATCGGAATAAAAAAGAAGCTTTCCGTTACCTAAGGTTGGCATTCGAGCGTGGTCATGAGGGCGGAACGCTTGCACTTGCAAGCCTGTGTATTCAAGGCTCTGACTCCGAGCTAGGCATTGGATCAGCTGCCCGAGAAGAAATGTTGGCTTTGGCAACGCGCGAGGCCGACAGGATCACTTTCTATTCCGCCTTGGAAAGTCTTTTACCGGGCACTCATCCTGTGCAGTTCATAGAAAGCAACGGAATTCCTTGGGGAACCGGCACTCTTATAATCGTCGATTGGAAAGGCCAGCAATTCGCTCTCACAGCGTCGCATGTCATTACAGCATCTAACGCGAGTCCTGATCAAATAAATCTCTTGATTCCAGGTTATGATGTCCCAATACCGATCGTTAAAGATTCATGCGTTGAATTTAAAAATGGTTTGAACGAGGATCTAGACGTCTTCGGCTGGTTTTTGGACAGGGATTCAGCCAAGCGGGTGGCGTGGGCCGCATGGGATCTAAACCATTTTTGGAAACCTGCAACAGAACTGAAAATTGGCCAGACGCTATTCGTGCTGGGATATCCAAACACCGAAGATAAAATCAACTTCGAAAAAATGATAATGGAACGTCATCCGCTAATCGTTAAAGGGAAATTATCAAATCAGGGCAAAGACGGCCAATTCACGATCGACTGCGCAGAGTTCAGCGTCGATATCGATGGAGTCAGTGGAAGTCCGGTTTTCGCAATGATTGGAGGAATGTATTTCTTCGTTGGACTAGCTCAGTGGGGCGGAACTACGGCAAGAAAAATTCACTTCCTTGATGCGGCCGAAATTACAAACGCGCTCAATTGTTACTTAGCACATATTAAGTAAGAATCTGATCGCCTCCCTCATTTTTTGCCGTGGAACGTTTTAAGGGTTTGATTTGTTGATAAAAAAATTGTGAACGAAAAATAGAGTTCGACACAAAACAATAAAGTTCGACACAAAACAATAAAGTTTGACACATGACGCACGGGCGGACATGCTCTGGCAACTTCCGCTTTCGGCCAAGAGCAGACGTTGACCCAGAGTCCGAAATTTGACGCTAACGTATGAACCTCCACCCTTCGAAAATTCCAGTTCAGCTACACCACTTGATTGGCTTAGCTGAGAAATTTGGGCTTGCTGATGACAAGGCTAGGGAAGATGTCGTTGCCCGCTCGTCTATGGAAAAAAGGCGTTCATTGAAGGACGCGGTTGGAAAGTATGACGACGAATTTGACCTTTGGCTTGCTGGGCCGGAAGCGGCTGGGGCCGAGTATTCAGACGAGTACGTCGCCTTCAGTGCACTTCGAATGGCAGCTGACTTCGCTTGAATTCTGACTCGGCTATGTCCGCTTCGGGTCGGCACCGGCCTGTCGCGGCCACCGCTGAATTTTCAACCGGGCAACCTGCTATGCTGGCTCGACCGGCTGGATTCGGCCAGAAGCGGACCCTCAGACAGCTATGCATCTGTGGATTCAAGCTTAGGTTGATGCATTGCAAGCGCGCCTAGGACGCTTTGCCATTCTTGCAATCAGGACACGTTAGAGCCCCCAGTAACCTTAAATGTTAGGAAATAAAGTGCAACGATTCACGCGAGCGACGAAAATAACGCTGGGAGTCTGCGTGCTTGGGGCTTTGCTTCACGGTTATACCGTTCTCTTCAATACGGATGGCGGCACGCTGGATTTTGGCGGAGTCTTGTTTCTGCTGGGGCTCTTCCTCTGGTCCTGCGCGCCATACACCATTTGCGCAGTCGTAGCCGGACGGTACAATTGGCCAGCGCCGGCCGTCGGTGCTGCGACCGGAATCCTCGCGTTTGATTGTTATGTCTATTACAGCGTGTTCGTCGCTCCAACTGGATCAACAGCCGCACTTGCACTTTTGTTCGCACCACTTTGGAATCTCGTCGTAGTCGGGCCGCTTGGAGCGATAATTTCTTGGCCACTGCATCACATCGCTGCTGGAGGGCGGCGGAATTCTCATTGAGCTCTCCACCCGGAGCTAGCAACATCTTTGCATTTCCCACAAACGACACGCGAGCCCTGCTATGCAATGACCGCTTTGGGTCGTTTTCGGCCGTTCGCGGCCAGTGTTCAATTTTCAACGCGGCAACCTGCGATGTTGCCTCGACCGGCCGGAGATCAGAAGCGCTTTGAATTGCCGAGTGTCACACCAACGCGCTAAGATTGGCATATGGAAAATCGAATTGATCGACTCACCGCGGACCACGTAGACTTAGCCGTAAACGTATCCGTTGCATTCGGCTTAGCCGCTGCGGTGGATGCTTCACATGAGTTGGACATCCCCCCACAAGTTGTGCAGCGAGTCTTGATCGACGGCGGGCCACGACGCAGCCCAGCTTCTGCTAAGCCAGACTCTTCTCCGCATAGCGAGCCGCTTATTTAGCAACACGCAGCAACCATTGGCTCAGGCTGCCATTAGTCGCCATTGCCGGTGCACGGTTGCTCTCCTAGCGAACTGCAGCCAGTAGCTCGATTTAACTGTTAGTAAAAGCGCAGCTGTACAAATGTTAAACTGGCAAATGCCAATCAGACAGTTGTAGCGCTTATGCAAAAAAATCACTCGCAGCATCGAATTCTGGTGGTTGATGACAACCGAGATGCAGCAGAACTCCTTCAGATGGTTCTCCAGCTTCAGGACTATGATGTCCGCATTGCATTTGGCGGCGTCTCCGGCCTAGCTCTTGCTGCCGAGTTCCATCCACATGTGACGTGCTCAGACCTCAATATGCCAGGTATAACCGGGTTTGATCTCGCGTCCGAGCTCAAAAAAAGCAATCACAGCGGTACTACGCATTTGATTGCGATGACAGGCTTAGACACCAATGAAAATTACCTAAAGGCAATTAACTCTGGATTTGATAGGTGTTTTTCTAAGCCCTTTAGTATTGAAGAGTTCACTGACTACTTGGAATCGGTTTTTTTGGAAATTGACGGGCTGTAAGGCTGCCCGTCATTCAATCTGACTATGCCTGAACTGTCATCTCTAAACGCGCAGTGCACTCCGCATACTGGCGCATGGGCTCGCTACCAATGCCTGCCATGCATCGGTGCATAGGTGTTTGACTGCAGAGCACAACGCAGTCATCGCGCTACCAAGCTGGACCCGATTCCCATGCGGCAATGTTGACGTAGCCTTGGGGCCGGAGTCCGCTAACGGCCAAAAGCGGTCCTTTGAAGGTACTCTAGCTAGTACGCTTTGAAAGCGTAGATACGAGCTTGTGGAGTTTCTCGTCCGTTGTGAAGTCAGATGCGACAAATCGATGGCTTCCGGGTCAAGGCTACAGGCTTCCTGCGTGGAGTGGTCCCTACAGGCCTGGACGTTCACGCCCCAAGGTGATGTATGTGCTGCTTTCTCAAACGGACAACGAATGGCAAGCGCTGACATATAGGCTTCTTCGTTGAGGCATTTGCCTCCGTATTCAGTTCAAATCACGGCGTCCTCGATCCAGCCCTGATTTCATTTTCGAATCCGGTGTAGTCAAAGCCGCCGAACTTTGCGCCGATGTCGTTAGCGCTTCCATTGAGCGTAAGATAAAGCAGATAAATTTGATAGTCGAGTTGCGCCGGAAATGACGTATCTGACGCCACCGCCGCAGCAGCGCGTTTGATGGCCTGATCGAGCTGCGCATGGGGAGCCTGCCTGGTCCACTTCCTCGACGCTGGCACATCCTTGCCGTCGGCACTGACGGTGACACTTGCCAGCCTTGCCCTTGCGATGGCAATTGCTTTCCCCAGCAACGCGCGCGCTCGCATTGCTGGTCAGTCCGACCGGCGCCCCCTGTGCGTGCGGGTCCGTCGTCGGCGCCAGCCACAGGCTGACCTTCAATCCTTCGGCATTGTTATTCAAGCCGAAATATTTTTGCGCATTGGCGAACTCCCCCGGCCGGTTCGAGAGAAACAGGTTGTCTCTTGAGAAACGCATGGCATCACCGTAGGCAACACCGCCGACGTTATAACTTTGATGGTCGGCGCCGTCGACAAAAATGCCGTTGACCTCTTTGGCCCGCGTCATTACCCAGCCGTTCGTTCCATACCAGAACAGTGCGATATCGCCCGCGGCAATGGCCGAGTCGAAGTTCGCTTCTTTGATGATTTCTCCGGATGTCGCGGTGAAATGCGGGCCGTCAAAAAGCTTGCCTTCGTTTGGCGTTTTGTTTGCGACATCGATATCTCCACGGTCGACACGAACCGTTTTATCGCCATTCCTGGTCACGCGGCTGACGATCAAGCCTTCGCGGAAGTCCGCCGCAATCTGATCCGCATAGCCATCCTTGTCGGTGTCGTACAAGCGCACTTCCAGGCCCGCGACGATGCCGTTTGCCACTGCCAGCGCGGCCGCGTCATAAGTCGCTGCGGCGCGCTGGCCCTTGTAGCCTCCCTTCCACAACGCCGTTTTCTGATCGTAATACAGCCATGGAACCTCGTTGACCAGATAGCCGTTCGGGTAGCGTGCCGCCAATTTCTGCGCGGATGCGGGGATGGCGTAGCCGTTGATGAAAAACTTCCCAGAGGCGATGATTGAAGGCACGCCTGCTGCGGCGCCTTGCTTGAAGTATTTGTCATATTGTGCGTTTGAGACGGTCGCGCTATCGGTCCTCATGCTCAGCACGATGGCCTTGAGCAGTACGCCGTTGCCACTGCCGCCCGGTGCGGATGACGCGATACAGCCGGCCAGCGCCGCCAGCGGTAATACCAGTAAAAGCACCTTCATGGTAAGTTTCTTCATAGATATTTTCTTGGTCGCGAATTGAGCAGATTGGAGTTGCATTGAAAGTACCCAGGTTCGTCAATAAAAATCGTTTGTGCGGCAAGCACGGCGTGGCGCGCCTTTTTCCACGCGGTCGTGCTGCATCGCCGCTGCTGCGGTGCTCGCATTGATGGCATGCCTGCCGATGCAGGCGTACGCGCAGGATAATGCAGGGACCCTGCTGATCCTGTCGAAAACCGACCATGTTATGGAGATGCGCAACGCAGTCAGTTTCAAACTGTCTGCACGCATTACCGTCGGGCCCGACCCGCACGAAGTCGAGGTGTCCTCCGATGGTCTTACCGCTTATGTATCGAATGCTGGCTATGGCACCCTTCATGAGATCGATGTGATCGATCTGGCGAAGCGAGTCGCCAGGCCTTCAATCGATACGTTGCCTTTGCTCAGCCCCCATGGCCTGCAATTCGTCGACGGACACTTGTGGTTTACGGCGCAGGGTTCCAAGGCAGTCGGCCGGTACGACCCTTCTGCCTGCAAGATCGCCTGGATCATGGGAACCGGCGAGGAGACGACGCACTTGCTCAACGTCGATCCCGGTGCGCACCGTTTGCAGGCCACGAATTCCGGCTCGGGTACCGTCAACCTGTTCGAGCAACGCATGGTCGCGCCAGCAATGCCACCGACCGGCGTCATGCTGGCCAACGCCAAGCAGCGCCTCGACCGGGTGCAGACCCTGGTGCGCGTTGGGGCTGGCGCCTAAGGGTTCGATGTTTCGCCTGACAACCGTGAACTCTGGACCATCCGGCCCGACGGAACGCTCGTTATTGTCGATACGGTGATAGGCAACATTGCAGCCGACATCCACACTGCCTTGCAGGGCGGGCACCGGCTCAAATTCACGCCCGACGGGCGCCAGGTCGTTGCCGTGAGCGTCAAGACCGGCATGCTGCTCGTGTTCGATTCCAAAAGCCACGCCGTCGTCAAACAGATGACCACGGGGCGCGGGGCCAGCATTTACATGGACGCGCAACGTAACCGGGCTTTTATCTCATGCACACCGGACGGCTTCGTCGCTGTCATCGATCTGGCGACGCTGCAGGAGACAGCGCGCATTGCTGTCGCGCGCCCTGATGGGATCGCGTTGGTCATGCATTAAAGGCCATCGAGCAAAGCCGCCAGTCGTACCAGACTGGCCTGCAGCGCTTCCGCATTGGCCGGGTTGCGGTCGGCACGATCGGCGCTGAGGCGCATGAAGGCATGCTCGGCTTTTTCATAGCCCACGGGATCGAACGTTTTGCGCGCCGCCGCCATTGCGACTTTTGTCTGAGCCAGGCTCTTCATGACGCGTACGTCCTGCGCCGGATAGAACCCATATACGGGCACATCGATCGCATCGACTGTCATCGGTGCAATTGTCCCTGCCTTGCCTGGCCCCTGGGTAGTCGCTGGCGGCCCGACATCGTAAAACACAAACACGCCACGCAAGTTCGCGTGATGGCCTTGCGAAGCCGCATAGCGGAAGGCCGCACCGCCGCCCCACGACAACCCCACCATGGCCACTTTGCCGTCTGCACCGGGCAGCTTTGCCGCATAGTCGGACCACGCAGCCAGGTTTGCGTTGACTGTTTCATCCGGCAATACCGTCATGAAATCACCGGCGATGCGCGAAGTCGGGAAGGCACTGGTGCCGCCGCCGTCGGGCGCAAATCCCGACAACATATCAGGCGCCACCGTCACATGGCCCACCGCCGCAATACGGTCCGCAGTGGCGAGCGTGGAATCGGTCAGGCCAAATACCTCGTGGAGCACCAGCACGGCCGGCCCTTTCGGCCTTCCTTGTGGAAAAGTGACGAAGGCTTTCATCGTGCGTCCACCCAGGACTAGCGTGACCCATTGATGCTCGCGTGGCGAATGCTGCAGCGACGCTGTCGCCCACGCCTGCGCCAGTTGTTGGTCTCGCCAAGTTTGCGCAGCGTTAGGCTGGCTCATCGCCATGGGCATGCTACACATCCATCCTACGAGCGCCAAGCTGGCAACAAGCAAAGAGCGCGCTGCCATCGCGCCGATGCGCGATACGTCAAATACCATGCTGGTGCGGTGCTCGTGCGGCAGCGACCAAGCCGTCCAGCCAATCTTGGTGGCCATTGATCATTGGATTTGGTTTTGCCAGTGCCAAGGCCTGCGCCGGCTTGCCGATCTGAGTTTCCTGGGTGAGGATACGGACCCGATCGCCCGACAATGCCTCAATCAGCCATGCATGATGGACGTCGAGACGGTTATCGGGCGTAGTGCCGGCCCACCCGTGCCACGCAATCCGCGCAGCCTGTCCCAGCACAGGCGCCACGTGTTCGACGACTTCGGCCTCGACTGGGAACCCGAATGTCTCGAAATAGAATCGCACGTTGGTCTCTAGCTCCGGCCCTTTGCCATCATGGAAGCGAGCATTGGCCGAGTTGGCGTAATACGTGCTCCAGAGGTGGGGAGTGTTGAGCAGCGGCCACAGCGAGTCGACGGTGACTCCAGTGACGATCACTTCGTTCGAGCAGTAGTTGTCGGTGAAGCCAGGTACGTAGCCCGCAGGCCAGAGAATATCGCTCATCATGATTCCTTGTGGTTGTCAGTAATAGAGCGCAGTGTGCGCTTTAACAGGAGTGGAATAAATGGCTGTAGAATCATTTCATTTGATACATGAGGGAATAGATGAATACGTTACGTGACGCAGTTCAGCTGGGAAGTATCGAGTTGTTCTGCCAAGCGGCCGAGCAGGAAAGCTTCTCCAGGGCAGCGGAAATCCTTGGATTAACTCCGGCCTCAGTCAGCCGTTCGATTAAACGGCTTGAAGAACGCTTGGGTGTGCGCCTCTTTTCCCGGACCACGCGCAATGTCAGATTAACGCCGGAAGGTCAGCTTTATTTGCGGGAATGTCGACAAGCGCTGGAACAGATCGCGGCAGCGGAGCATGCGCTCGCCGGCAATCAAAAAGTTCCTAGCGGACTTTTGCGAATTAGTGCCGGTACGTTATATGTCAACTATCGGCTGCTTCCAATATTGCAGCAATTCACGCACGCTTATCCACAAATCGAACTAGAACTGAGCTTGTCGAATCGGGTGGTCGACATCATTGACGAGGGATTTGATCTGGCAATTCGCATCGGCATCCCGCAGGATTCACGCCTAGTTGCGCACAAAATTGAGGACGCTACAGTCGGTATTTTCGCTACACCCGACTATATTGCCCTCCATGGCAAACCAGAGACCTTGGATGACTTATCCAACCACGACTGCTTGCAATTCATTTTGCCGACGACTGGTCGGCCTATGCCATGGATTCTGCGCTCGCCTGAAGGAAACGAAATCGACCATATGGTTTCTAGCCGTCTACGCGTACTCGACGATGCATTAGGCTGCGTCAGTTGGGGGCACGCTGGCGGGGGCTTGTTTCAAACCTACCATTTTATTGCGGGACCCGCGGTGGCCCGTGGCGAACTGGTCGAGGTATTCCAAGGGTACGCAGGACGGTCGCGGCGATTCTCGGTTACATACCCACAAAATCGGCATTTGTCGGCGCGCGTGCGTGCTTTCGTCGACTTTATGATCAAGCAAAGGCACGGGTAATTCAACAAGCGAGCGCAAAGAAAAGCTCATGGAGCGCGCTTCTTTAATGCTGCGAACGAGCCTTAATTCGACAGCAGGATCTGGGTGATCACGCCCGTAGCAATAGCTGCAAGCACATAATCATCGCCAGCGCGGACCCAGTGCTGTCCACGTGGAGGCGCACTCAAGCGGCGTGCTTTCCAGTCGCTCACTACATAACGGTTGTCACGATATTCTGCACTCAGCTTTTGGCCACGGCGCAGGTCATGTTTCGGGCCGCCGCCCCGAGAATCGTCGCGTTTAAATTTGCCCGCATCGTCATTCTTTCCACCGTTGTCGTGTTGCTGAGCCTGATTATTGTGGTCCTTCTTATCGTTGCCATGCTGGGCGAGTGCGCTAACGCTTGCAGCAATGCTCATGGAGATCAGAACTGAAGCGATCAAGGTGGTTTTCATGTTTGTACTTCCTTAGGATTAGTTCTTGCAAATGAACTCATTACAACTCAACTACGGTAATGCAGAATTGTTCCCGTAAAAAATGTTACAACAGGATCAAACGTAAAGATTTAGCATCGGGACTTCAAAATTGACCTGCTGATAGCAGCCAAATGCGATTCCCGTACAGCCTAGAAGTATCTTGCCTAGCCACCATACAAATTTGACGAAGCTTACTGATACGCACCAGCCGAATACGTTAGCTCATAGCTGTGGCTGTAAATCTCGATAATATTTCCAAACGGATCTTCCATGTAAACCATGCGGTAAGGTTTTTCACCAGGGAAGTACTCGCGCACGGGCATACGTTGCTTGCCGCCAGCAGCGACGATCCGGGCAGCGAGACCTTCGACGTCGGGATCCTGCACACAAAAGTGAAAGACGCTCGTTTTCCAGTATTCGAAATTGTTTTCCGGCTTCTCGGCATTGCGGAATTCGAAAATCTCGACGCCGACACGGTCACCAGTGGACAGGTGGGCAATGCGCAGCGACTTCCAGCCGGCGCCGAATACATCCGTGCACATAATGCCAACTGCGGTGTCGTCCTCCTGAATCGTCGTTGGCTTCATGATCACGTACCATCCCATGACTTCGGTGTAAAACTTCACAGCACCGTCCAGGTCAGGAACGGATAGGCCAATATGGGAAAAGCTACGGGGATAGTTAGTCTGTGTAGTCACGATTGCCTCCTTAAATTGAAGTCCGAGTTTAGGCCGGGAAGACCTTAAGGTAAACTAACGCCACCTTATCTCTTCCATAAATATTTCTTATGTCTTCATTGATGCCACAGTGGCTGCTGACCTTCAGCGCCGTCTCCGAGCTGATGAGTTTTACAAAGGCAGCGGCGCGACTGGATTTGACGCAGGCGGCAGTCAGTCAGCACATCGCGCATTTAGAAAGCAAGCTTGGCCCACTGCTGATTCGGCGCTCGCGCCTGTTTGAACTTACGCCTGCCGGCCATGCCCTGCTGGCCTATTGCGAAGCGGTTAATCTGGCCAATGACCGACTGGTGTTGCGCCTGTCGGATTCGGACCCGGATATTGGTGAGATCAGCATCGTTACTCCCGGGAGCGTGGGCCTTGCTATCTATCCGCTGTTGCTTAACTTGCAACAAAAGAACAAAGGTCTGGTCATCCGACATCGATTCGCCCCTGACACGGAGGTGCTCAGTGCAGTACTGAAAAATCGGTATGAATTGGGGGTCGTCACTCTTAAGCCGGATGACGTGCGGCTCACCGCAGCTTTGCTGTCTGAAGAGCCGCTGGACTTGGTCGTGCCAGCGGGCGCAGATAGGGCCCGCTGGGAGGATCTGCAACGACTTGGCTTCATCGACCATCCCGATGGTGAAGCGATGGCAACCCGCTTGCTCAGTCGTGCGTACCCGAACAACCCGGGTGTACGCAGTTTGCCCTGCAATGGTTTCATCAACCAGATCGGGCTGATCCTGGAGCCCGTCGCCCGCGGACTCGGCTTCACAGTGTTGCCAAGCCATGCGAGACGGGCCTTTCAGCGTCCAGACTCAATCCATGTCATCGAACAGGCATCACCCATCATGGACAACCTGTGGATCATTCATCGGGCCGACTGGGCTTTGTCAAAGCGGGCGTCACGTGTGGTGGCTTATCTGCAGGAAAAAATGAGCCTAGCGTAAGGGGCCTAGGCGCATGTTCGCGAAGACGGGGATGAACATCCGCATGCATGACTGTTATTTCCTCGGCACAACTCTGTTGTTGAGCGCAAAAATGAATGGCCGGTTTGGGTCGAAAGCGGTCGCTCGAAACTGCTCAGTGCACGATGTTTCTGTCAGGACAAGCAGGGGGTTTTGTTAGGCGTGCTTAAGCGTAGAAGGTCATGTCGCACTCTCAACTATCTAAACTGCTAGACGCGCACGGTTATCGCGGGATCGTGTGAGTGCCACGTGCTTTCACAAGAAGACGAGGTACTTGCCTGATGAGTCGAGGCTCCCTTGTGGTACATTCCCCATCAACCCTACTTCATAGCTAGAACAGTGTTATGAGACCTTCTGACGTTTATCCGAATCGTCCGTTAAAGCGCGCGCTTCAAAGCTGTGGTGACTATGTGTATGCCTACTACGGGAAGGAAGAGCATCCGCAATCGCCGTTCTATGTCGGTAAGGGGCGCGGGTCACGCGTTCTCTCTCACTGGGAGAACGCAGCATCAGACAGGCCAACTGATTCCCTGAACGACCAGGAGCGAGAAATCCGGCGCATCCTTGCGCAAGGACGCGTGCCCGAGGTGAAGCTAATCGCTTATAACGTCGAGGATACTCCAGCCGAGAAAATCTACAGCCTTGTTGAGCGCGTTATTCAAGACGCTTTCGGTATTCAAAAGGTGTGGGAGAAGAACCCCGGCATCGGGGACCGCGAGGTTCCGATGGCGATCTCGACCTTACTGCAAGTTCGTGAGGACAGCGCAAGGACCCCTGTCCAGTCCTTAGACGCGCTAATCGGGCTTAGGGGAGACCGCGAAATTGTCTCTCGTGAAAAGCTTGTTGGAATCTCCGAAGGCCCGGTACTTCTCGTAGGACTGTCGAAAACGTACCATCCCAGCTTTTCCAATGACCAGCTCGCTCAAATGGCGCGCATGTACTGGTCATTAGAAAGATTTAACGCGTTTCCAGCCCTGAGAGGTTCGACTAATGCGGCCCTTTTAGCTTGGTGCACAGTCGAGGGCCGCGCAGTGATCGTGGGTGCGTGGCGCATCGTCACCGGCTCATTTGAACCGGTAGGACCTGAAGGGCGCTTTAAGATGGAAGTAAGCAATGTGGACCGCGAACTCAAGAAGAATGTGATCGGCCTACAGCTCGCTGGTAACGGGATGAACTATATGGGCCCCAAGATTTGGCTTCCGACTGAGTTATAGCTCCCTTGGATTCTCCATACGTGTGAGTCCTTTGTTAAGGGAGCTGCGGATGGTCCTGACGATTGATAAGACGCTATCGATGCCACAGCACTGCACACTGGTACATCCATCTTATAGTATCTAACGAAATCCCCTGTCTGTCCTGACGGCAACACCGTACACTGAGCAATTCCAACTGTCCGCTTTCGGCCAAAAGCGGTCGTTCAACGTTTGGCCAACAGCTAAATCCTGTTTTTGGAGTTTTTCGTTGGCCAGCAGTATTGCATGCCTGCACCCCGATGACGATGCAATCGGATATTCTAGATGACTAGAATCGGTTTTATCGTATGTCCGAATTTCTCACTTTCTGAGGTAGTGAAACGAATTCAATAAATAGGTAATGATCATGGAAGTCGCAGATTGCACTTTGATACCCGATAATTTTCATAAAATCCGTGCTCGCTGGCGCATGGGAGACTTTGGCGAAATCCGCTTTCCTGAGGTTCGTGTGCGTGCCCAAGGGGGCGCCATGCTTGGCGTGGGAAGTCAACTTATGCCGATGGAATACTCTTCATCCTTTAAAGGATTAGTATCGGCATACCTCTATGACGAGATCGGCCATAAGTTTTTTACGAATCAAGCAAAGTTGCCTTTTTTAAAACGTCACCCGCTTTCTCAGTGGCATACTCTCATATCAAAAAGCGAATCAGAGATTCACAATCCCCCGCCGGAAAAAAGGATCGCCGCCGAATTGTTGTGGAACTACCTTGGCTACCATTTATATCTCCTTAAAGAAAATTCGACGCTTCCAGCGGAAATTATCAGTCGTCTCAGCCACCGTGATCAATTCCAAGGTGCGCGATACGAGTTGTTTGCTGCAGCAGTAATGGTTTGTGCCGGGTACGATATCGATTGGATTCATAACTCTAATGATGGAAAAAAAGTCGAATTCATCGCCACTAATTCTAGAACTAGAACCGTTTTTGCAGTAGAGGCCAAAAGCAAACATCAAGAAGGAATATTGGGCTTTAAGGAAGCTGAGAATCCAAAGGATATCGAACGCTTAGCACTACGCAATCTAATTACCAAGGCAATTAAAAAAAATCCGTCTCAACCTTTGTTAGTGTTTGTCGAAGCAAACGTTCCGTTCGTAGCGAATGAGATCAGTGAAGACTTATCAAATGATATCTCTCGTACATGGAATAATATAAATCGGGGTATGGTTCCGGAGGGATTCCCATGCGTCGGACTAATAATAACCAACGATACCGCGATCTGGCAGCCAGGCGAGTCGATTGCAAGGGGCAAAGGTTATCCAAATTGGGCGGTAAATTTTTCTGGATCTAATCGTTTTGAGATAGACGGTGATGAAGAAGTGATGAGAATAAAAAACTCGATCGCTCTCGCCTGTCGTTTTCCCGACTTGCAGTGGTACAATCCTCTTTTCACAGATGAGGCAATTAATGCTCACGCGAAAATTGTGCGTCGACGTTACCGCGACTAGTACGCCGGATTTGGCCAAGATCGGACGGTCGCGGGCGAACATCAATTTGGTTCAATATGGATGAATTGCTAGGTGATTGAATACCCGATGGCTTCAGGCTAAGTCATGGTGTGGTCGGTCTTCCACTGGTATTTTTCTGTCGGGAGTTACTCTTTAATGTCGAGAAACGATTTTTGCCGCACTCATTTCGCTGGAGGCGGCGGGATGTTACCGTGCCCTTGGCCGGCTTGCCCTCATGGCCATGACGAGGAAGTCTACCTCGATCACAGGGTCTCATGGGCCGACAAGAAGGTTTATAAGCGTCAAAGTTTTGTTGCCGGCGATGGTTCTCTTCGATATTTTTGGATCTCGGACGATCAACCGTACGGTTGGGTTGTAAGACAACCTGTGCAATCTGAGTTATTTCGCCTTTCAAAACCTAACCAAAGTACCATCTACCACTACACATCGCTTGCGGGGTTTAAGGGAATCATCGAATCTCAAGATTTTTGGCTCACCGAATCCGACTTCCTCAATGATTCCACGGAGATTGAACATGGGATTGATTTGGCACGCCAAGTCTTCCAGTCGTTTTGTGATCAAAATATAAGTCCAATTGCGGGTATTCTAGAAGGATTAACAATCAAAGACAAGAATCCTCGGCCTCGAATAAACATCGCATGCTTCTCTTCAGCACGTGACAACCTAAGCCAGTGGCGTGCGTACTCAGGCGATTCTGTCGGAGTATCGCTAGGATTTTCGCAGCAAGACTTCTTGCCGCAACTTGGTTATCCTAGCGAGTGCCAACTCGTACCCGTGCTGTACGCGGAGGAACATAAGCGAGCTTTATGGGATACGTTCGCACGCTTCTTCACTGAAGCATATACAAAAGATTCAGCTCGGCAGATTTCTGTAACGCAGCGGGATGGCAGCACTCGGGAGTTCTTTCCGACTAGTGGATACGAATCCTCACTTCAAGGCATGCTTTATCAATTGGCCGCCTCGTGCAAGCATTCTGCATTTGAAGATGAACGTGAGATTCGGTTATTCTACACAGAACATTCCGAAATCGTAGCGAAATACGGCAGCGCCCCAGCGAGAGTAAGATTTCGGCCAACGAGCTGCTTTTTAGCGCCTTATACAACTCTCAGCGATATTCGAGAGGTGTACAAATCGATTCGGACCGACCGCAGTCCTCGTCTATCATTGTCTGAGGTCATTGTGGGGCCTCATCCGCGTTCCGACCTGGCTATCGCCAGCGTGAAGAAATTTCTTCAGGAAAACGGATATGGCGATATCCCGGTTTGTCCGTCATCAGCACCCTATCGTTGAGTGCGCTTTACTGAGGTCAAGCAGCGGTGTTATTCGGCCCAAAATGGGGCCATTTACGTAAGTCTGCTAAGGGTCGACAGCTGCCGGTCGAGACAGTGTGTGACTTTTCCAACTCGGCAACCTGCTAAGCTGAAGCAAACGGCCGAGTTCGGCTAGAAGCAACCATTTGACAACGCCATCGCCTCCGTCGTGCTTTGTGCCAGCGTGCACTGATAGTCCGAATTTTTACCCAGTCACTTGAATAATCACAAGATGAAATTTACTGACCTTCTTGGAAAACGGTTGAAGGATGACGATGTTGTCGAAGTGCTCGAATGTCACGACATCAACGTGATCTACGATTTTGATCGAACCCACGAAAATATGCAGGACGTTTATTGGGCGCCATCGACCGATGCGGGCTTTCAGTTTCGCTTCAATGAGGATCAGGTACTCGACTCAGTGTTCCTCTATGTCACGGCGCGCGAGGGATTTTTGGCCATTTCTCGCGATGAAATTGATGTTCCTGTTTTCGACACTTTTGATGATGCCGAACAGGAGCCCCGCTCGAAGGGGTTTCCCTTCAAACAGAGCCAAGGTTCCCTCGGATCTGATGGTTATAAGTGGTGGATTAAGATTGATTTCGGCGCCTATACCGTGCACTACCAATTCAAACAAGGCTTCCTTTGCATGGTGACTTTGGGGCTCACTCCAATTGAGCGCAGTTCATGAACGTCTGCTCTGGTTCGACAGCCGCCTGTCAAGATAGTCGGTAATTTTTTCAGCCCGGCAACCTGCTAAGCTGACACAAACCGCCGAGTTCGGTCGATTTCTTCCGTTCAGCTAGTCGATGGACTCTTGATCCGTTTGACTTATAACGACGTTGTTGGACTTCCAGTCCGTATATTGGCGCAAGGCAAGCGATTTTTTCCACGATCGAAAAGGACTGCAGATGATTGATTTCCGACTGCTTGCGATTACAGCAATGAGTGTCAGCTCAGTGGTTTCCGCACAAGACGTACTTCTTATTGGACACGTTCAACGAGTCATCCTGCAGCCGTCTGGCACCGAAGGCTGTCCGCCGCCGTGTCCGGTAACAAAACCGCATCTAGATGGATCACAGACGGTCTGTATATCGAACGCGGGCGCTTGTCAAATGATGGATGTGAAGATCGACCGTGTTTATCGCGGGGTAGCTCCAAGCGAAACACGACGATTTAAGTCACGCATTGGCGAGTGGGGTCCAAATTTTCCAGTGACGGAGAAACGGATCGTTGTCAGCGAAGAAGCAGGGGCAGTCTCCTGGTCCCCAGCAATTGAACGAGACGGCAAAATTTTGATCGATCCTAAACGTCTGCGAACCATCAGTGGCGTTCCGACGTCGCCGAATGATAGTAGCGAACCCGTGGTGCTGGATGAGGTACTCGGACGTAGCGTTACGGAGCGCTGACCCAAGCATGTCACTTGACGCCGGCGACCGTCTGCTTCGGGTCGGTACTGGCCTGTGGCAGCTACCACTGGATTTTCAACTTGCCAGCCTGCTATGCTGGCTCGACCGGCCGGATTCGGCCAAGAGCCGACGTTCCCATCATTCATACTAATTTTGGCCTCGAACTTTTCAAGACTCTTCTGAATGGGCTAAACTGCCTCTTTTCAAGGTACCGCTCTTTCTTATTGGTCATGCCACTCGGTACAAGTGGTTAATGAGCAAATGGGGAGAATCCATGAATCCAGTTGTCATAGCTTGGGTGATTCTAGGCGCAAGCGTCATTTCAGAAGTCGCTGGTACGGTTGCGCTGAGGCAATCGGCTGGCTTTACAAAGTTAGTTCCAGCGCTGCTAGCAGGATTGTTCTATGTAGTAGCAGTCTGGCTCATGGCTATTGCAATGCGCCAGTTGGAAATGGGAGTTACTTATGCCGTTTGGGCCGCCAGTGGCACCGTTGTCACTGCTCTTGTTGGTATCGCAATCTACAATGAGCAAGTTTCGCTCCAAAAGATCCTTGGCATTCTTCTCGTTCTTATCGGCGTCTTAGTCCTCAGCATCGAAAAAGCGCAAGACCCCTAATCCTTGGATCGGAAAGCTCGCCCCGGCAATCCTCGTGGGCCTCTCAGGCCAAATGAGAACCGGTGCTAGCTGGTCGTCGAGATTTCATTTTGCGGCTAGCTTAAGTCAAGGGCTGCTTTGGGTCGAAACCTGCCTGTCGCGGCCACCTCTAAATTTTCAACCTGCCCTGTGGGCCGAGGTCGGCCGGAAGCGGACGTTCGCTTTTCGTGTGTGTCTCCACTCGGGTTGCCGTCTATTCGGCTCAAATTACAAACCTTGATAACAACAAGTTTTTTTTTGCCGACGCATCTTCGTACCAAGCTTGGTCCCGAGATGAAGATGGACATTGATCTGGTAGACGGTAAGCGTCGGCCCTGCACCGCCTAGTCGTAGCGAGTAGCGTCTGCCAAAGTAGTCTTCGTGACGTTTGGCGCCAACTGCTTTGGACACTGAAATGGAGTTGGGTAACCACAAAGGCAAATCAAATTATTCGCCGGAGTTTATACTTCGGCTAGCAGTGGCGGCCTGTGAGCCTGGCGTGCCGGTATCGAAATTGCCGCGGGACCACGTCGTTTAGTTTAATAATTTGAATCGCTGCGCCAATGGGAATCCATCGAAAACGACACACGCTGACATAAAAAATGATGCTTGGTGGCAATCATTCCTATAGGCCAATCCCTTACAATCTGCTTTTGACATTCCGTTACAACGCGATGCTGCTATATGCGACAACCGAGCTCTAACGAGCAAATCGATTCACCCGACGCAACTCCCCTCAGCCGCGAAAAGGCGCACCGTATCATCGTTCTCGACGATGAGCTTGAGCTGCGCAACATGCTGCTGCGCTTTCTCACCTCGGAAGGGTACGAGGTCCGCGCGGTGGCCGACAGCGCCAAGCTCGACCGCCTGCTGGAGCGTGAACCGTTCGACCTCCTGGTGCTCGACTTGATGATGCCCAAGGAAGACGGCCTGTCCGTCTGCCGCCGCTTGCGGGCCGAGGGCCAGACCATTCCGATCATGATGCTGACCGCGCGTGGTGATCCGCTCGACCGCGTGGTCGGCCTGGAGACCGGCGCCGATGACTACCTGGCCAAGCCGTTCCTGCCGCGTGAGTTGGTGGCGCGCATTAGAGCCATGCTGCGCCGCCAGCAGATGCTGCATGGCGATACGCCGTCGACGCCGGAACGATTGCGCTTCGGCGACTTCACGCTCGACCTGACGCGCCATCAACTGCGGCGCGGCAATGAGGAGATCGAATTGAACTCGGCCGAGCGTTTGCTGCTGGAAGCACTGGCGAGCACACCCAACCGGGCGGTCAGCCGCGACCATCTGTTGCTACGCGCGCGCGGCCGTGGCTACGACGCCAACGCCCGTAGCATCGACGTGCAAATCTTGCGCCTGCGCCAGGCCATCGAAGCGGTGCCGGCCAATCCGCGCCATATCAAAACCATCTGGGGGCTCGGCTATATGCTGGTGGCCGACATTGAAGCATGAGCCTAAAATGGCCCCGCACCTTGCTCGGCCGCAATGCGCTGCTGCTGATCGCCGCCATCACCATCAGCCAAATCACGGCGGTGCTGGTGTTCATCATCTTCGTGCAGGCGCCGCGTGTGAAGGATGCGGCGGCACTGCTCGCGGCACAGATCACGATCATCCAGCGCCTGCTGACGGCCCTACCCGACGCCGACCGCGCCAGGTATGTCGCCGTGCTCGACGGCCAGACCACGCCGCCCACTGCGGCGCTCACCGTCCAGCAACCTACGCCATTCCAGCCGCTGGCCCGTTACGAAGTGCGGCGATTCTTGGAGGAGATGACGGTGCGCCTGCCTCCCGAGACTACCCTGCGCATGCAGCCCGGCCAGCCAGCCCGGCTGTGGGTTCGACTATCGATGAGCGGCAAGTCGTATTGGATCTCCCTGCCGGTCGAACGTAGCGAGCGCTACCGTGGTGCCTGGATCGCCATTGTCGTCTCGGCCGCGTTGAATACGCTCGGCGTGCTGCTCGCTTTCCTGATCCACCGGCGCATCAACCGGCCCCTGCAACAGCTGGCCGCCGCCGCCGAATGGCTGGGCAAAGGCGAGCAGCCCGAGCCGGTATCGGTGGCGGGCCCGGTGGAGGTCTCCAGCGTGGCCACCGCGTTCAACGACATGACCAGGGCGCTGGCCGACATCGACGCTACCCGCGCGCTGATGCTGGCCAGCCTCTCGCACGACATCCGCACGCCGCTGACCAAACTGAGGCTGTCCAACGCGATGCCCGAACTGGCGGCAACCCGGCAGGCGTCTGCCGAGCGCTACATCGACGATATCGACGCCATTGTCCAGCAATTCATCGACTACGCGCGCGGCGGCGATGGCGAGGAATTCCGCGACGCCGACCTGAACGCGATGATCGAACAGCTGGCCGCCGATTTCATCGGGCTTGGCCAGCCATTCACGCTGACATTGGCGCCACTGCCACCGGTGAGCATCCGTCCGGTCAGCATGCTGCGCCTGCTAGTAAATCTGATGCAAAACGCGGCGCAGTATGGGCGCGTGGGATTAACGGTACGCACCTGGCAGCGGGAGCGATGTATCCATGTCGCGGTGGCCGACGACGGTCCCGGCGTGGAAGCCTCGTTGCTGCCACTGCTCAAGCAACCATTCCGGCGCGGGGAACCGGCGGCGCAACCGTCGTCCGGCACCGGTCTGGGCTTGGCGATCGCCAATCGCATCGCCCAGCAACATGGCGGCAGCCTCGAGCTGAGCCAGCGTCCCGAAGGCGGATTTCAGGCCGAACTAAGACTGCCTAGTCGCCGGTAACTACCTCTCCGCGAAGAAGCTTTTGAGGATGCGAACGAAATCGTCCGGCTTATCGAGATTCACCACGTGCGTCGCGTCCACTTTCACAAACCGTCCGTGCTTGAGCAGCCCTATTGCGCGGGTTGCGTCGGCCTCGCTCATGGCGCCATCGAGCGTGCCGTCCGGCAGCGTCGAGGTACTTGCTTGCATCAGCAAGGTTGGGCAGGCAATTTTTGCCAGGGCGGTGGCATGGTCGAAACCATAGTGCCAGCTGCCATCATGGAACGCCGCGCCGAACCTGGGGTCGTACTGGTCCAGTCCGCGTAACAGCAGGCGCACCGTATCGTTGTTCAGGAGACTGATTTCCACCGGCGCGCCAGGGTGAACTAATCGATAGACCTTGATCGCTCCGCTCAGCAAGAGCGCCGTTCCAGAGCCCACGTTCCGTGTGAAGAATTGGGAGGTTGCATCTATCCAATACAGCAGGAAGTCATCCGTTCTCTGCATCGCTGCCTTGTGACTGATGGCAAAGGACTTGTCCGCGATGGTTTTTCTGATTCTGGGATATTCGGCGGAAAACAATGGCGGATCTTCCAGCAAGACGGCCCGCGTCACTTGCGGCCGATTGGCCGCCAGCCAAGTCGCCAACAAACCACCGGAGGAGTTGCCGCTGATAAAGGCCGGCTGGCCAATCCGCAGCTTGATGAATTCGCCAAGGTCGGCGCCGATCTGATCGGCGGTCATTGGATAGTCGGACGGCATGCGGGTGGCGCCATGACCGGGATAGTCTACGACATAGACGTGGAAAGACTGCGCGAGGGCCGGCATCACCCGGCTGTAACTGAACCAATCCAGATGCTGGGCATGCAGCAGCACCAGCGGCGGCCCGTTATCGGGTCCTTCCGCATAGCTAAGCGCGACTCGATTTACCTGCGCCGTTTTCATCACATAGCCGGCCGCTGCGACCTTCGCATGGAAGGGATCGATATAGGCGCCGATTTTAGCTACCAACGCCAAGATCAATCCGCACGCCACCACGACGACAACGCTAGCGCCCCATATCATCACACGCCACCTCATTGATTATTTTTTCTGCGCCGCCATGAAGGCGCCGATCTGGGCCAGCGTGACGAACCCGGTGTTGTCGGCATCGATTTTCTCGAAGTTCTGCGCGATGCGCGGCATGCCTGCCTTGGCTTCGGCCTTGGTCAGTTTGCCGTCGTTGTCCTTGTCGGCCGCATCAAACCGCGCCTCGATTTGCTGCATGACTTTGCCTTGCGCTGAGGCGGGACCGGCGGCCAATGCCAGCAAGGTGGTGATGGACAGTATGACGACGTAAGGGGACCAATGTTTCACAGGGAATCTCCAGGTAATGTTGAACGGGAGGCCTAGCATAGAAGCGCTTGCCTTCCGCAGCTGTAACACTTCATGTCAAAAGATGTCACCGGTCCGAGCCCGGCCGATGACATCAGCTGACACAAATTTGTAAGAGATTTTTACGTTGATGCTCACTATATTTCGGCCTGTAATTTTCTTTAAAGAATTCCGATCAATCAACGTGAAAAACCTATGAAATCAACCTCTTCAACAAAACGGCCGCTGGCAACCAGCGCTATGGCGCTCCTGGCGGCGGTACTCCTCAGCGTGGGCATCAGTGGATGTGGCGGCGGCGACGACGAGCGCGCTCAAACCATGCCGGTGACGGAACCTGTGACCTCGCCGGTCGCGGCTTTCCTGTCCTACAAAGACCCGTACCATGAAAAGGTACAGGCAGCCGGCTATGTCGAGAAGACGGCGGCGGTGAATGGCGTAAATCTGAGCTATGTCGAGGGACCGGACAACGGACCGCCGCTAGTGATGCTGCACGCTCAGTTGCTGGACTGGTTCAGCTACAGCCGGGTATTGCCGGAGCTGGCGAAATCGTTCCATGTGTACGCCATCGATTATCAAGGGCACGGCACCACGACTACGCCGGCGAACTATGCCATGACGGCGAATCAAATCGGCGCCGACCTGGCCACCTTCATCGAGCGAAACATCGGCCAGCCCGTCTACGTGACCGGCAATTCATCAGGTGGCCTGCTGACTACCTGGCTTGCCGCCAACCGGCCGGACCTAGTCAAGGCAGTGGCGCTGGAAGATCCGCCGCTGTTTTCGTCGGAATATCCTGAAATCAAAAACACCGTGGCGTACCGTACTTTCGCGACCAGCTATAAGGCGGCGTCCACCGATCATCCGGATGACTTCCTCCTGTACTGGGTGAGCGAAAGCACCGAGTTCTTCAACAACAATATCGGCCCCGGCTCGGCGCTGGTGATGACCGGCGCGATCGAAGCCTACCGTAAGGCCAATCCCGGCGTGCCGGTTGAGCTCAGCCTGGTGGAAAACGACTCGATTAGATTAATGCTGCGCGGACTCGATCACCAGTATGATCCCCGCTTCGGCGCCGCCTTTTACGAAGGCAGCTGGAATGCCAACTTCGACCATGCCACAGCACTGGCCAGGATCGAGTGTCCGGTGCTGTTGATGCACGCGAACATCTCGTATCTGGTGGACGGCACGCTCGACGGCGCCATGAGCCAGGAACAGGCAGACCGCGCCATGGCGTTGCTAAAACACGGCACGTACCAGAAGATCGACTCTGGCCACGTTATCAACCTCGAAAAGCCGGATGAGTTCATCAAAGCGATTAAGTCCTTCTTCCTAAATCACTAATTCGTAAGGAGCATCAGGCGTCGTCGTTGCCGTGAATGATCAACGTCGGCTTATCGAACTTGGTCATGTCCGTGCGGAAGTCCGTTTCGAAGAGCACCTTAAAATGCAATTCAGGTGCGCGACCGGGCTTACCGCAGGACAGGGACGACCACGATCGCGAGGTCGCCGAACCGCAGCCGCGAGGCTGCTCGTCCTAGCCGTACTATGCTGTTCGCAAGAAAAATTTCGGTGACCAACATGGCGAACTCTTCGCTCAAAACTTCGGCCGCCGCCAACTATGGCTGAGTTTTCGCACTACGGCCAACAAAAGCTGAATCAATATCGAGGGGTGCTGATCGCGATCGATTAGGGTGCCGGCAAAGAGTTAACTCGTACTAAACGTCCGCAACGGGGTCGGCAGCAGTCTGGCGTGACAGTCCGCGACTTTTCAGCTTCGATGACCTGATATGCTCAGATGAACGGCCGGGTTCGGCCAAGAGCAGACGTACAACGGGTTTGCGTACGTCAAGCTACTGGCCGAATGGCCCGGCACTTTGATCAGCGGCGTACTGCAGTTAGGACGCGGTCACGTCGTCTTCCCTGACGAGCTTCACGAGACGGTGGAGAAACGCGTTCATCATGCGGCGTAATATTCACATTCACACTCGAGATAAACATAATGTTTGGTAACGATCAGATTGACAAGCATAGCTTCGAGGAGATCCCTACTGACCGGGATTGCTTCCTTATGAGCGAAATCTACATGGAAGAATATGCGCAAAGCTTGGAAAAAATGCTTGCTGGGGAAGAGTGCAATCCATACGAGATAGGATTTGTTAGTCCGGTTGCTATTCGGAAAATCAATGCTGTTTCAGCAGAATTGTCATGGTATCCGAACACATATACTAGATTCCACGAGGTATCGATAGCTTTGCCAAAAGATGCATTTAAAGCATGCGTGGGATGCTGGCAGTATGATATGAAACCGTATATTTTTGTAAGTCACGATTGGCTAGAGCAGCTTCATCTGCGTGACTATTCGGTGTATGCGTTGGTAGATGCTATTGGCGTCAAGCAAGCAATTGCAAGTAATAGCCTAACTAAAGCCAAACTTATTACTCTGCGCGATCGAATTGACAAGCTTGCGTCGCAATATCCTGATATTTCATTTATTTCATTCGCAGACAGTTTAATTTTAAAAAGCAATTATGAGATAGGATATTTTGATAAGGGCGTAAAATGCTCATATCGCCCAGAAAATATCTTGTACGTTATCAAAGCGATCGATGAGATTTATCGAGATATACTTAACTTGAGCATCTACGCTGTGCTTACACAAGGAAGTAACGAATATTACGGGGAATCCTTGCTTCATATTTCGAAGTCAGGCAACCATGTGTGCTTAAATAGCTTGGGCGTTCCATTTGCCGAGCTTTTAGCTATTGAGTCAGCTGCGAAGAAAGCTATAAGGGCGGGCGATCATCCGCCTATGCAGCTATATTTGGATGAACAGTTCTATTTATCGATTAACTTCGTCTATGATTTTGAGAAAACCAAAAAGCCAAAGCACGCCTATGTAGCGATTATGAAGTCTCACCAACCAAACTATTTCTATTCAGACTGCGATTCGCTAATTGCTGGCTTGGACCTCAATCGAATTTATCGCTGAGACCGAGAAAGTCGAAGTAATCGGGCTGGGCGAGCAATGATTGTGAGTGGCCGCTGTCCAGGCCCAACGACGCATTGGGACATTTTCTGTCTCAGTCACATCAATGATGTTGTGACCGTGGCGGGATCACTTGGCAAGGGCTAATCACTAAATAAGCGGACTCAAGTGTCCGCTTTGGGTCGGTTCCGGCCTGTCGCGGCTACCGCTGGATTTTCAACTTGGTTGGTTCGACCGGCCGGATTCGGCCAGAAGCGGACACTGGAGCCGCAAACTTTGTTTGTTTTCAGTTGACTATTTCTGGCGAAAATCATGGGGAGGTATATGTCGATGATCAGTAACGCGAGTGAAGGCCTTGGTGCCGGAATCGCTGTCTGCGCTGCGTTGGGCATCATTGCAACTCTACAAACTGTTTGGAGGGTGGTTAAAAGTAAAGATGACAAGGACAACGAGCCCACCTGGCGTCGATTTTTCTTCTTGTTTTCGTCGCTGAGCTTGCTGTACAACGTACTACTTCTGACTATCGCCGCCTTCGTCTATATTGGTCGGCCGATATCATGGTGGCTATTACTAGGGTTTCTGTTGCTTCCGTGGATTTATGTGGGTTGGCTAGGACGGCTTTGGCTGCACCCGCGTTTGGGTGTAGCGCTAGGGTCAGTGACAGGAATAGGAAATATTGGGATTGGGGTGCCGTCGTTTACGCTACTGCCAATTTGGGGGCCAGTTGCACTATGGTTACTTGCGTAAAGAAGACGTTCAACAGTAGCCGCATACCCATATCATCTCGGGCAGATGCTACGACTGCGGTTTTCGTCCGCTTCGGGTCGATAGCGGCCTATGGTGACAGTCCGCGAAATTTTCCATGTTGGCGCCCCGCGATGCTGAGTTGCACGGCCGGGTTCGGCCAGGAGCGGTCGTTCGCGTTGTAGCGAGAGACAATGAACTGGAAGGAACGCTATGAAAATGCTTGCAGTAGTGGGTTTCCTGGTTCTGCTATCGATACTTTGGCTAAAGTTCGGAACTAGTCTGCCGAAGAGATATCAGTCGCGGAATTGCGAAGGCGCACAGTGGCGTAGAGCGTTTCCGCAGGCTCCCAAGGACGACATACGAGAATTCCTGCTGCTCTTCACTTCTGCATTTGCCTTTCGGGACACTGAGAAATTGAAGTTCAGTCCGAACGACCGAGTTTGGGAAATTTATCGCGACTTGTACCCAAATCGTTGGGTTGCAGACGCGTTGGAGCTTGAGACGTTCAATGATGACCTGAATGCTAAACATGGAATCATACTAGGCGAAATCTGGAGCGTAAAACTGACGCTAGGTGAGGTATTCGCACGCGTACAGCGCGCTCGCAACTAGGTAACAGTGCTCGTTTCGATCGTCCGCTCTGGGTCGACAGCAGCCTGTCACGTGGCCGAAACGCTCTGGGCATTGTGTCAAACTTTATTGTTGCAAACTGCGAACTTGGCAGGCTTCGACCGGCGTTTGTGTCAAACATTGTTTTGACTCGCTGCATATGAAATCGCCCACTTTCATAGGGGAGCTTGTGTCAAACATTATTGTTCGTCCACAAAAAATTCGTGAAACCTGTCGCGCGATCGCCGACAGGTCTGCGGTCGCAGCTGGCACCTGGCGCTGGAGTCGAGCGTAGCTCGCAGCTATGATGTCTGCAGTTCGATACGACCAGGCAACCGATACCCATGCAACTTTCTAACCGCCTCCTTACGCAGCTCACCGAGGTGCTGCAGCGCCCGCCAACTCCGGGACGGTTTCCATCGTCGCTATGGGCCGACATCCAGGCGCAAGGCTGGGCATATATGTCCCAGCTCGCGGATCTGGTCGAAATGATGGATCGCCGGATAGCGCATGTACACCTGGAGGAATTTGCCCACGCTGCTGGCTGCGTGATCCGCCCCATGCGCGATCGGCCGCGCTTCAAGAATACGGATTGGTACGCCATGCCGATGATCGACGCCGCCGATGTCGCGAGCTTGTGCGTCTTTCTCGAGGCGCTGGGCTTGAGCGTCGATCCGCAACCCATGGTCGATGCCCTGTACGGCCAAGTCGCCACCATGGAGCGCCTCACACTGGCGCAGGCGGAGATCTACTGCTACAGCGCGCTGCGCCACAAGCAGAGGCTGACGCTGCAAAGTGTAGAACCGGTCGACGGTAAGCCAGTCCAGAAGGACTGGCGCGGTGCCGCCGGCCATCGCTTCCGAGCCATAGAACGCGATGGTCAGGTGACCTCGCTGACCGTCCAGGGACCGCGCTGGCGCCGGCCCAACCACATCGAAATGACGTGCGCCGTGTGCGGGACCGACTACACCAAAGGCGACCCGGAATCAGCACTGAATCTCCGGCGTCGCCATGCCGAAGTGATGCGGCTGTTGAAGCCTCGTCCCTCCAAATCGATGGGCGAGCGGCTCGCCGGCGGCCCGCGCGGTGAACGGGTCGATGTCAAAGCCCCACTCTGGATGCACCGCGAGATGGAGAAGCGGGCGCTACGATTCAAACGGGATTTCGGATACGACACCACTCAGTGGCCAACCGTCAGCACACGGGCCCGGCTGAACCCGAACTTCGTCGGCTACCTGTTCGCCGATACGGACGGAGCGATCGACGGTGCATGCTCGTTCTATTGCGATGAAGGCGACTGGCGCTTGGACTGGGCCTGGGTGCGGCCGGACCGGCGTCGGCATGGCTTGCTGGCTGCGCGCTGGCCGCACTTCCTGGCTGAGTTCGGGGACTTCTGGATAGAGCATCCCGTATCGGACGCCATGAACGGATTTATTGCACGGCACGCGTCCCAGGAGCAGTTGCGGCGGATCCGCGAGCACTACCCGAATGGGTTACCAATCAACAACGCGGAATAGAGATCAACGTTAGTCGACCGCTGACCGGTCACATCGGTGCCATTCAGACCGCGAGAAGTCAGGCTCTACGCCGGCGGACATGCGATTGCGCTATGTCCATGCGGGAAACGACACTGGCTTCCAGTAAAGCAGGTTTTTTTCTGCTTTCGGCAGCTCCGTCCCGGCTAGGTGCCATTCGCTCGCCGAGCTGGCGAGGAATGGCAGGCGCACGCTCCGGGCAAGCTCGATGCTAGCGAAGCCGCTATTGACGCGTTCGGCGGCCGAGAAGTTGGAATAACAAGGACGCGATTCGAACGGGCGCTTTTGGCCATCAAAGCGTTGGTCTCCCCCTGGCTCACATCGCCTGAGGCGGCCAAGGATGTCAGCGATACCTTCAACTATGGCCGTTGCCTGCTGATGTATGCGGCCCTCATTCAGACCGAGGCGTTCACCGAGCTGGACCTGTATAAGGCGTTCAAGCCCTAGGTGGCTGATCAGGATGGTGGCACCCGTGCCCATGAAGCCGCCGTGCGCCAATTCGTCGACACGGCGTCCCACCAGCTGGTCTTCGCAGTCGCGCAGGAGGAACTGGGGGGTGGCCGCATACATGCGGCTCTCCAGCCTCGGCGGCACTGTCTGCGTGATTCGGTCGCCATGGTCCCGCCCAAATTCCCGACCACCGCCCTCGGCCAGCAGCGACGGGAAATAGGTACGCATCGCGCGCTGACACAAAGGCTGAAGCCCCGAAAAGAATGTGGTAGCGTTGTCTCGGGAAATTCCCTCAATCGCTTCCGCCCAGCCTTCGTGTGCGTCTTCTACGCGCCGTACAGACTCGAAGCCGAAGCGCGCGACGTGCACGCTCCGGATATAGCTGTAGCACACCGTAAGCGCACACGCTCGCAGGTGTTCGCTGGAAGCCGGTAGCCGTTTTTTTGCGCGCGATGCCGACAGCCGATCCAGGTAGCCTTCCTCGCTGAGCACGTAGCGCGCGTCCTTGTCTAGACGTTCCAGGTTGCTCGGCCAGGCCTGCGCTACGAGGCCAAGCGCCCTGTTGAGTCCCTGCTCGGCCAAGTCCTGCTTCCCTGCGTAACTGATCACCCAAAGTGCCAGCGTCAGCTGCTCGTCGGTTTGACCTAGTGCGGCCAGCAGCTGCGGGGCCATGTCTTCGACGTCCTCCTCGGGAGAGGGTATGGCCACCGGCTGCTCAAACATATGGGCACGCGGAAGATTGTGCCAGGGTGCTGCATGTAGTACCCGCCGTGCCCGTAGGAAGCCGAGCTGGTATCGCGCGTAGAGCGGGTCGGCGCCAAGCGCGGCGTTGAGCAATTTGTTGGCCCGCTCGAAGTCGCCCGCTGCCAAGGTCAGGTATGCGATCTGGTCAAACAGGACGGTCGGCACCCAGTTGTATTTCTCGGGCTCGGAGGGCTTTGCCGCATGCAGGTAGGCTCCCACGTCACGCTGTGCAATGCCGAGTTCGTTGCGATCGGCATGCCGTGTCAGGCGCACATTCAACCGGATGAGCTCTTGGGTCATGTGCTTGTCGGCGGGCCGCTCAGAGCGATAGAAGAGCTCTCGCAATTCTGCATTATGCTGGGCCATCGTTTGCAAGCGTGGGGCAGTATAGACAGGGAAATGGATTCGGTCCCCGATATCGCCCAGGTCCAACTCCAGGATAAATTCGTCCCTCTTGGCGTCGAATTTTTTCGTATTTTCGATTTCAGCGGTCGTGGCTACGATGAACGTGAACGCTCGCCCCTCCACAATCGTCTTGCGCGCGAAGGTGCCGAGCGCGCGCCGGAAATCACGTGAAAAATGAGACCAATCGATCGACTGCATCGCCTTGCACTGGATGACCACCCGGGCCGGCGCGTCGCCCTTGGTCGTGGTCAGGCGGATGTCGATGCCGTCTTGGCCGAAATTATTCGCCCCGTAGAAATTCGCGTCCGGGGCGTCAAAGTAGCGCTTGAAAAGTATTAGGCAGAGGTGTTCAATTCGCGCCAGTCAAGGCGATCCAACTCAGTAAGGAGTGACATAGACGGCTGCGGTCGACAGAAAAAAGCTATTGTAGCGTCCGAACGACAGGCATCTCTCGATCAGCCATTAACTCGACAATATATCTTCTAATATCGAGTTCGGTGCCGGACAAGGAGTCGACCCGGATGCACAGGAAATGGCGTATCAGCGCGTTGGGTGCTTGGCGTAGTGGCCTACCTCTGGGATGGCAAAGCTTGACTGACCGAATACCTTCGTTGGTCCGCCTAAGCTAGACACTGGTCGAGCATTCACAGGTTTTTTGACAGTGACAACTCCGGCTTTGTAGTTAACGCCGGCCTGAGCAGTTGGAGCTGTTACGCTGATCACCTTCTCGAGGTTCCTTTGCCCACGACGACGCGCCGCACCAGCGCGGTAGGCCGCGATGGCGTCAACCTCAAGCGTTTTCTTGGTGTTCATTGTCGTCCTCCAACAGAACCGTGTAAAGATAGTTTAGCAGAACCTTCCATGAGGGGCTGTCGGCGGCCAAGTCAAAACACATCTTCCGACCGCGCCCGTGGGCCTCCCACCACGCCAAACCGGCCTCGACGACGCCGAGGACACTAGCGCAATCGCGGAGGTGATTTGGCGCCATGTTCAAATCAACCGGAAGCAACGTCGTTGTGGGAACGCTCGGATTACTCTACGATTGGCGCTGGCCGCAACCTGCCTTGCCCTCTCGTATGGATGCCTTACAGTAACGCTCCACAAATGCGATACTTCGCTGTCGCCATACGGCATTGTTGTACCTGAAATCCCCTGCAAAGCCTTCCAGCGTATTCAAGCGTGCCTGTGAAGGCATCCTCAAGCATTCATCAAGTCGTCCAAGCGCCTGCCCCAGCGAGTCCCCTACCGACTCCCCATTTTTTTTTCGTCGAACATCGACATCAGGGCGAATCCATGCACATCATCCACGAAGCCGTAATCGAATCGGCTCAGCAGCCTGCCAAGGCTGCACCGAAAACCACACTAACCGAGCGGTCAAGCAGCGAACTTAGCCTGTCCGATCAGCTGAGCATCTAATACGTCCAGCCGTTTCCGTTAGCGCCTGATGCCCGGGTCGCCGGATGTCTGATCAACGCCGACATCGGGCTAACCAGCTTCGGCTTCCTGCATGGCGACGATTTACAACCAGATGAGAACCACGTCACCTTCGAAGCGATAAGGGTCGATGCGCGCGGGGGCTACGACATCGTGCGCTCCGCCGCCGGCGTGGCCTACGTCATCGTAACCTACGGCGCGCATGCACGTGAGTTCGGCCTGAGCCATTTGAAGAATTATATTGGGACCATTCCTTATCAGTCCGCAGAGCGTTCGCTCATCCGGGACAACCCGTGGCCTCACATGCTAGCGATGATCGACCAGCGCGAAGCAAGCTGGAAACGCTGCTTGGTACCGCTGCAGGCCCAGCAACGTACTTATACCCTTCACCAGGCGTTCGCCGAAGTGAAGTGTGTCTAATGCAACCTTGCGCTGACCGGAATGCTGGTCAGCGCTCTCCCCTCCTTTTGCTGGTTCACCGACCTCAACGAGTTTCGTTAGCCCATGTCGCTCACTCCTTTTATCCCGCCTAATTCGGCATTTACCAGAAAGAGAAACCATGAAACGACACACCTGTGCAATCCTGAACGCGTTCTGGCTCGGCATGATCGAGTTTCACAGCGACTTCACCAGTAACTGGGCTGGCCAGGAAGAAGCGTATGACCGGCACCGAGAGATCGCGCATCGCCTGACGATGCGCCGCTTCGAGCCGACTTAATGGAGATCCAAAAATCTGGCTTAGGCAGCACCGCCGGGCGCATCACCGAGTCCGACGCACCAAAGCAGTTTGCCTTGGTCTACGACGCCCGGAGCATGACGATCGCAGATGATCCAGAGACTGAGCCGCCGACCTTCGTGCTGTTCAACGGAAGCGTCAACGACGCCTGTTGCCACTATCGAAATCAATGGCCGGGCTGGATTGAGTTCCTAGTACCTGACGCGTGTTGGCAATGAGCCAGATGAAGAGCCTCGTTGACTAGTCCGGATTATGCAGCTTATCGGTAATGTGGCTGCGCACCTGCTGCTACGGTATTTCGAAGAAGGGCGTGACCTTGGACGACGGTCACGATACTGGCAACACCTGCTTTGGCTAGGATATTGAAGGGTTCTGTCGCATTAAAGGAATGCTGGCGGATTGGTCGAGTGAACTGCGATGCCGAATCAGGATGAATCGACATGCTCAATTTCAAAGAGATGCGCTTTCCGATCGATGTGATCCTAGTCTGCATCCGCGGGTATGCAGCCTACCCGCTGAGCTACCGGCACATCGAGGAGAGCATGGAAGAGCGCGGCGTTTCGGTCGACCATTCGTCGATCAACCGGTGGGCGATTCGTTTTCTGCTGCTCATCGAGAAGATGGCCCGAAACACAAGCGCCCAGTCGGCCGCAGCTGGCGCATGGACGAGACCTACATCAAGGTCAAGGGCGTCTGGAAATACGTCTACCGCGCTGTCGACAAGCAGGGCAAGACCGTCGACTTCCTGCTGACGGCAAAGCGGGACATGGCTGCGGCGAAGCGCTTCTTCGACACGGCCATAGGAGCGAACGGCGATCCAGACAAAGTCGCGATGGACAAGAGCGGCGCCGACAAGGGGCCATCGATGCGATCAACGCCGACCGCACCGTGCCGATCCTTGTCCGCCAGGTTAAATACCTCAACAACATTGTCGAGCAGGATCATCGCGCCATCAAGCGGGTGACCAGGCCGATGCTCAACTTCAAATCATTCCGCGGCCAGCCGGCTCTGTGCTTGCCGGCATCGAGTTGATCTACATGATCCGCAAGGGTCAGTTCGCAATCGACGCCGCTGCGGCCATGTCGTTCGCCGACCAATTTTCCACCCTGGCAGGAATGATCCGTGCAGCTTGAACGGTGCAGGCCGGATCGGGGGAAACTCCGCTGTTTCACCAACGCGACAGAACCCAGCATCGACCCTCAACCTATCAAGATCAGCCGTACCAGCCGCGGTTCTCGCCGAGCGGGCCCGCGACGTCGCTAGATTGTTCATCGCCAGCGCGCTCAGGGTAAATCGCCACCCGGCGGGCCGCGAACCACTCGTTCGTTCGATGTTGCGGGGAGCAGTCGTACCCAGCGCTACGCTCACTTTCACGCGTGAAAGCATGCTGCTCGAAGCCCCCGTTTGGGTGACTCTGAAGTGACGCGTTTGCGGTACGTCACGAGGGCGCAGCGTTGAGAGGCTCCTTTGATCGTTTGCCTACCTCGGTTCCTAAAGTGTAGAGGCGAACCTGCGGAACTTGGCTTACCCGACCGCTACGCAACTAGCCATTAATCCGCACTCACACGTAAAGGCGTCTGGCTGACTCCCCCGGCCTTTCAGGCTCTGAGCATAAACTTGACCGCGCCGCCCGTGGAGATACGAACATGATGTATCGTTGGGTACTTGGAATACCTGCCGTTGATCGCGACTGTTCGCGGTATACGCGGGTATACAGTGAGGCGCAGCGCCCCCGACAAAAGCTTCTGTAGCCGCGCAAGGAACTCTTACCGCGCCCGTAATCAGTGACTTGGACACCGCGAAATCACAGTTCGGCACCGCAAACAAAGTCGTTCCCGGACGCGACCATAATTGGCGCTCTCGGCCAGCAATTCGCTACAGGAGCGTAATCCCCCCCGATAATCGGCCGTCACACGCGCATAACGTCTCCGTTCTCATAAGGTATCAAGCACAAATTAAGGGTGTATTCCAAAACACTCGAGATTGCCCAACATGTGGCGCCATGGAGGGTCCAAGTCCCCGGACTGTTGTTGCCTCACTTTCACGCGTGAAAGCAGGTTGGATCGGGCAGGGCGGCACTTGGGCCACGGCCCGGCCAGCGTAACGCGCGTTCAGCAGCAGAACCGGAGTCGCGCCGGCGCGAAGGTAGGAGCGCAATCAGCTGCCGATGCGATCCTGACGGCGTTTAGGCCGCGAATCCTTAACGCTGCTATGCAAGCCGCCATTTGTTTGGTCACCTGACTGTCGGTATCGACTATTGGAGAATGTGACCATGGCTCGCTTCCTAACGGACCAGAACACTGCATTTTCACGCGTGAAAGCGGTACCCGTCCGGCGCGGTCCCAATATTAAAAAATATTTCCACTACCTTAGCATCTGTGCTCATGTCTGCACTATAATTCTCCACATGATTTTAACGCGTACAAATACGCTACTCCGATGTCCACTACTGAGCACACTGCAGGTCCGATCATTATTTGCGTTGTCAACCAGAAAGGAGGATGCTGCAAGACCGCGACTTCGATGCAACTGTCGGGCACACTCCAGAAGATCGGCTTTTCGGTATTCGTGGCCGACATGGACCCCCAGAACACGGCTTCGCTTTGGTCACTGCAGGCAGATCCGGAGACGCCATTCCCGGCTACGGTACTGTCCCTAGCGCCGCTACGCGAGGCCTTCCTGGACAAGCTTGTCTCGGCTGCTAAGAACTATCAGTTCATCATCATTGACTGCCCGCCGGCGGTGGAGTCACCGGTGCCTTGGGCAGCACTTATGGCGGCGGACCTGGCCATCATCCCGGTAATTCCCCTTATGGACAACGTATGGGCGTCGAAGCAGATGGAAGAGATGATCCTGCGTGCGCGCACGACCCGCCGGGATCGCGGAATTTCGGGCGAGTTGCATGCCGGTTACCTACTGTCGCAGGTTCGCCGCGGCAACGTGTTCGAGAGCTGTGAAGCTGCCTTGCGCAAGCAAGCGCAGTTGCCGATTTTTCAGACGCGTATTGCATTGCGCAACGTGTATCCCGAGTCCCAAGTGTTTGGCACCACGGTCCATTCGCTTGGCAAGAGTCCGGCAGTGGCCGAATTCGACGCGCTAGGAAAGGAAGTGCTCGACATGCTGGGCATCAAGATGCCGAAACATCGTGGAAATAGGAAGTGAATATGAAACTGAACAAGGCAGCGCTAATGCAAAAGGCCGCCACGGGAGCGAACCAGTCAATCGACCTCGCCGAACGTATGCGCCAGGCTAGCGAGGCAGCGCGCGGCACACACCCTCTCGCTGCCCTCACCGGCGCGGGCGAAGTACCGGCGGCACCGGCACCGGGTGAGCCGGCCCCTGCTCCCGATCGCACTGCCCAGGCGGAGCCGGAACGCGACCTAGTCACAACGTCTTACGGTACCGTCACACCGGCGGGGAACGATGACGATAAGCGGCGCGGCCGGTTCGAAACTGTTCTCTTGAGCCTGGTGGATCCGAATCCGTACAATGCGCGCCAGACCTACAAGCCCGAGCGCGTGCTGGAAATGGCGGCAAGCCTCGCCAAGAATGGCCAGGACACGCCCGGCACTGCCACCGTCAGGAACGGCCGGTACGTGCTCGCCGCTGGTCACTACCGGCGTCTGGGCTTACTTCATATCCATGCCGCGTCGATGGACAAGGCCACGATCGACCTGATCGTCAAGCCGAACATGTCGGATCGTGAGCTGTACGAGGCCAGCTACCGTGAAAATGCCGAGCGCCAGGAGCAGACCTCATACGATAACGCGCTGGCCTGGAAGAAGCTGCTGGAGCAGGGCGTCTACGAGAACGAGACGGCGCTGTCGGAGGCCGTCGGTATGTCGCTGCCGAACGTTAACAAAACACTGGCAGCGCTGAGGCTTTCGCCCGCAGCGCTGACCGTAGTCGAGTTTGCCCCTGCTAAATTTGCGCTTGGCACCCTGTACGAACTGGCCTTGTTCGAGGAAGTCGCGGGAACGGAAAGAACAGTGGCGATGGCGACCCAGGTGCTCGAAGAAAGACTCGGTCGTGACCAAATCAACGAAGCCCGCAAGCAACTCGTCGAGCCGAAACTTCGCAAGCGTAAAGAGACGTCCCGGCCGTATCCGATCTTCGTCGGCAACAAGTACGAGGGCACACTGAAGGAGTGGCCGAACGGCAAGGTGACGCTCGAAGTCAACATCGGTGATGCCTCGATGCGCGACGCCTTTGTGGCTTCGCTGCGGGAGAAATTCGGCGTGAAAAGCTGAATCTGCCGCGGCGTATCGCCGCCGTCCACTCGCGGCTGGGCTATCAACCTGGATCGAGTACCTTCAGGCGCGACCTTCATCGAGCGCGCTTTTAATTTCTTCCCTATTTTTGATAGTTACTTAGAAATGGCTGCGTCGCGTGCGCTGTCCCGGTACTTACCTCTGCCGATCAGACTGCGTGGTTACACCGTCCGCCCAGCCTGCATGCGCGCCATCAACGGGCGACAACGCAGTCGACGTCGTTGCCGTGCCGGTTGGTGCTCGCGTCGTACACCCGGACGATTACTTGGACTGCCGGCATGTCGGACAAGATTGTCGTAGTTCGAGTCGAACTGCGCTGTGCGGTCAGGGAGGGCACGTACGGAGCTGACGCGCACAAGCGACTAGACATCACCGAACTGCAAGCATCCGAAGGACGTGCTGCCACAGATACAGAAGCTGACGGTCTAGCGAGATTTCCTAAAGTAGGACGACGAGGCGACTTGGGCGTCGTGTGCGCTGCTGCCTTTCATCGCCTTCGACTGCGACCGCATGTACAACTTGTATGCCTCGCAAATCGAGCCGCTGCCGTTCGAATCAAAGATCTAGGATGGCGGCGCAGCGTGAAATACCTGCAGTTCCACGTTCAGGTGAAAAAAGTTAATTAAAGGGGAGGACGAGCCAAGGCGCGACAACTCCGAACTCGAGTGGCGGTTTACAGGATTCGTCCTGTCCAGCGGCGATATCTAGACGGTGCTGGGAAGTATTAGCCAGAGAAGGCCTAGGCGCACCTGCAGTAGAACGTGGACCCTGAACGACAAGAAACAGTCGCCGATAAGAGCCAGACCGCCTGCCTCATCCAGGATGCGCGTGCGCATTGATGCGGCGGCAGCCATGTTCAGCGAAAATACCGGCCGAAGACCAAGCAAACCTTGGTCCATCGGAACGACGCAATGCAAACAATCGATGGCATGAAGGTATTCGCGCTTGGGACAAAACGCCTAGCACGCCACACGATCCCGTTCTACGGATGACTGATGGCCAGCACCTGAGGCTAACCGAGCACTCAGGAAATCGAGTTCGCAATCAAGACTGCATGATCAAGATTTCCGCCCACGCCGCTTGAATCCGTCTGCCTCCTGCGGCCACAAAGTCACAGGAATTGTGCAATTATAGTTCAATGGATCAGCCAAGGTCACAGTGGTTGTGCTAGCGGCAGCCTTCAATGCCGGTTATTCCCAGCAACAGCATAGTCTGATGCAGGCGAGGGACAAGAGGCCTCGATGTCCGGCCGAGATCTGGCACCTTAGGCGCCGTCAGGGGACCCCATGCAGTGTCAAGCCTTCATCCGGTGACCTTGTATGGTCAAAGGACAGCAATTCCGGGCGCCGAAGCCAAGCAGGGCGCCCTCGGCACACAATTGTGGTGACCTTGCGATACCTAAAGACTACGGTGTCAGCACAATAACAGTGACCTTGCCGTAACCGCATACCCACGACGGTAGAAACGGACAAAAAGCACTGCTGACAGCCCAGTTTCCACCTTGTCCACCGCCATCAGATGCATTTCGACTCCGCACGCCCGGTATGGTCCGGCACAAGAAGAGTGACCTTGCGGCTCGCGAGTTCAGGGCTTGGCGCGCTACATCCCATCAAGTCCAGTGAGCAAAGCGGGAACAATAATGGTGACCTTTGCGGCTTCTCGTCGGCCGGGAGCCTGCATGGCTGCCCGCTTTGCATAGGAAATGCACAATTTCATCGACCTTTGCACATTTTCTGTGACCTTGCTTTCGACGAAACGAGCGTACTACACAATCGCAGTGACCTTTTACTTCCACAAAGCAACCTTGCTGCACACCCGCAGCGGCCATTGTCCTGCTTTTGTGACCTTGCTAAGCTAAGTCCTTGATTTTATGGAGACGCGCTCGCTCCTGTTAGTAGGCTTGTTTTTAAAAAAACTTACTAACTGCAGGCAGCAGGCGATGGCAAACCACAGCTCACCGCGGATAACAGTCGGCAGCTCGTTCCCCCACCAATACAAGGTCACTGCTTATGTGCGGGCACGCCTCTCGATATTTACATTGAGGCAATATCACGCCCTCAAATGCAACAAACCAAAAAGAAACAGGCAAACTTGAACAAGGTTTTGCGCAGCTCTTACCACGGCGGCGTTACCGTGCACGGGCGGAACCAATCTCGCTCCGATGGACAGAGTGAACAATCTCGGTGACCTTGCCTGAACGCTCCAAGCACAAAAGCCGCATGGCTGGCCACTACGCGCGGAAAGTGCACAAGGACTTCGACCTTGTCACAATTTCTGTGACCTTGCCCGAAACCGTCTATTTGGCAAACACAATTTCTGTGTCCTTTGACGCGAAACGGCGACCATGCTGGACATTCTTGTCGACCATGCGTCGCCCTTTTGTGACCTTGCCAACCTAAGTACTTGATTTTATTAGGACGATCGTTCCGCTGTTAGTAGGTGTGTTTAAAAGAAAAACCTACAAACGATCGGACGTGCTGAAACAAGCCAATCAATACCAGCACGATACGGCAGCTTGCCACAGCATTGCCAACGTAAGGTCACGCTTCGCGTACCGCCGCTCCTACAACATACATGCCGCGTGCTCGGCAGACGAAGCCAGCGTATACTGGAACTGTAGCAAACCATGACAGCAAGGTCACCGAAATTGTTTTGACAGGTTCACCTTGTGCTGTCATCCTGCCTTGGAAAATATAAGGATGAGCAGCATGTCAAGACAAATGGCCCTCGCGTTATTCGCTGACTATTCACCGACCGACAGAGGCGTGGATGATGCACCTCTTGACCTCGGCTTTCGCCGCAACAATGCACTCATCAAGATCGTCGACCTCAGCCTAGCTGGGCGTCGCATGATCGACGTTGCTTATTTCCTGGCAGCTGAAGATATCGAGCTCCATAAAGAATACCGGGTCGACCTGGGCCTGTTTCGTTGGCTACTTAACACCACCAGCCGCAATCAGCGCCACCTCGCAAAGATCATCCGTGAAGCGCAAAAGGCAGCGATCGAGCTCAACGAGATCGATCCTGACAATTCTGCTAATGATTTTTATGGCGCCGTTCCGTTGCTAGGGCCTGCCTTCGTACGCAATGGCGAATTCAGGTTCGAATTGTCCGAGCGCCTTCAGCTCGCCATCAAGAACCCGACCACCTTCCACTTCCTCAGCCTGCGCTACGTATTCAACTCAGTGCATTCGAAGATACTGTTCGACCGCCTACAGGAATACATCGACGAGGGCACCACGCCATGGCTGGACCTCCAGACTCTCCGCGCTTGGATGCAGTGCGAGACTAAGACCTACGATTTGTGGAAGCATTTCCGTAACAAGGTATTGATGCCGGCGACGAAAGAAATCAAAGAGGTCGCCAAGCTCAACGTCGAAATCGTGACCATGAACGTGCCGGGGTCCAAGCGTGTTGGCCAGGTCAGGTTCGCGCTAACCCGACCGAAGGATGGGGCAGCAAACGAACAAAAAATCGAGCTCATTGTCTTACGTTCTCTGTATGAAACACTCAATACTGAATTTGCCCTAAATCAAACCAATTTCAACGAGATAATGTCCAATCGCGACGTTTTCACCGACGAGCGGATCCAACAGGCTATCGAATACACCCGGCACAACATCGAGCGCGGCAAAGTCAAGCTGAGCGCCGGCGGTTACCTGATGAAGGCACTACGGGAAGGCTACCGCCTGGGGACATTAGACAAGCAGATCCACGCCCGCCTTGCCGACGAAAAGGCGGCCAAGGACGACGCCTCAACCAGCGCTGAAGAGCGCGTGGCAAAGACGGACGCAGAATCGGTGCAGCGCAACCAGCAGCTGGCCAAGCTTGGATGGGACGCCTTCGACAGCCTTGAGTCATCTGCACAGGCGGCAGCGCTGTCCGATTTCTGCAAGTCACCAACCGCCAAACCGCTTGCCCGCAAGATGGGAATCGAGGTCGCAGAACTACGCGAACAGCTTTCTAACCCGGCGGTGCGCAGCAGCTTTGGCGTGTTCGTCGCCGCCCGAGTACATAGGGCATCCAAGGCAGGGTAATAGCGATCGCTCGCCGCAACAGCCAACATCACACAGCCATCATGGCCTGTATCGCCGTACGTTTAGGTGCGGCTCATTGCGCAACCAGTTGTTTATAAAGCAGAGACCTAGAGGTGTAAACAAAATCAATGCTGGTAAGCAGTCTATTGACTAGAATACGCGCTACTGCCATCCATATCCCAAGCGGCATCCATAAAGCTCGGCTGACCTTTTCAGCGCCAGCCGGAGATATTCCCTAACGCCGCCTTTCGTGTGACCTTACATCGTCAATTCTTTGAGTCCGCTTTCAGGACAGGTGCTCTCGGCCTTCCGCGACCACAGAACCAGCTTGTACTTCAGCGGCTAAGCAGGACAGTTTAGCTATGCTGTGTCACCAGCATCGACGCCATTCGGCCAACCATGGTCCGTACGTCCTCAATGCGCAGATGTGGGTCATTTGCAAGAAACTGCTTGTACAGCAACGAGACGATCTGGAGCGAGTCAACCGCACGCACCTGAACGGCCACAGCGGCACGGCCCCGTTGGATGAGCCGGAAAAAGTAATGCGAGTCCTGGAACTCGATCTGTAGCGACTTGTCGTGCTCGCGGCCGTGGCCGTCGAAGCGGAGCGACCGGATCTTGTTCTCTAGCAGAGCCAGCACCTGGTAGGCTTCCTGCACCGTGAGCTGCACGACAATTTTGTTGGGCCAGTCGAAAGTCTTGCGAGCGCCGCCGCCAGCGAGCGCCACGGCGCCCTCGATGTTGATCGTGTGCTTTCGCTCAGCCCTGGTCGTGGCCTCTGCGATGCACAGCGCCGCCGCCGTTGAAAAAATCTTAAAGCTGTAGTACGGGGGATCCGCCGCTGGTACCGGCGTTTTGTCGGCTACCGCTGACGCTACGCCCAGCTCGGCGAGATAGGTCCGCGCGGCGGCGGCGCGTTGCGTGCGCTCCGCGATCGCGTCGATGGCGTCGAAGAATCGGCGTTGCTCTTTGCACGCGAGCGTAACGAGCTGGTCAACTGACAGCTGACCACCGATGCGCTGTAGCGTCGTACGCGTCTTAGCGTCGAGGACGCAAACGATCGCCTTTAGCTCGTCGCGCTGCTGGCGGTCGCCAGCGTCAAAGGCGATGAGAGCCGCTTCAAACCGTTTGCCGGCGCCCGACCCGGCAAGCTCCAGCAGTTGGTCGCGCGACAGCATCGGCAACCTGGCCGCAACCAGGATGCTTGTGATTTCAGAGAGCTTCATCTGACTTCTTCTTCCGTGGCTTAGCTGTTTCGTAAATTTCGGCCGATCGTTCCAGCGCTAGGCCGAGATACCCCTTGACGTCGTTCCTCGTGCGGCCATGCTCCTTCAACTGTTGCGCAGCGAAAGTGTTTCGCAAGGTGCGGCCGCCGCTCCGGTTGACGTCGATGCCGGCCCGGGCGAACGTCTCCTTCACCTGGCGCCAAAGCGTCACCCTCGACATCGGCTTGCCTTCGCTATCGCCAGGGAAGACGAGGTCGCCTTTAAATATGCGCTGACCCTTGCTGTCCACAGCCAGCCGTTCGATGAGCCAGTAGCGCAGCGCGTCGGCGCCGTAGCCGTGGACGATGGTTTCGTGCTCATAGCTTGTGGCGTGTTTGTCCTCTGGATTGATTTTCAGCCGGATGGGGAAGGGGCTGAATGAATCCTCGACCTCGTCCAGATGCAGTCCGATCGCCTCGGCAACCTTCAAGCCGCCAAAGAGCAGCGTCGCCTGTACGGCATGGTCGCGGCGGCGCTTCCACGCTTTGGGCAATCGCCCGGCGCGATTCGCACCAGGCGGTTCGCGCGGTGGCAGGGCGGCCACGAAAGCGTCTACCTGCTCCGGGTTTAGTGCTTCGGTTCCAACATTCTGTGCGAGGTAGTGATTGTCAACTGCAAGCTTGGTGGCGGACGTCGCAGGGTTCGGTGCGATCTTCAGGTAGCTGTAGCAACGCTCGAGCAGGCGCAGATACCGTTCGGTGATCCCGCTGTTTTGCTCGCCGCTCCGGCGCAGCTGGCTGACGAAGCATATGAGGTCGCGTTCCTCGACTTGCGAGAAGCGACGGTTTTGGCCGACCAGCCAGGTCGTGAATTTGCCGAACATGAAAATGTAGACCGCAGCTGACGTCGTGGAGATCGCCGGCGGCTCGGCCTCGCCCAGCCGCCGGCTGGTACTGGCGAAAGCTGGCGTTGTAATGAAGGCCGTGAAGGCGGCAAGGGGATCGCCGTCCCACGTTTTTAGGTCAGGCATAGGCACTCGTTATTTGCGATCACCGCGGTTGCCGGGCGGCTGGCGTCGAATGCGGGTACCGTCATGGTCATTCGGTGTGGAGTTCGCCAAGGATACCATAAATGAAACTAACAGACAAGCTAGTTGACTTAACTCAGAGGGGATGCGAACGCCGCAGGCTCCGGTCATGGACCAGGGGGATTCTCTGGATTCTCTCTGTTCTTTTCGTTCTTTTTGCTCTTTTAGCACTCAATAGCTGGCTGCTACGTAAACGGGCTGCTTGAACAGTCCGTGGCGTGTCTGAAGAGTTGTTCGTATTTCCCTTTTTGTTTGTTAGTTTCATTTGTGGTTTAATTAAAGTTATTGGATCGTCGGGCCTTACTCTGGTAAATCAACATGAGGACGACGAGTGATCAAGAATTCGGATTCTAAATTTCAACCTTCCTAGCTCTCTCCAGCATCTGGGAGTCGACCATGCCTTGAGCCGTTCTAACCCATCAATTCAAAATGCTGTGGACAAAACCACACCATCTGTTGAGTGATGGTCAAGGGAAGTTTTGACCGGCCAGGTCCTTGATGGACTGATGAAGTGTCTGGCGTTCTGTTTCTAGCATGGCGGAGTAGATGAGGATCAGCTCTGCAAGTCGGTCATCTGGACAGTAGAAGTACGCAGGCGATACATTCATAAGTCTTGCGAGGGTCTCAACGAACTGAAAAGGTGGTTCGTGGATTCCACTCTCATAGCGGCTAATCCTTGCACTACTGGAGGACTCCTCCAGGCCAGCCATGACGCCAAGCTCGTCCTGAGCCCACTCGTGGCGTTGTCGGGCCTGACGCAGACGCTTGCCGAAGATGGTGTTCGAGGATGTATTGCGTGGGGCCATCCTACGATAATCGTAGGTTTTGCTGGAGGTTTCTCTACGAAGAACGTAGAATCGCTCTACGGCATGCAAGGGATAAAGTAGCTATACGTTGAGCAGGAGCTTTCACATGTTAGATGTAGAGACGTTGGGTTTCATTGAGCAGGAGATCGAAGCTTTGCAGAATCAGGGGAGTGAAGAGTCTATTAGACGTGCCGAAGAGATGACCCAGATGCTTGAAGCTCGCATTCAAGAGCAGCGCCAGATGGAATCGGACGTCGTGCAGAGCAAGCTGCGGACTCTCGTTGAAGCACATCCCTGGATGGCCCCAAAGCTTTTACAACAGGACCTTAGCAAGATCGTGGGGGAAAATGCCAACGTGAAGTCTAAGCGCAGGAAAATAATCACAATTGCGAATCGTTTAACCCATGCACTTTCACCCTATGTGGCGTGCAGGGTAGGCTGCAGCGCTTGCTGCCACATGAACACAATGATTTACGAACACGAAGCGATCCGCTTGGCCGAGGTTACGGGACGCAAAATGGTTCGTTTGGCTTACCGACCTAATAACGAAGTTTTTGCTCACGGCGTAAAATTCAACGGCAAGCAGTGCCCTTTTCTACGAGAGGATAGGTGTTCCGTTTACGAGGACCGTCCTCTGGTGTGTCGAACGCATCACTCCTTGCTCGATAACCCAACGTCGTGCAACATGGACATTCCTTCTGCTAAGCAGATCCGTCCGCCGATGTATGATCCCGACCTCCTTGAAGAGCCCTACATAGCACTGAATGTAAAACACAACCCAGCAGAGCCTTGGGGGAACATCGCTGAGTTTTTCCCGGATTAGCGAAGACTCAAACAAATATGTCTCTCAATGCAATTTTGGCGCCGAGCGCATTTGGGCTCTATACCAGATTTGATGTGAAGCGTCATCGCAAAATAACACGAAATGAAATATGAGTAACTCCGACTCTGATGTGCACTGGCTTATGAAGCTTGCACAAGAAATCCGCGAAGGTAGTAAACTGTCCGCTTCTGGAGACCCGTCGATCGATCAGGATCTGGCACATCCAGCACTATCAATTTTAGGTGAACTTGTTGACAGCTGTGGCTCCGAAATCGAACCGGCCTTTTTAGACGGTTACGCTTATGGCCTCTGTCAAGCGGGGCTAATAGATGGTGTTGTTTTGAGGGCAGTCAGGACGCACATTGGACTAGGTGATGAGGGCGATTTAACACCAAGCCCAGAGCTCAAACACTAGATAGCGTGACTTGGTGCACCAGTTAGGAAAATACGGCCGTAATAACGCTAAAGACTACTTGTCAGAAAATCGATGAAGCTTAATGTGCTAATAGAGCACGATATGCGATTGGGTTCTATCGCTTCGGAAGTGCCGTTGCACGGTTGAAGATGATACCCGATCACTTTAAACATCCGTTGTGCTCAACGTTGAAGGAGCGGATTTTCCCATCGACGCCTGCACGTCTGCATCTGCTAGTAGGTGGCTTGCTCACTGGGCTACCGGCATATCGACGAGCTCATGGAATAGCAAGGCGTTCCGGTTGAGCGCTCGACAAGTAACTGCTAAGCCTTTTTTTCCTTCCACTCATTGAAGAGCTCTTGCAAGTATAAGAAAAAAGTTGGCTCCAGGGGGAAATGGACGAGACATACATCAAGGTCAAGGGCATTTAAAGTATTCTGTCGTCCCGTGTTGAACTCGTCTGCCAACTGTATGAGCACGATTACTTAAGGTAGCCACTCAGTCTCTGCAATGTGCCAACACTTTTTCGATGGCGGCCAACACTTCCTTTTCCTCATTTATACCTCCGCTATTTGCAGAAGTAAATTTTAGTAACATTAGGTTCAATTGGCTGGAACTCAAAGGCCGGTATTGGGCGCGTCACTATAATTAAATCTGTCGGGCGCCCTCTAGCATGCGCTGTAGATCGGCGCGGTGCCAGCCTGCTGTCAGCGGTTCTTTGCCCTAGAACATGGTGTGTCAACGTTTGCGTCAGCTGCGAGTGCGCCTGTGTTTTGTTGTGGGTTTGTCGGGGGTGTTGGGGGTTGTCAGGGGACAGAGAGGCAGACAGAGATGTGAGGTACTATCAAATGATCCTCGACGATTCCTTGATGATCTTCCGGCGATATCTCAGAGCGCACGTCCGTCTGCCGAGGGATGAAGACACGGTTCACTCGCTAGTTTTTGGTTGACTTATGGCAACTACTGGGGTGATAATGGTTTCGTCGCCATGCGGCATTTCTGGACCCATAATTTTTTCAGTTCCCTCAAGGAAGTGAAAAGATTTTTGAATCCGCTTTTGCGGGACTCATCTGAAGCTGCCAGTGCAAACTGGCGCGATCTGAAGCCGTCAGTGCACGCTGGCGCAGCGCAATTACCTCCCGTCTTTCCATAGAGCAGCCTTGTGGCTGTTTTTTTGGTCTATCACTCTGAAGAACGGTCGGAAACAGAGTGTCGAGAAAACCTGATAACCATGCGGGTTTGCGGACATTCCTGAATACAGCAATCCCACAGAATGGAATGTACATTGGCAAAACGACGCCTAGTGCGGTCGCCGCAGGGCGCGTTCTTGTCCAAGGCATGTTACGTCACTACAAAAATACGGGAAAAAAAACGGACCTCCGGCACCGACCGGACACAGGATGCGCCGGGCCCGATGGCCCGGGCTACTGCTGACCTCCGTGCACGTCTACGGGCGTGAAAAAGAAATCACATCGGGTGCTAGCGCCGCCCAGAACCTGCCGAGATGGCGGGAGCGCTATGCAAGAAACTGCGTCAATGTTCGAGCCCTGACAGCATCAAGTCAGGCGATCGGTGGCCGTAAGGCGCCGGCGTGTTGTCGAGAGCCGATGAAGGCGGCAACGCGAAATCATTCTTCTTACGTTAGGGCCCTTCACCCCTGGCACAAAACCGGGTTTGCCTCACGCCATCTTTACGGACATCGCGCGTGACACACCAGAACGTCAACCAATTGAAAAAGGATGGGGTAATAAATATGGGATATGTAGGACTTATTGCACTGCTTAACATTATTCTTGCTGAATACGCGTATACGCGGGTGAATGGGGAAAAGGCGAGCAATCGTACGACTGAAGCGGCGGGCCAGGCTTTGCGCACTATCTTCCGGCTTTTGGTGAAATTAGGCTATCGGCTGGAGGACCCTAGAAATATCAGCGAGAAACATATCAAGGCCCTCTGCGCCGAATGGCACCGGCTGAACCGTTCGCCAAAAACAATCCAGGGCTACCTGTCGCACCTGCGTATCTTTTGCGGCTGGATCGGGAAAAAGGGGCTTGTGAAAGATGTTTATTTCTACTTGCCGCAAGTGCCGAAGGAGGATCTGCGTGTACCCACTGGTACTAAGCGCAGTAAAAGCTGGGCGGAGGTTGGCATCGACGTTGGCGCCAAGGTGGCCGAGGCAATGGTATTAGATTGGCGGTTCGGGTTGATGATAATGGCCCAGGTTGCGTTTGGCCTGCGCCTGTTCGAAGTCCTGCAAATGCAGCCTTGGAAATGCGATAAGGGCGACAAGTTTGCTGCTTATGAAACCAAAGGAGGTCGCCCTCGTGACATTGATATCGATACGCCGGTTCAACGCGCCGTAATGGATTTCATCAAGTCGAAAATAGGGAAGAAGGAATATTTGGGCTGGCTAGTACAGACAGACGGCAGCGCCGCCTCGCTTAAATATTCAAGGCGCCGCTATAACTATTTAATGGTGAAAATCGGAATTAATAAGGCAATGGCAGAGGTCACCGGCCACGGTCTGCGCGCGCAATTTGCGGAAAATGCGGCGTTGCTGAGAGATCTTATTCCCCCAACGCTGGGAGGGACGCCAGGGCAGATGCCGCGCGAGGATCTCGATCTCACCCGCCTGCAAGTGAGCGAACTGCTCGGGCATTCACGTAAATCGATTACCAGCGCCTATTACGGCAGCTTCGGGCGCGAAACGAAATTGGACAGCCCAGGGCGAGCCAAGGAAGTAATTGAGTCATGCCTGGCGATGATCGGATCAGATCAGATGCACCCGATCGCAAACGATCGCCTAACGCAGTGTGTATGCCTCAACGCTGAGCTAATGGCGATTCAGGTTTACGACGATCCTAGAAAGGTCCAGGTCCTGTGGGAACACCACGGCCGGCGCCATGGTGTTGAATGGATTGCTCCGACGGCAGGCTCCAACCTGGCGGCGCTCGAGGCGGCGGCTATCTCCCTTCTCCGTGCTGCAGATTGACTTGCGCTACGCGTAACCGCTCATATGGTTTTTTCTAGAAGCAACCATAAACCAGCGTTAGGAAAATAAATGAAGGATATCTTCAAACACGCCATAAGTATCGTAGTGGCCGATATCAAGCTATTCTTCTATTTACACATCGCCCTGAGCCGGCAATCCGTCGCGCCCTTTAGGTTCATCAAGCATCAAGTAAAGGCGGTAATGAAATAGTCGTTCGGCATCTTAGACAAAGCGACTTCACGCAGCTGCCGAAAGGCGTCCAGCGTGAGGTCGACCACGACGTCTTACCAGCGATGAACACGGTAGTAATCGCTCGGCCGACAATGCAGGACCGCCTGCAAGGGACGCGTTAGACGTCCTGGCTTCGCGGCACCGACCTATGTCATTTTCTTATGCTGCCGGCAATAAGTTTCACCGTCCAGCGCCTCATGCTTGCTGCTCTGGTGCAAATTATGAATAAGGGAGGAGCTGACTGAGCGGAATGTCTCGTCAGCTCAAGCAGCCAAGACAGCCGAGTACGCTGGACGGTTATGCCGCTTCCCATCGTGCTGTTCGGGAACTTCAACAGCAAGGCGGGCTTGCCGACCTGACGAAGCTTCGCTCATCAAAATACTTGAACAATTTGATCGAGCAGGACCATCGCAACGTGAAGTCCAAGTTAGGTGCCATGCTGGGTCTAAAAAGGTTTGATTCCGCTGCCATCACAATTCGAGGCGTTGAGCTGATGCATCACATTCGCAAATGCCAGTTTGACCTGCGTGCTTTGGCCACTCAAGGCCGAACTCCGTCCGAGACCTGGGCTGCTGTCCCGGTTGCTTGAGCTGACGAGACATCCCGCTCAGTCAGCTCCTTCCCTAGGTTCTGTCGCGTTGTTGGTCAAACAGCGGAATTTCGGTTCTGTCGCATTAAGGAATGCTGGCGGATTGGTCGAGTGAATTGCGGTGCCGAATCAGGATGAATCGACATGCTCAACCTCAAAGAGATGCGCTTTCCGATCGATGTGATCCTAGTCTGCATCCGCGGGTATGCAGCCTACCCGCTGAGCTACCGGCACATCGAGGAGAGCATGGAAGAGCTCGGCGTTTCGGTCGACCATTCGTCGATCAACCGGTGGGCGATTCGTTTTCTGCTGCTCATCGAGAAGATGGCCCGAAACACAAGCGCCCAGTCGGCCGCAGCTGGCGCATGGACGAGACCTACATCAAGGTCAAGGGCGTCTGGAAATACGTCTACCGCGCTGTCGACAAGCAGGGCAAGACCGTCGACTTCCTGCTGACGGCAAAGCGGGACATGGCTGCGGCGAAGCGCTTCTTCGACACGGCCATAGGAGCGAACGGCGATCCAGACAAAGTCGCGATGGACAAGAGCGGCGCCGACAAGGGGCCATCGATGCGATCAACGCCGACCGCACCGTGCCGATCCTTGTCCGCCAGGTTAAATACCTCAACAACATTGTCGAGCAGGATCATCGCGCCATCAAGCGGGTGACCAGGCCGATGCTCAACTTCAAATCATTCCGCGCAGCCGGCTCTGTGCTTGCCGGCATCGAGTTGATCCACATGATCCGCAAGGGTCAGTTCGCAATCGACGCCGCTGCGGCCATGTCGTTCGCCGACCAATTTTCCACCCTGGCAGGAATGATCCGTGCAGCTTCAGCGGTGCAGGCCGGATCGGGGGAAATTCCGCTGTTTCACCAACAAAGCGACAGAACCATAGATGATGGGCATGTCGTCGTCGATATTTGTCACTTTTTTCAATCCTGGTTGTTCTGCTAGATGATGCGTTTTGAAAGGGGAGAACAGGGGAAAAGGGGAAAAGGGGAAAATCGTACACTAAGGTTTTTCCCGGGTTGCTCAGCTAATTTGTGAGTTTGTTGCGTGCCAGCAGTCGCGCCACCGTAGACGGATGGACATTGAACAGGCGCGCCGATTCGGCGGCCGTTTTCTGGCCAGAATTGACCAGATGGGCAATTTCCTTTTGTTGCGTTGGAGTGAGCTTGGGACGGCGACCGCCGATACGACCTTCTTCACGGGCCGCCAACAAGCCAGTGTGGGTGCGCTCGCGCAACATGACGCGTTCGAACTCGGCGAACGATCCCACAATTTGCATCATCATGCGCCCGGCCGGTGAGGTGGTGTCGATGGCTTCGGTAAGGCTGAGGAATCCAGCACCGGTTTTCTCAACCCTATCCATTAGGGTCATTACATCCTTGAGCGAGCGTGACAGGCGGTCGAGCTTCCAGACAACAAGTACATCATCCTTGCGCAAATGATCGAGCAGGCGGCTCAGTTCCGGACGATTCCAGCGGCCAGCCGACACCTTCTCTTCAAATATCCGTCCGCACCCCGCCGCGTTCAACGCCGCGATCTGTGCCGTGTTTTCATGGTCTTGGGTGGAGACACGGGCATAACCGATTCGCATGAGTTTGCCCTCTCTTACTTGACTTCGGGAGCAGTTGGATCCAGCCGATCCGGGCTGGGACGATTTTCCAGCCGCGCCTTCGATAGCGCCACCGCCTCGTGCAGCTTTTGCTCCAGCAATTGCCGGGACGGCAAACCGGTCAGGTATTCGGCGACATGAATGCCGCTTTGATCCAGCTCAAGCAATTCGATCTGTTCACTGTTCTTACCTGTGCAAAGGATGATTCCTAGTGGTGGCACTTCGCCAGGTTCTTGTTCATATTTGGCCAGCCAGCGCAGGTAGAGCTCCATCTGGCCTTTGTCAGCGGCCTTGAATTCGCCGAGCTTGAGTTCGATGGCGACCAAGCGACGCAAGCGGCGGTTGTAGAACAGCAAATCAATGTAAAAATCGTTGTTGTCGATTTGCAGCCGTTTTTGACGGGCGACAAAGCTAAAGCCGGCCCCCAGCTCCAACAAGAAATTTTCCAGTTCGCGCAGGATAGCGTCTTCGAGATCTTTTTCAAGGTAACGATCGCGTAACCCAAGAAAGTCGAGCACGTAAGGATCCTTCAACACGAGGTTCGGGCCAAGCACTCCTTGATCGCGCAGGGTCGCCAGTTCACTCGTGAGCAATTCGTCGGGCTTACGCGAGAGCGCCGTGCGCTCGAATAACATGGAATCGAGGCGTCCCTGCAAGATCCGGGTGCTCCAGCCCTCGCTACGGCACATCTCCAGATAGAACTCCCGCTTGAGGGGATCATCGATGTAGATTAGGCTGCGCAAATGGGTCCAGCTCAATTGTCTACTCAGTGCGTAGACAATTTCCTCGGCCTGAAACACCTCGCCAAAGCGCAGCATGTGGCGCAGGTTCTTGGCACCGAAGCCGCGCCCGTGTTCGGCTTCCAATTGTCGCGCCAGCGAAGCGACGATCTGTTCGCCGTATCCGGCCCGCTCCCCTTGAAGCACCTCGGCGTGTATGCGCCGGCCAATGCGCCAGTACAGCATGGTCAAGGTTGAATTGACCGTGGCGGCCAGTCCGGCCCGCGCGTCGTCGATCAAGATACGGATGTCGCCAGCCAGACCGGTTGTTGTCACTGCTGAAGATTGCACGTCTTGCGGTTCCACCAGATAGCTCCTCGATACGGTTCCTCAGCACAAACCTGTTGCCAATGAAAATTATTATGCGATACATTTAAACACCATGTAAATGCCATAGGAATCGTGTGCTGCAATTTAATTACGCAAATGAACGTTTGCGCAACGAATCCCAATCATCCTCACAGGAGCCCGCATACCCCGCCGTTCTATTCTGTCTGCCACCAAGCGGGACAACCTGATAGCCCTCTCGAAGGGGAAGACGATCTGATCCGGTGGTACACCATCACCGAGTCCGATTTAACCTAGATCCGGCAACGTCGCGGCAATGCCAAACGGCTCGGCTTCGCCGCCCTGTCATGCCTGCTGCGCTATTCTGGTCATGAGCTGGAGGTAGATATGTCGGTGCCGGATCCGCTCATCCAGTGACTGCTGGTCAGATTCAAAGTGATGCCGCTGTCCGGCACCAATATGGGGCGCGAGATCGAACCGACGCGAACACTGTAAGGTACTACGCGCCTATCTTCGCCTCTCCGAATTCGGTCTGCCGGATTTCGCAAGCCGGTGCACGGCCTTGTGGAACTCTACATGCAGACCGACAAAGGCTTGTGCTCGCAGCCCAAGCCTTGAAAACGTTGCGGCAGCGGCACATCATCCTGCCGACATTGGAGGCTCATCGAACGAGCCTGCCCGGAAGCGGTAACGCGGGTTCTGTCGCTTTGTTAAGCCGGGCACGGATTTTCCGGTTCTGTCGCGTTGTTGATCAGACGGCGAGATTTCCCGGAACGGCATGGCACTGCTCAATTGGACGGGCCATTCCTGCCAGTGCCGAAAATTGGTCCGCAAACGACATCGTATCGGCGCTCTCGATTGCGATCTGGCCCTTGCGGATCATGTGGATCAGCGCGATCCCGGCGAGCCCAGAGCCGGCGGACCGGAATGATTTGAAGTTGCGTAGCGGCCTGGTCACCCGCTTGATGGTGCGATGGTCCTGCCCGACAATGTTGTTAAGGTATTTAACTTGGTGTGCATAGAGCGGCCCATTGAGGCCGGCGTTGATAGCATCAATGGCCGCCTTGTCGGCCCTGCTCTTGTCGATCGCGACCTTGTCCAGATCGTCGTTTGCTCCAATGGCCGTGTCGAAGAAGCGCTTCGCCGCAGCCATGTCTCGCTTGGCCGTCAGCAGGAAGTCGACGGTCTTGCCTTGCGTGTCGACGGCGCGATAGAGGTATTTCCAGATGCCCTTGACCTTGATCTAGGTCTCATCCACGCGCCAGCTACCGCCAACCGGGCGCTTGTGCTTCGGGCCATCGTCTCGATGAGCGAAGAAAACGAATCGTCCACTGATTGATCGACGAATGGGCGACCGACACACTGCGCACTTCCATGATCTCCTCGAGGTGCCGGTAGCTCAGCGGGTAGGCCGCATACCAGCGGATGCAGACCAGGATCACATCGATCGGAAAGCGCATCACCTTAAAGTTGAGCATGTCGATTTGTCCTGGATTTAGCACCGCAGTTTACCCGACCGGTCCGCCGGCATTCGCTAATGCGATAGAAACGTGCAATAGGCTGAGCGCGAATTTCGATTTTTCAAGGAAGAGTAGTGACCCTTACAGTTTAACTTGGAGGGTGACGGGAATTAAGCTAGTATTCGTGACTCGTCACGGAAAATGACATGGACCATGACAATGAGGGAAGCCCAAGTAAAGAACGGCGCGGTCGTCCGCCGAAGCCGGATGCATTGACGCCTGCCCAACGGGCTAAACGCTATCGAGACAGAAAAAAGGTAACTGGGCCGATCGTCAGCAAGAATCATTCGATTCCGGAAGCGATGGTACATCTGCAGTTAAAGTATGACCAGGAACGGATGAAGGTGATGCTGCTGGAGAATCAGCTGCGAGAGGCTGAGCGGAAGGCAGCGTCGTCATGTGGCCCGCATCCCTTGGCTAAACAGGTCGAAGCCTTACTAAAACAGAGACAGGAACAAGACGCAATCATCAGGGCCTGTAATGCTGAGATCGCGCGATTACGTGATTACATCTCGTCACGAAAATAGTCGAAACGATCGAAGAATGAACAGTACGCGGAACACAGGAGTGCGGGCAGAGACTGTAATCAAGCCTGTTTGAAGTTTGAACTCGGCCTCGATTCAAGCCAGCAGCGAGTTTTCCGGAAGAACTGATGCAGTACTTGATGCTCGGCTGGCCATGCTGCTTGCAATTGATGCATTCATCCTCGTCATCGAGAAGATCGGAAAACGGCCGTGCGGGCGTTTTTTGGTGCCTTTTTTAGATGATAACTAATATTATTATCGTTGCTTCTGTGGCACTGCAACTTAACGCTTTCAAGACCATCAATGCTCTGTTAGTAGCATATCTGAAGACTTAATGCAGTTTTGGTGGCAGAATAGACATATGCACTGGAGGAAAAAATGTTCCTAACTTCTCGACTCACTCGCATCGGACGTCTGGCAATCGCGCCTCTCAAGGGCTTCTTCTCGTTCAAGACTGAGACGGTGATGCCGGACTTCGAGCCTGGACGCAGCACTTGGTGGCCTTACATCAAAGAGGTGGCTTGCCGGGACACGATCCTCTATTTCGAGCCCTTTAAGTTTGCCGTTAGAGCGTTCGAACAAGAGCGTGCGAAGCCTTACTAGGAGCTACTCATGAAGCGAAGCATCGACAAAATTTAAGGCCCATTCTTTCTTCCTTGAGACCATCATGACTGGCACTGAAACTATCTAACGCGAGACACTTGAGCATGCACCATCGAACGCTTGAGGCTTACTTGCTGGGGCAAATCACGACGAAAGGTGAGGGTTTGTGATAGGTGAATTGCGACAGCAACAACTTTTTCTGCCATTTTCGACGTTTTTCCTATCAAAAACGCGCACCTTTTGCCTTTTTCAACGTTTTGCGTAACAAAAACGCACACCTTTCTCCTAAACCCTCACAAATCTTCTCACCTTTCCCTTTGGTAACGCCTCGAGGATGATCCGCTCGAGCGCCTGGCGCACTGTATCTCCCCTTCTTCCGCTTAGAGCGCCTAACATAACCCTCTAGTTGCTCAGCAGGCAACAGCTGAGTACACTGAGCCGTTCCGACAGTCCGCTATCGGCCCAAGCTGTGTGAAAACGTAGCATCGTGTAAACGGACTCCTGGTGGAATATCCTTGATCCCAGCCTCGCTGATGACCACTCCTTGGGTCTCGAGCGTAATGAGGCCATGCTCGCCAAGCGAGTCACGTGCGTTAATCACCAGGTTCAATAGAGCAGATTCAAATTGAGAGATGTCGGTCAGCACTCTCCCAACAGAGGCCTTCTTGATCCTGAATTTTGCGGTGCTTGGAATTGCACGGCGCAGCACAGCTTCAAAAGTACCGATGACGCGATTGACGTCGTGACTCTGGACCTCGAGCGGCTGCTGGCGGGCAAAGGCAAGTAGCTGGCTCGTCAGGGATGAGCCTCGTTGCGCAGCACGTTCCATACTGTCGATAATCTTTCGCTGCTGCGTAGGAATAGGCGTCGTCTTCAGCAGGTCGATGCCGTTGATGATGACGCTTAAAAGGTTGTTGAAGTCGTGGGCGATACCGCCAGTGAGTTTGCCTATCGCCTCAAGCTTTTGGGCCTGGTGGAGAGCCTCGCGGGTTTTGTCCAGAGCGAGCGAGGCCTCGCGCCGCTCGGTCACATCGCGTGTGATCTTGGCAAAACCAATCAGCGTGCCACCCGAATTAAATACTGGATCGATTACGACATGAGCCCAGAAGCTTGTGCCATCGCCTCGTATACGCCAACCTTCCCGCTCAAATCTCCCTTCGTCGCGTGCAATGCGAAGCGCTTGCTCCGGCAAGCCGCTGAGACGCTCTTCTTCAATGTAGAAGCGAGAGAAATGAGTACCAACTACATCTTCCGGAGACAAACGTTTGATGCGCTTAGCGTCTTCGTTCCAGTTTGTGATGAGGCCGGCTGGAGACAGCATGTAAATTGCGTAATCAGTGACGCTCTGCACAAGCAGACGGAACTGCTCTTCGCTGGCGTGCAGCTCCTCTCGAGCACGATACTGCTCACTCACATCCCTCGTAATTTTTGTGAACCCAAGCAGCTCGCCTTCAGTACCAAATATCGGGTCGAGCACAATGTTGGCACGAAACAATGTTCCGTCCTTGCGTACTCGCCAGCCCTCATCTTCAAATCTGCCGGTAGTTAGCGCGGTGTGCAGCGCCCGCTGGGGTGTCCCGGCAACCTGATCTTCTGAAGTGTAAAAGCGCGAAAAATGTTGACCGATAATTTCGTCAGCAGAATAGCCCTTGAATCGTTCGGCACCTGCATTCCAGCTAGCCACTACGCCTTCAGGTGTGAGCATGTAGATGGCGTAGTCCGTCACCTGAGTGACGAACAATCCAAGGCGGTCGGTTTCAAAGTTTTCGTGATTCATTGGCTACCCTAATAGATGCGCTAGTGTGACCCCGTTTCCATACTCAGCAGGTTCAATTGCGGGTCAGCAGGGCTGAGGTTCTCTACCTCATTGCAGGCAGTTAGAAGGTCGGCTTTGGGTCGGAGGCAGCCGGTCGCGGTCCCGCTAGTGGCGTTGCGGAAATTGTCGGATCAGGGACGCGTGGGTCGCAGCTATTTCGATATCCGTACGGGTCAGTCGCAGCTATTCAGCGAAAATTCGTCGCACCTATTAGCAAGATCTGGTGGGCGCAGCCCGGTTCCGCAGTACCTTTTCGTCGCATCTATTTCAGAAAGTCACACCAGCGAACGCAATGCCGCGAGCGTTGCACGCTAAGTCGATTCGAACGATATTGTCTTTGCTGTCGCAACCCGCGTTGGCATCAAATGACCGGGATTGCTGCCGAGGGTGAATACGCTTACTAATTGTGCAAGCACACCTGCCTGCTCGTGCATTGAAGCCGCAGCGGCGGCCGCTTCTTCGACCAATGCAGCGTTCTGCTGCGTCGCGTGATCTATCTGTACGACCGCTTGATTGATCTGTTCGATGCCAGTTGACTGCTCGTTACTTGCTGCGGTGATTTGTCCCACAATATCCGTCACTTTTTTGATGCTATCAACCACATCAATCATGGTTACGCCAGCCTGATCCACCAATTGTGCCCCGCGTTCCACATTGCTGACTGAATCGTCGATCAAGATTTTGATTTCCTTTGCCGCCGCCGCCGATCGGTGCGCCAAGTTTCGCACTTCGCTGGCCACCACTGCGAAGCCGCGCCCTTGTTCACCAGCACGGGCCGCCTCAACAGCTGCGTTCAAGGCCAAAATATTCGTTTGAAAGGCAATGCCGTCAATGACACCAATTATGTCAACGATTTTCTTAGACGATGCGTTAATCGCGCCCATTGTGTCGACTACCTGGGCCACAACGACGCCACCGTGCACTGCCACTTTCGACGCTGAAATGGCCAACTGGTTGCCCTGCTGTGCATTCGCGGCGTTTTGCTGGACTGTGGCGGTCAGCTCTTCCATTGTCGAGGCTGTTTCTTCCAGCGCGCTGGCTTGCTCCTCGGTGCGAGAAGAAAGGTCGAGGTTGCCGCTGGCGATTTCACTAGATGCAGTGGTGATCAAGTCTGTGCCATTGCGTACATTAGTTACAATTCCTACTAAATTGTCATTCATGGTTTTCAAAGCAGCTAGCAATTGTCCAGTTTCGTTGGTCGAAGTTACTGCGATGATGCTGGACAAGTCTCCATCAGCCACCATCTCCGCCACTCGGACCGCTGCTTCTATCGGAACGGTGATAGAGCGCGCAAGCAGCCATGCCATTACTGCGCCGGCGGCGACTGATGCGGCTCCAATTATCACCATCAAACGCAAGAATCGCTGATAGGCAGCCTCGGCGTCCTCTTCGTCAAGCCGACTCTTATCCGCTTGCAGGCTCATGAACTCTTCAATTGCTGCCTGCCACAAGCCAGTGGCTGGGCCAGCTTCGACCAATAAAAACCGAACAGCGCCAGGACGATCGGTCCTGACCATCTGAAGAAAACGGTCGTTGCGCTCGCGGGCGACAATTTGAGTCTGCTTAATTTTGTCGGCCAGCGCTCTGCCAGCCCGGTCCAAAGGCAATTTTTCGAGTTTTCCGACGGCAGTGTCGTAGGTCTGCCGCGCGACATCAATTTTCTGATGTTCCACTCTTCCACGTTGCTCATCGTCTAGTAAAGCGATTGTACGTTCGACGCGCGCCACCACGTGGGTCGCAGTCGACATTTCATGCAACAAAGACGTTTTGTAGCCGTTAACATTAACGATATGTTTCAGCTCCTTATTTGCATGCTCGATTCCAACTACGCCCAGGGCCGCCACTCCGGCGATCATGCATAACATCAAGCCGAAGCCGATGTACAAACGCATGCCTATCTTCATGTTTTGGATCTTCATACACTCACTCAGGTAGTTGATTTTTGTTACATCGGGTGAATTTACCGGATGACACCACAATCATAGTGTGTACATTTGTTAGAATGTGGAAATTAAGTGCCTAAAAGCAACATATTTAATATTTGTTGTTTTTCTTAGACTAGCTAAGTCGATTGCAAGCATATTTAGAGGTAGTGATAGCGTCCGACATTTGCACTTAATCTGAGCCGGGAAACGCATCGAGTGCGAGTATGGCGCGTCCCAAACGCGAGCCGCTACAGTTACCCATCAAAACAACTCTGCTGTTCAACGCAGTGCTGAAGGGCCGGTTTGGGTCGAAACCGGAAGTTCGGATGCCTTGCCGCTTGAGGCGGTCGGCCTCCTTAGCCGACCGGAAATAGAACGAAAAGCAATCGAGCGATTGCTGCCTGTCGTGACAGTCCGTCACTTGCAAGCGGCCATCGCTTCGGGACGCAAGACCCGGATAAATCGCTCTAGACGTGTCGCAAACTCCGCGCCCCGCCCGCTACTCAATCGGGCTAGTGTGCCGGCCTCGATGCTAAAACCGCAGGTAAGCATACTCGGTTAAAAGCTTCTGCAGGAAGAGGGGTAAATCACGCGGCGATAGCTGTTCCAGCCAATTTTTGGCCCGCCACGGCGTTTTCACGTTGAGTTACATATCGCGCATCCATCTGATTGGCGTTAGCTTAGAGCACGGCGTCGTTGGCGAGGAAGAATGTGTATGCTTTGCAGGGCGTTGCGGCGTGCAGTTGGGCGACGTGCCTTTTTTCTATTGCGAACACGGGAGGTTTTGAATGGAATCGAGCCGGCTGGAACAATTGGAGCAGGGTTTGTGCAACGTGCTGCGCCTGATCGAGCGCGACGAGACGGGACAATCCGGCGAACTGGCGCGCGAGCACCCGGCCGCGCGCGCCGCCGAGGAATGCGAAGTGATGCTCCCGGAGCCGCTGACCCTGGCCGC